>Ga0209467_1000319_pt1 | contig 77312 bp, 69 predicted proteins | sample Higcelwee11metaG_FD_187175 | JGI IMG/M metagenome (GOLD analysis project Ga0209467, IMG submission 187175) | Freshwater pond sediment microbial communities from the University of Edinburgh, under environmental carbon perturbations - High... | ecosystem: Environmental > Aquatic > Freshwater >...
CAAGAAGCAGAAGCGGGTGATATCGTTGCTGTTGCCGGTATCGAAACGGTAGATGTTGGGGATACTATCTGTGATCCACAAAATCCTATGCCACTTGACCCTATGCACATCGAAGAGCCTACCTTGACCGTTGTTTTCTCGGTTAATGACTCTCCGCTTGCAGGTCAAGAGGGTAAACACGTTACTGCGAACAAAATTCGTGAGCGTCTTGATTCTGAAATGAACACCAACGTAGCAATGCGTTACGAAACTGTCGGAGAAGGTAAATTTATCGTTTCCGGTCGTGGTGAGCTTCAAATCACGATTCTTGCAGAAAACATGCGTCGTGAAGGGTTTGAGTTCGGTATCGGACGTCCTGAAGTTATCGTAAAAGAGATCGAAGGGGTCAAATGTGAACCGTTCGAGCACCTTGTTGTTGACCTTCCGGCGGACAATGCAGGTACGATCATCGAGCGTCTTGGACGTCGTAAAGCGGAAATGAAAGCAATGGTACCGATGGGTGAGGGGTTCACTCGCGTAGAGTTCGAAATCCCTGCACGTGGTTTGATCGGTTTCCGTGGTCAGTTCTTGACGGATACCAAAGGTGAGGGTGTAATGAATCACTCATTCCTTGAATTCCGTCCTTACACCGGTAACGTTGAGAGCCGCCAATACGGAGCGTTGATCTCTATGGAAGACGGTGTTGCGTTAGCATACTCATTGTTCAACCTCCAAGATCGCGGTGTCCTTTTCACAGCGCCTCAAACAAAAGTGTACAAAGGTATGATCATCGGTGAGCACAGTCGTTCAAACGACCTTGACGTTAACCCGATCAAAGGTAAAGCACAATCAAACGTACGTTCTTCAGGTGCCGATGAAGCGATTAAACTCGTTCCACCACGTGATATGAACCTTGAGCGTGCATTAGAGTGGATCGAAGACGATGAACTTCTCGAAGTTACTCCTCTTACTATCCGTATTCGTAAACGTTGGTTGGATCCTAGTGATCGTAAACGTTACGGCGCTAAGAAGTAATTCTTTCCTCTTTGTTATCCCGTATCAAGTACGGGAGCCTTATTATTTGTTTGTCAAATTTATGGTATAATTTTTTTGCGGTAACAGCTTTTTCATAGTAGTTGATGGAGCGGTAACATGAAGGTCGGGAGGAGTAATTACCTCTTGACCTTTTTTTTTGCCCTCCAAAAACTACTATGAGGGGGGTCTTTATGGATAAGTTAGTTACCGCAATTCTGCTTATGTGCATTTTTGCACCGCTGTTGCATTAGCGCAGTGCCAAGGGGTTTTACCCCTTGATCCCCCTAACATTCTTGACAATAAGTATATAAATTGAGATTTTGGGACTTGCATAGAAGGGTTTAATGATTTACTTCCCCATCTCTTTCCCAGCAATCATCCCGCTAGCCCATGCAAAGTTAAAGTTATATCCGCCACGTTTTCCCACTATATCGAGCACTTCACCCGCAAAATAAAGCCCTTCTACCAGTTTTGATTCCATCGTTTTGTTATTGATCTCTGACGTACTGACCCCACCACCGCTCACTTCAGCATGTTTGAACCCGTGGGTATCGACAACCTCAAATTTCCATTCACCGATCAAGTGGGCGATTTTCTTGATCTCTTTGGGATTTAGAGTGGATACGGTTGTGGAGAGTGCTATAGCGGCATCTTCGAGGAGATAGGTGATGATCTTGGCGGGGAGTAGACCGCAGAGGGCGGTATGAACGTCATGTTTAGGGACGGAAGCAAACAGTTTTTCGATGACACTCACAAGGCTGGCTCTATCATAGCGCGGGAGGATATTGAGGGCGATGCTAACACGTTGTTTGTTTGAGAGTGCATATGAAGCCCTCTGGCTGATGTCGAGGATGGCGAGTCCTGAAATACCGTATGCAGCAAAGAGGATGTCCCCTGTTACGTTCATGTACCTTTTGTTATCGATGAAGAGGGTGACTTCAGCAACGGTTTTAACCCCTGCCATTTTAGGGTGATTTTTGGAGTTTAGATGGAGCTGTACTAGGCTTGGGTAGGTAGGGAGTATCTCATGTCCGAATGCACGGGCGAAGGTGTAGCCATCCGCCGTTGCACCGAGTTGCGGAGCCGCTTCACTCCCTGTCGCGATTAAAACGTTGTTATAGCTTTGTTTGCCCTGATCGGTTTGGATGTTGAAAAGGGAGTCGTTTTTAGTAATCGCGGTTACTTTGGAGTCGGTGATGATTTTTACCCCTGCCTCGCTCACGGCACTTTTGAGGGAAATCAATACCGATTTGGCTTCATTGGAGAGGGGATAGCATCTTCCGTCGTCTTTTATGTCGAGTAATAGTCCGATAGAGTGACAGAACTTCTCAAAATAGTGAAAATTCAGTTGTTTAAGTCCATAGGTGACAAACTGCGGATCAGCTCCCGCATAATCTTCGTACGTGGCGGTGGTGTTAATGATGTTGCATCGCCCGTTCCCCGAAGCGAGTATCTTTTTCCCCACACTGTTGTTATGCTCATAAATGGTGACATTAGCACCTGCACGTGCGGCGAAGAGTGCCGCCATCAATCCACTTGCACCGCCACCGATAATTGCTATTTTTTTCATAATGGTATTGTAGCTAAATGAGTAAGGTTAGTGAAAGAAGGAGAAGAGAGGGGGAACCCCCTCTTTAGGTAATGTTTATTTTAGCATATCCGCACGTGGGTAGGTAAAGGTTGATTGACGTATTACCGTCACCTTATCTTTTGCATCTACCGCATACGCTTTGATCGTGATCGGGATAACCGTATCTTTACGATCATCATTCACAAGAAGCTCATCCGTATAAAGAATAACTACTTTTTTCTTGACGACACCTGGTTTTACTTTAAATGGTTTTTCCGGTTTTGCAATTTTAATTTTGCCCTCCATCCCTGCAGGAGCAACAATGTCGAAATAATACTCATGATCTTCATTGAGAGTATTTTGCAACAAGAATGTGTAGGCGTTATCAACTTGTACTTTTCCTTCAGCATTGGTGTTGATAGAGTACAAACGGTTCTCTTTGTTAATATTGAGGAGCATATACTCTTTTTTACTTCCCATCATTCCCAAAATAATGCTGACGATAACCAAAATAGCAATATAACCCAAGATTTTAGGGCGGAAGTAGTGGGTTTTTCCTTTCATATAAAGGGTCTCTTTTTCGCTTGACCACTCTACAAGGCTTGGTTTTCCAAGTTTACCCATAACATCCGTACAAGCATCAACGCACTCTAAACAGTTGATACACTCTAATTGGAGACCTTTACGGATATCGATATGGGTCGGACAAACGGTTACACAACTTTCACATGTCGTACATTCAGCAGAAGTATTTACGGCAAGTAAATCTTTTTGCTTGGTAAATAACTTCTCTTTTTGATCGTTGTAAATTTCACCACCACGGTTTGGATTATAGACAGCCATAACGGTATCGTCATCATACAAAACCGATTGAATACGTGAATAAGGACAAACATAGACACAGAAATTCTCTTGTAAGAAAATCACATCATACACCAAGAAAAGGACAATACCGATAATTGTCCCCAACAAAACCGTGTGTTCCATAGGATTTTGCAAGTAGGCGAAGAAATCTTCCGGCGGTACGAAATACCACATTAAATCGGCTGCAGCAATAAAAGATAGTCCAGTCCAAACCAAAATAGCAACAACACGCTTGAGTTTATTTTCAAATTTAGAGTAATCAGGCTCTTGCTGTTTGTTTTTAATACGTTTGCGAAGACCCAACAGTTTAGTTTCGATCAAATCACGGTAAACGACACGGAAAATCGTCTGAGGACACATCCATCCGCAAAATACTCGTCCGCCCAATACGGTAATACCGAAAATACCGATAAAAAGGATCATCAGCAAAAAAGGCATCAAATAGAGCTCTTGCATATCGAATTGGATAAACATCAAATGAAGTTTTAGTTTGTCGAAACTGAGCAAAAAGAGGTGATTCCCCTCAATCGTAATCCATGGCACCGCCAAGGCAAAAATGGTTACAAGTCCATAAAACCAATACCGCATTATACGCCAAGGAATTCCTCGCGACAATGGCTCTTTCCCCTTAGGGGACACTGTTTCTTCACTCATTATACGACCTCCATCATATTATAGTTGATTCATCGATTGGACACCGAATCGTTCCAATCACTGTTGCTTCCGCATCCGCATCATCTCCGATACCGATCACTCCGCTAACGACCTCTTTTAACTCACGCGATTCGATGTAATCTTTGAGTGAACTTCGGCTCACCCCTAAGACACGTGCAATCTCGCTGACACTTTTTCTTTTTTTTAATAAATCGATAATTTGTTCCAAATGCATATCAAATTTTGATGATGATTTAGAACCACGCGGACGACCAATCCCTTTTTTTGCATCATCTTGCAACACCTGTCGGAGCTGATCAATAAGACCTAAAACGACCATTGTATCACTTTTGCGATCGATTATGACGCCCGGTTTGACAAAATGGATCGTATTATTATTTTTAAGAAGACAACTAAACATCTGAACGACATCCTCAATACAGCTGCTTAATGTCCATGCATCATATATAATCAAGGTATCTCCATCTAATGACCGGAAAAACCGAACCACTTCGTGACGATCACTGAGCCGTTTGTTTTGAGAGGTTTGATCTACCATCTCTTCTTGGATGGTAATCTCTTTTTGATCGGCATAACCATTGATTAATTTAAGCTGCTCATAGACACCATCAAAATCTTTATCAGGACGGATATAACTAACAGTCATTGTATGCTTAAATCCTTTGCTATTTTTAGTTTCATCGTCATTTTAGCCAATAATGACGACTAAAGTCAATAGAAAAGATTATTTTTTCGTCATATATTTTGATCAATAATAACGACTTCGCATTGAAGGTCGATGTTAAAATCACGCTTAACACGTGTTTGCGCCTCATGTATAAGAGTCAGTGCATCCTGATAGGTTCCTCCTCCTGTATTGACGAGAAAATTGGCATGCACTTCACTGAAAGCCATGGCTCCGCAATGTTTCCCCTTTAGTCCTACCGCTTCAATAAGTCGTCCAGCATAATCTCCTGAGGGGTTTTTAAAGCAACTCCCTGCACTGGGGTCATGGGGTTGATTGGAACGCATTTGATTAAACATCTCATAGCGCTCAGGGGAGTAACCTTTTTCTACTTCAAACACAGCTTCAAAGACGACTTCATTAATAGATGTCTTGCGATAGCCAAATTCAATCTCGCTTTTTTGTTTCCAACCGCTTTGAGTGCGGATGGCGATGAGATGGTTAAATATCTCATACTCTTTAAGCCCTGCATTCATTTTCAGCATACCGCCGAGGGTGCCAGGGAGTTTAGAGAGATACTCAAAATGGGCAATATCATTTTTTTTGCAAAAGGAGACCACCCGTCCCCCGGGTGTTGCGGCGCCGATATGGAGACTGTCTTCTTCGAGGCGGATAAAATCGTACTCTTTGGAGAGGATCATTAGTGGAGGTGGAGTCAGAGAGACAAGAACATTATTAGCAGCACCGATGATTAAATGTCCTTCGGGAACATAATCATTTTCGATCAAAGCGACATCAACAACGGGTCCGATTCGGATAGAACTGAATTTGGAAAAATCGATGGTTTTACTATTCATAAAATTACTGTATAAAAGTAGGTATCATATTAAACATGCGGATCGTGAAATCCTGCATTTCGTTCATCATCCACGGCATCGTGAGAATAATAACGATAATGATACCGATAATTTTAGGGATAAAACTCAGGGTCATCTCATTGATTTGGGTGGTTGCTTGAAAGATACTCACCGCAAGCCCTAAAAACATCCCGACAAGTAATGCTGGAAGCGATAAAATCAGTGCGATTTTAAACGTTTCGATCCCAAGTCCGATCAATTCCGACTGCATCATCTTGATTTCCTTACGCCATCGGAACTCGTCCCGACGGCTACGCTAACGCTGAGTTCTCTTCGGCAGAGAGCCCACGTGCAGTAAGCCGCACTCATTTAACTATATCTCAATTCGGTGTATTCGAGTGGGATCATAAAATCCCTAGGATCAATTTTAGCATCAAAAAAGCCGTGTTTATGTCCTAACTCAAATAAAAGCTCGATTGCTTTATACTGAGTCTCATTGAGGGTGATTGATTCATCATTCGCATAGAGTTCGAGATATTTCTCCAACGTCTCTCCATCGATACGGACAAGGTTGCGTTCCATCAACATTTTAGAGAGGTTCTCTTTGTGGTCACGTGCAATTTGTACCGCTTTGGTCAAAACATTTTCATATTCGATGGCAGAGGTAATCGGGAGGGATCGACGGATCGCCATACCACCTAGTGGAAGGGGGAGGTCACCGCCGGAGAGCTCACACCATATATCCCAAAGTTCACGTTCTACTTCAAGCGATTCATCGTATCCTAAAATAGACTCATGAATCAGGACACCCGCATCTACAGCACCCTCCAGTACAGCCTGTTCAATCTCTAAAAAGTTCATATAAATGATTTTCGCATCGGGATAGGCGATTCGAAAAAGGAGGGCGTTAGTGGTGTATTTTCCGCTGAGGGCCACTTTAAATCTTTTTTTAAGGGTTGACTCTTTTTTACGAATCAATTTGGGACCGTACCCTTGCCCAAAACTCACCGCAGTGCGTAGTAAGGCATAATCATGACGGATATGAGGGTAAAGTCCAAAACTGATTGCAGTGATGTCGTATGTCCCGTTCAATGCTTCGGTGTTAAGGGTTTCAATATCTAAGGCAATATTATCAAAAACCGTATTCTCTTTACTAACCCATCCGAATTTGATGGCATAATACATAAAGATATCATCAGCATCTGGGGAGTGGGCAATTACCATTTTTTTCACATAAAATCCTATTGTAAATAACAAATCAATTAAATTTTAACCAAATAACGCTAAAATATCTCTATTCCAGAATGCGAATCATTAATATTGCAATTTGCCATATATTTTAAATATATTTCAATTTGTCATATTATGACGTAATTTTAAAACATAATTAGTCTCAGGAGAGCACAGCATGATGGATCCAAATAAACTTAAATCGCTTGAACTTGCGATGAAGCAAATCGACAAAACGTTCGGAAAAGGGACGTTGATGCGTCTTGGGGACAAAGAGATTGAACCTATTAACGCAATCAGTACAGGTTCTATCGGGCTAGATTTAGCCCTTGGAATCGGCGGAGTACCTGAGGGACGAGTAATCGAAATTTACGGACCTGAGAGTTCAGGAAAAACAACACTCAGTCTCCAAATCACTGCCGAATGTCAAAAAAACGGTGGGATTTGTGCTTTTATCGATGCGGAACACGCATTGGATATCGGATACGCTAAAAATCTTGGTGTAGATGTCGAAAATCTCCTCGTCTCTCAGCCCGATTACGGTGAGCAAGCACTCGACATCGTTGAAACGATTGTTCGTAGTGGTGCAGTTGATTTGATCGTTATCGACTCAGTTGCAGCGTTGACACCTAAAGTGGAGATCGAAGGGGAGATGAATGACCAACAAGTGGGGGTACAAGCTCGTTTGATGTCAAAAGCATTGCGTAAGCTCACTGGTATCATGCACAAAATGAACTGTACGATTATCTTTATCAATCAAATCCGTATGAAAATCGGAACGATGGGGTACGGTTCGCCGGAGACGACCACTGGAGGAAATGCATTGAAATTTTACGCATCGGTTCGTATCGATGTCCGTAAAATCGCTACTCTCAAACAAGGTGAGAGCCAAATCGGGAATCGCGTCAAAGCAAAAGTAATTAAAAATAAAGTAGCACCGCCATTTCGTCAAGCAGAATTTGATATCATGTTCGGTGAGGGTATCTCTAAAGAGGGAGAACTCGTCGATTACGGTGTTAAACTTGATGTCATCGATAAAAGCGGTGCTTGGTTTAGTTTCGAAGATACGAAACTCGGACAAGGGCGTGAAAACGTTAAACAAAAGTTTAAGGATGAGCCTGAATTAGCTCGTAAAGTGGAAGAAAAAATTAAAGCGGCGATGGGCATTAACGGCATCATTGCTATGGATGAATCTGATATAGGTGAGGTAGACGAATGATTTTTATTGATGAAGTAAGTGCAATCGAAGTGATGGATTCTCGCGGGAATCCAACCGTAAAAGCAACTGTGCAGTTGAGTGATGGAACAAGAGAAAGTGCTATCGTCCCTAGTGGAGCAAGTACTGGAAAACGTGAAGCGTTGGAATTGCGTGACGGTGATGCTCGTTACATGGGTAAAGGTGTACTCAAAGCGGTAGAAAATGTTAACAATCAAATCGCGGATGCGGTTATGGGTCTTAGTCCATTTAACCAAGCGATGGTTGATGCGGTAATGAAAGAGATTGACGGTACCGAAAATTATGGTAATCTAGGTGCGAATGCTGTTTTGGGTGTCTCTATGGCAGTAGCGCGTGCGGCGGCAAAAAGCTTGGGGATTCCACTTTACCGCTATTTGGGTGGTGCGAATGCAATGGTTCTCCCTGTACCGATGCTCAATATCATCAACGGCGGTAGTCATGCGGATAACAGTGTTGATTTCCAAGAATACATGATTATGCCGATTGGTTTTAGTGATTTCTCTGAGGGGCTTCGTGCCTCTTCAGAGGTTTATCATAACCTAAAATCAATCCTCAAAAAGCGCGGTGCCAATACGGCACTAGGTGATGAGGGGGGATTTGCTCCTGATTTGAGCTCGAATGAAGAGCCAATCCAAGTGATCATGGAAGCGATTGCGGCAGCAGGTTACAAAGCAGGAGAACAGATCGCTATTGCTCTGGATGTTGCGGCATCTGAACTCGTAACTGAGGGAGGTTATCGTCTTGATTCCGAAAATCGCACCGTTACCTCAGAACAATTGGTTGATTACTATGCTGATCTTTGCTCTAAATACCCTATCGTCTCTATCGAAGATGGTTTAAGCGAAGATGACTGGGCAGGTTGGAAAGTCCTAACTGAGCGTTTAGGCTCTAAAATCCAACTCGTCGGAGATGATTTGTTTGTTACCAATGCAAACATTTTGGCAGAGGGGATTGAAAAAGAGATCGCCAATTCGATTTTGATCAAACCGAATCAAATCGGATCGGTCTCCGAAACGATGTTGACTGTCCGCCTTGCGCAACGTAATGGTTATAAATGTGTTATGTCTCACCGTTCAGGTGAGAGTGAAGATGCATTTATCGCCGATTTTGCGGTTGCTCTTAACTGTGGTGAGATCAAAACTGGCTCAACCGCACGTGGTGAGCGTACTGCAAAATATAACCGTTTGTTAGAGATTGAAACGGAAGTAATGTACGGCGAATATTTGGGAAGTGCTCTCTTTAACTAATGTATCACGAGGATCAACAACTGCTGTCGCATGAGGAGGAAGAGAGCTTAAGCGAACGTTATTTCGGTTTGCCTACCCCTAAATTTCTCCTCGCAGCCAGTACTGTTCTTCTCGTCGGTATTTATATGGGATTTATTTTTTTTGGTGACAACTCTTTGAGTGTCCTTATGGAACTCGAAGAGCATCAAAATTATTTAAGTGAAGACATTGAGCGCCTTAAAGCTGACAATGCTGTTTTGCAAAAACAGTATTTTGAGCTTCAAGAACTTGACGCTGATTCACAATAGTGGTAGGGGATTTATGAAATATTCACTCTCTCTCTTGTTCGTACTTCTTTCTCCTCTAGTCGCACGTGAAAATCCTTTTTTTCCTTTGGATGAATCCAAAAAACAAAAAGTTACCTCAAATGTACCAGATGAACGTCCTAAAATGGGGACAATTAGTTACACTTTTCCCGATCAAGCACGTATTTTAAAAGAAGTTACCTTTACCATTCAAAATCTTGATGGAAGTTTTGAAGAGAAAAAAATTCAAATCGATCAAAGTATTGATTGGCACCGTCCAATTAGCCTTACTCAGGGTGGAGTATCAGCAAAAAAAATCTCTACAAAAAATTCGTCAGCAGCAAATTTCGGATTTATTCAGCTTCTCTCAAGTGGTAAAAATATGACAATCAAATCATCGGACCCGTTGGTACGTCATTTTGTACTCAGCAATCCTAATCAAATCATCCTTGATTTTAAACACAATGCTGTTTTCAAATCGGATCAAAAGTCACTTGAAGCAGCACCCTATATGAGTGTATCTATCGGAAATCATGGAGAATTTGCACGTTTAAGTATTACTTTGGATGGTCGCTATACGTATGCATTAAATAAAGCAAATGGATTGATTACTATTACATGTAACTAAAAAAGGTTTGAAGTAAAAAAAGGGGATTCTCTCCATAAGGAGAGAATGTAGAACTTACGCTACGGCAGCCAATGCAGCATCGTAGTTAGGCTCTTCTGTGATTTCAGGAACGATCTCTTTGTACGTTACAACACCCTCTTCGTTTACTGCGAAGATTGCGCGGCACGTTACACCTGCAAGAACAGAACCACCAAGCAATACACCATAAGCGTTTGCAAAATCTTTGTTACGGAAATCTGAACATACTGTCAAATTATCGATACCTTCAGCTTGGCAAAAACGACCCGCTGCAAACGGAAGGTCAAGAGATACGATGGTTGTGATAACATCAGTCAAACCAGCAGCTTTAGCATTAAAGTTACGAGTTTCAGTTGCACATACGCCTGTATCCAATGATGGAACAACAATGATTAGTTGTTTTTTCCCTTGAGCGCCGCCTACTGTTACATCACCCAAACCAGCTGAATTTACAACCGTTACTTCTGGAGCTTTATCACCTACATTTACAGTGTTTCCTAAAAGTTCTACGTCGGTACCTTTGAATTTTGTCGTTGCCATATTGGCTCCTTGTTTTTATGTTTTAATTTATGAGAGAAGTATATTTTAAATCGGATAATTTAAGTCTGAATTATGGAATAGACGTAATGCATTAAGCATTCCTAAAGTTTATTGATAAAAAAACTTTTTAATAGTCCCGATTTAACCCTATTAGTGATATTATTTCACTTTACTATACCTATTTTTAGGAAAGCATTAATGATGAAAAAAGCACAAACTTTAGAAGATATGTATAACAGCTTTGAGTTCAATCGACCATTGAGTGAAAATGAGTATGTTTTTTTTGAAAATATTTATGATGCCAAGTTGACAAGATTTATAAGTGATGTAAAAAGAAATAAAATCCATCAAAACATTTTTTTCATTGCCGGACAACGCGGTAATGGAAAAAGTACCATTTTGAATAACCTTAAAAATAGAAACGAAGATTTTGAAGTAAGCTATGAAATTCGCCATATTCAGGCTATGGAGGTATTTGATATCTCTGAGGTTGATATCGTCGATATTTTATTGGTTATAGGGTTTGATCTCATAGACAACAATAAACTCGATGCTGCAAACACAAAAGAACTAAGAGATAAATTTGAAAAAAAGCTCCAAGAACTTCAAGAACTAAGCACGGGTGAATTGGAAAAAATATCTACTGAAGCAAGTTCTACTCTCAAAGAAGGTTCATCAAATAATAGTATCGCAATAAAAGCAAACTTTTTTTCCTATTTCAGTGCAGAGTCAAAACTAAGTGCCATCTATAAAACCGATAAGCATATCAGAGAAGAAGCTAAAAAAAGATACCGATTTAAAACGAAAGATTTGCTCAATACAATAAACGATTTAATCGATCAATATAAAAGATTATCAAACTCTCCTAAAGAAATTTTGCTTATCCTAGATGGATTAGAGAGATTATCAAACATTGATAATATCAATAAAATTTTTACCGAAGACATAGCTCTTCTGCGTGATGTAAAATGTTTTAAGATCATAACTATGCCATTGTATTTAAAAGAGATAATCGATATTAATGATATAAAACCAATCGATTTTACAATGGAAATCAAAGACGGTAAAATCAAAAATATTGATAAGTTGAAACTACTCATCGAGAAGAGAATCGAAAATAATGCGCTAATAACACCTGAAGCTATCAATTTAGCAGTTCAAATGAGCGGCGGGAATATTCGACAGCTTTTAGAGATTATACAAAGAGCATCAACAGAGGCTATTGATATTTTTGAAAACGATAAAGTAGATGTCGAAGAGGTAAAAAGTGCTATGGAGATATTAAAAGGTCACTATGCCTCTCGAACACAGATAAACTCAGACTTTTTAAAGAAGATAAGAAGCTCGCATAAAATTGAAAATGAAGAAGATTATTCATCATTGGCGAAAACAATAAAAGACGGTTTGGTGTTCGCCTATTTTAACGGAACCGTTTATTATGACATCAACCCTATAATCGCAGAGAATTTAAACTAATACGATGCAATCACTCCTCCCTCAAGATAGAATAGCCCTTAAAAGACTCGAATCAGACATCAAAAGGGTTTCGGGTGCCAATGGGATACTTTTGGTCGGTGTTGATACCCAAAGCCTTGCTGATGAGTTTCAAGAGTACCTCATAGCGAACCATTCACTCACACTTTTTACTTTTGAAAATGACATTTTACGAGAGTTAGCCGACAATGAGTGCTATGACAAAAATGATTTTTTTCTAGCCAATATCTACACTCACAACAATCCAAAAGCCGTCGTTGCCGGATTACAGTTTCAAAGAGATTTTATATATCTCAAGAACATAAAAATCGTGGTCATTCTCTCAAACGAACTCCTAGAATATCTTAAAGCAGAAGCCGGAGATTTGTTCTCAACGGTCAAATTTTCGTACTCCTTTAGCGACCATTCGTTTATGTACACTTCGGAAATAAAAGATGACAAATTGCAAAAGGCAATAGCTGAATACGAAAAATATTTACTTTCCGAAATCAAACACAATAACATTCTTTTTGATTTGACGACAACTATCGGAATGGAAGCCTATACTATAGGGGACTTCAATCTCGCTCTGGAATACTTTAATCTCTCATTGCGCTATAGCGATAATCAAAAGGACAAAAAAGCGTACTCTTTTGGAAATATTGGAATGACCTATAATAATATTGGAGATTATTTATCAGCTTTAAAATATCAACGTCAAGCACTGGAAATACGAAAAAAGATAAAAGATAAAAATGGAGAAGCAAGTTCACTCTCTAGTATAGGTAATTCATATTTTCGGCTTGGGAACTTAAAAGTTGCTTTAAAATACCAAAACGACTCATTAAAAATAAGAAAAGGTATTGGTAATAAAAGCGGGATTGCAATTTCACTTGGAAATATAGGAAGTATATATGCAGGGCTAGGTGAGTTTCAAACCGCTCTTCAATATCAAACCGACTCTTTAAAAATAAAAAAAGAGATTGGTGACAAAAGTGGGGTTGCTACTTCTTTGGGAAATATTGGAAATATGTATATAGAGTTAGGAGAGTTTGAAGTAGCTCTTCAATATCAGAATGACGCTTTAGAAATAAAAAAAGAGATTAGCGATAAAAGTGGAATTGCTCTTACATTAGGAAATATCGGCAATATCTATCATGAATTAGGTGACTATCAAACCGCTCTTCAATACCAAACCGACTCTTTAAAAATAAAAAAAGAGATTGGAGATAGAAGCGGGACTGCTACTTTGCTAGGAAATATCGGAACTATATATACAGGGTTAGACGAATTTGAAACCGCTTTACAATACCAAAATGACTCTTTAAAGATACGAAAAGAGATTGGTGATAAAAGCGGGATTGCCTCTTCGTTAGAAAATATTGGCAATATCTATCAGGAATTAGGAGAGCTTGAAATGGCTCTACAATATCAAAATGATGCTTTAAAAATTGAAAATATAATTGGCAATAAAAGTGGGATTGCCACTTCATTAGGAAATATCGGAGCAATATACAGAGAGCTAGGGGAGTTTGAAACCGCGCTACAATATCAAAATGACTCTTTAAAAATTGAAAATGCAATTGGTAATAAAAATAGAATTGCTACTACATTAGGAAATGTTGGAGATACTTATCTAAAAGCTGGCGATTTTAAGCGTGCCCTTGAGTATTGTAATGAAGCTCTCACAATAGCAAAAGAGAATAAATATATAAGCTTAGAAGCTGAAACACTAAAAGACATAGCCAAAATCTATAAACTGCAAAACAATCTCAAAGAGGCAAAAACACACTATCTCCTTAGTAAACACCTCTTTGAAGCAATGAAGTTAGAGAAAAAAGTAGAAGAGATCAGCAAAGAGATCGAAGCCCTAAAAGATTAGAGTTTACAGCGAGGGTTTATCGTAATATCGGAGCATGAGACAAACGCTTTTAACGCGTATGCTTCGAGGGAGGCGCGTCCGATCATAGCGGCGTTATCGGAGCAGTACGTGAGTTCTGAGAGAAAAAGCTCAGCTTTGTGGGGTGCTAACAATTCCATAACACGTTCACGTAAATAGAGGTTGGCACTCGCTCCGCCGACGATAGCGAAACGTTTAGGTGGATGTACTTTAAAATATTTTTTGAGTTTTTGAATCAGGTGCTCGGTTGCCGTTTTTTGAAATGACGCCGCAATATCGGGATAAGCGGAAACATCATTGGCTTCTACCGCCAAACGAACCTGATTTTTAAGTCCCGAATAGCTAAATGCAATGAGCGGTGATTGCCATAAAGGGACGGTAAAGCTCATTTTAGTCGAATCGCCACTATGTGACAACTGTTCAATCAACGGTCCTCCTGGGTACCCTAACGCCATCATTTTGGCTACTTTATCGAAACTCTCTCCGTAACTGTCATCCATTGTTGTAGCAACCGTTTCCATCTCGTGATACGATTTGACTTCGATAAGCTGAGTATGACCGCCCGAAACGAGCAATACGGTTATGGGGAGAATCGCCTCTTTTTCGATAAAAAGAGAGTAGATATGCCCTTTGAGATGATTGATCGGAAGGATCGGGATGTCCAGAGAGATACTCAGCGCTTTTGCCACCGTAACTCCCTCGATGAGTGTCACACCCAGCCCCGGCTCATTCGTGACGGCAACGGCTTTGAGTTGATCGAACCACGGCTCACACTCAGCTAAAATGCGGGGAAGCGCTTCGGCATGGAGACGGCTGGCAAGTTCGGGGACAACACCACCATAGACGGAATGTTCTAACTCCTGAGAAATCTTTTTGTGATAGATAAGTTTTTTTGTCGCGATTTCGGTGATAGCGATTGAGCTGTCGTCACACGAACTCTCTATACTCAGGATCATTGCATTACCCACTCTTTGACAAATGGCCATTCACCGAACCCTGAAGAGGTATTAATGTGTCCACCCTCCTCGATGACTTTCATCTCTACAGCCAAAGCTTTTTGAAGTGCTGTAGCCTCTTCTGTGCTCATATAGGGGTCATTCGTCGATGTGACTAACAATACCTCGTCGGCAAAAAGATTTTTAGGCGCTTCGAGAGGAAAAAAGGTTTTCAGCGTCTCTATACTGCACGTCAGATGAGGAGGGGCGACGAGCAATAGCCGTTTGATGGGGGATATTTCCCCCTCATTACAGAGATGAAACCATGCGATATTTGCCAACGAATGACAAATCACAATGTCGGGTTGAAAATCGGAAAGGATCGATTTGATCTGTTTCATCCATCGATTTTTACTCGGAAAATGGGGGTTATCTAACAGTGGGAACGAAACTGTGCCGTAATCTTTGGCGACTTCACCCGTGAGCCACGCTTGCCAATGGGGATCATCACTTCCACCCCATCCATGCAGCATTAGAACTTTTAACATGTTAGCCCTCTGACAAACGTCCGTACCTCAGTGTCGAGGGCAAAAATAGCCTCTACTGATTCGGGAGCGGTGTGAAACGACTCGTAAGCACGAAGGATCATCGTCGAAATATCGATAAAACGGATCTCACCGGCGACAAAACGCTCAATCGCTACTTCATTCGCCGCATTAACAATGACCCCGCGTGCAGGATTAGCGAGAAGATCGTTTTTGATCTCCCAGACCGGATAGCGCTCTTTTTCGATCTCTCTAAATTCGAGGGCACCCACGCGGGTAAGATCGATTCGATCCACAATAGGGTTATCAACTTTGCCCATAAGGGCGTAGGCGATAGGGAGGCGCATATCGGCATGGGCGAAGTGTGCGGTCGTGGAACCATCACGATAATCGATCATGGCATGAATCAACGATTTAGTTTCGATAAGGGCATCATATTCCCCCTCACCAAAAAGCCAGCGAGCTTCGAGGAGTTCAAAAAGTTTGTTCACCATCGAGGCGCTGTCGATGGTGATTTTCTGTCCCATAGACCAGTTGGGGTGTTTAAGGGCATCAGAGAGAGTAGCGGAAGCGAGTTTCTCTAGAGGCCAATCCCTAAAAGCACCTCCGCTTGCGGTGATCACCATGCGGCTGATCGGACGAGGGGTTTGGTTGAGATACCACAATCCAAAATGTTCGCTGTCAATCGGGATAATGGCGGAGGTATCGACGAATGCACCACCGACGACCAATGATTCTTTGTTCGCAAGGGCTAGTTTTTTACCGCATTCGAGTGCTTTGAGGGTGGGACGAAAGCCGGCAAACCCGACCAAAGCGTTAACGACATGTTGTGAGGAGGAGGATTCAATAGCGTCAAGGATCGCCAATTCACCGAAGCGAACATGGGAATGATTGACACGGGAGCAATCTGCTTCATCCATCACAACGACACGTTTAGGAGAATATTTTAGGATTTGTTGGTTGAGAAGACCGATATTACGCCCTGCGACAAGCGTATCGACACTAAGATTAAACTGCTCGGCAATGTTGAGGGCGTTGACTCCGATGGAGCCGGTGGAGCCCAGTAGGATCAAACCAAGCCCCGAAGAAGAACGAGCATGATAACAGAGGCAAAAAGATAACCGTCGATACGATCTAATACGCCGCCATGCCCAGGGAGAATCGAACCGCTGTCTTTGACCCCCGCTTGACGTTTAAGATAACTCTCAAATAAGTCTCCGAATACCGCACCGATAGCCGCCGCCATAGAGATAATAATCGCTTGGGTGATATCAACGATGGTGATACCGATAAAAAATCCTGCACTCGTTGCTACGGCAATACCGCCATACACACCCTCACGGGTTTTACTGGGGCTGGAGACACTAAAGGGGGTTCTACCGATACTGCGTCCCACGACATACGCCCCAACATCCGCTGACGCAACGACAACAAGCAACCATAACATCGCCCCCATACCGTACTCTTGGTACATACTGAGCATAAAGAGCATTCCAGCCGTCGGATAGATAAAAGGGAGGAAGTTTCTAGGGGAAATATTTTGGGTATAGGCTACCGCACTCGCAAAAATAAGCCCTGCGATAACGAATAAATCTTCACCGTAGGGATAAAGTGCCGCTGCAAGCCACAAAATAGCCGCATACGCATATAAAGAGTTGTTGTTAATCCCAAACAAACGGGTCGCTTCATGGAAAGCTAAAAGGTAGACAACACCCATCACCGCCCACATAAGCCAAAAGTTGTTAATCAGACCGACAATCAAGACGCCGACAACAAGAAAAATGGCAGTAATAATACGCTGTTGAGTTGAATTTTTTGCAGTTTGCATAATTATGGTTAACCTATATGGTTTTAAAATTCCGCGATTATACCATTTATTTCATTATTCACCGATGCTAATTATCCTCAAAGATGAGGGGATTATCAAACTTTAATATCGAGAAGGTGAAGGGGGGGTGGCTCTTCCTCTTTTTGTTCTTCGTGTTGAGGACGTCTCTCTTCTTGTTCGGCTTGTTCTTTGGTATGCTCACGGTCGGGATCTACCCTCTGATTTTCTTCAGTGGGGCGCACTTCTTCAATCTCATTGCGTACTTCTTGTGAAGCTGATGCTGCCGCCAGAGATTGAAGCTCAAATCGGTTTAAAATAACATTTTTTTCACTCGCTACGGTTGCCATCTGCTGGTTGACATAAATTGTATTTCCGATAGGACCGATTGCCATAGGATTATCCTTTTTGGATATTTAGTGTCTTATAGTTGGTATAGAGGACATTGGCACCGTCTTGGAGTTTGACCTCTCTTCGTGGGGTATAATCGACCAAATAACACCCTTTCTCAAATACCGAAAAATCGACACACAATTTTGCCGCTGCTTCGAGCAGTTTTTCAGGGAGTTGCTGTTTATCGGTGGAAATAATGACATGGGCGGAGGGTCGGTCTTTGAGGTGCATCCAAACATCGCGTGCTTTGGCATGGCGGAGAAGCTCGATATTCCCTTTTTCCCTTTTTCCGATGGAAACTTTGACCCCCTCTATCCAAAATTCAGCGATAGAATCAGAATTCTTCTGCTTTAATCCAATTGCTTTAGGTGGGAAAAGGAGGGCAATCTCTTCGGGATTAGATGCCTCTGATACAGTTTGAATAAAAAGCTCAAGATGTCGAATTTTGGCTTCGAGATTACTTCTCTCTTGATAGAGCCCATGTGCTTTTTGTTTTGCTTTTTTGGAGCGCTTGAAAAAGCTATTTGCACATCTTGAAGCGGTGGTGCATCCTGTGGGAAGTTCTAAATGAATCGGGGTTCCGTCAAAATTACGAAGTTCCGCCGTTTTCTCATAGGGTTTTATGATCTCCAGATTGGCTAATACCAAATGCCCCGCATTTTGAGCGTAGAGAGACTCTTGGAGCAATGTTTCCTCATTATCAAGTCCTTCTAGATGTTTTTTAAGCTGGAGCAGCCGTTTTTGTAATAGAGTTTTTTTCTCTTTTTTGAGTTGTTCAAGCTTATCATTGCTACGGCGAGCAAACTCACCCTCTAAATAGCCGCGTACATCCTCCAGTGGGTACGCTTGAGGCTCATAAGGAGGTTTGGGAATTTCGCCTAATTTCTGTCCCACTCGGACACATCGGGTTGAAATATCCTCATCAATATGGCGCAACGCCTCTAAAACAATCCCCTCTTTATCTAAAAGGATGACATTAGTATGTTTCCCGGTAAATTCGAGCTGTAAAACGGTTGTTTCCGATTTGTACGAGCCGCTTGTCGTTGTTGTAATGCGAATAATTTTATCGTCATTATGGAGGGTGATTGATTGGATAGAGGAGCGATTGAGCCGCTTGGCGAGTAATATATCAAACGGAGCCTGATACATTTTACCACGGGTTGGAATTTCACCGATAGTGATCGCCGAATTACCTCGTGCCATCTCAAAATTCCAGCTATTATCACGATTAAAAACTAATTTTAGCGAAGTATCATTAACCCTGTAGGCGGCTACGATGTGGGTTAACTGCTGCATATACGCAACGATCTGTTTTAAATAAGAAAATCTCATAATTTTACCTCCGCTTTAGAAAAAGAGAACTACAATAGGGTCATATTTCGGTAACACCCATATGTAGGCAGCATTTATGAATCTATTCAATACTATCAAATCTAAATTTATTGTCAATCTTGCGGCAGCAGTAGGTGCTATCCTCATAAGTGTCATTGTAGCATACTTCATTGCTACTGGATCCATTAAGACAATCATGATTAGCGATCTTAATACTGTTGCCGATGCGTTGGAAAAAAATGTTAACTATATTTCAAAAATAGAGCCGAAAGCCTATGAAGAAGAAGAGTTTAAAAAACAGATTAAAGAGATTAAAATCGGTAAAAGCGGTTATGTCTATTTTATCAATGCAGAAGGTACAATGACCATTCACCCTAAAGATGAGGGGGAAAATAAAGCAGGTCACGATTATATTGATCATATTCGTGCTGATAAAGTGGGCGGAATTTATGAATATACCTCCGCTACGACGGGACAAGAAAAAATTGCCTCTTATCGCTATATTCCCAAATGGGATATGTGGGTTATTCCTGGGATCAACAAAGCTGATTATTTCGATGAATTGCAAGCGAGCTTTTTTAAATGGTTTTTACTTTTAGGGTTTATTCTTACTTCAATGTTGATTGCTATCAACTATTTTTCGGGTACGAGTATCCTTCATCCGATCGAAGAGTTGGACAAAGTATCGGGTGATCTTGCCCACGGAAACGGTGATTTAACAAAACGCTTACCGATTCTGAACAAAAAAGATGAGATTGGGATAGCGAGCAACTATCTCAACCAATTTATAGGTAAAATCCAAAGTACGATTAACGATACTAAACAAATTACATCTGCAGCAGTAGGGTCTACGGCAACGTTGAACAGTGCCGCCGCAAATCTTTCGACACAATCAGAAAAAACAAATATTATTGCTCAAAATACTAATGCAACTGCATCTGAGATTGGTACGACACTAGAACAAAGTGTCAACATGGCGAAAATGACCTTAGCGAATAGCCGTTTGACGGAAACAGAGCTAAATCATGTCCGTGAAATTGCTACAGCAATTACCGCCGAAGTACATAAAACGACCCAGATGAGCCATGAACTCGGGGAACGCTTTGAGCAGCTCTCTTCCGATGCAGCGAGTGTCAGCGGGGTTCTTAGTATAATTTCTGATATTGCCGATCAAACGAACCTATTGGCGCTAAATGCGGCTATCGAAGCAGCCCGTGCGGGTGAACATGGTCGTGGATTCGCCGTCGTTGCTGATGAGGTACGAAAACTGGCTGAACGTACTCAAAAAAGTTTGACGGAGATCAATTCGACTATCTCTATCGTCATCCAGTCAATTTCCGATTCATCGGATATGATGAATTCTAATAGCGATAATATTGCCCGTTTAGCAGAGCGGAGTGAAGAGATTGATGTTAAAATTGATTCAGCATCGAGCGCATTACGCTCGAATGTCGATGCGAGTCACCAAAGTGTTCAGCAAGCAGAGAATATGGCACATAAAATTCACGAAATTATCCATAAAGTCTCGGAAATGTCCAGTCTATCTCAAAGCAATCAAGAAGAGATCAAACAAATATCGAATATTGCGGTAGAACTCTATAATGCCGCTACCAGTTTGAATGCTCAATTGGGGCAATTTAAGTCCTAAACAAATCCTGCTATAATTCCCAAAAATTTTGGGGGGGATAGTGATGCGTTCACCACGCGGGTTTGGTAAGAATTATTTTTCACTTGTCGCTATCCAAGCGTATGCTTCAGAGGTACGTCTCCTTCAAAATATTACCCGCATAGAGCTCGTTGCTCCGGTTTGTCCTATCTACATCTATTCGGCTGTTTCTCCTCCTAAGAGTGTCCTTCTCTCATTCATTATTACGATTATTAATCAAGGACACACATGTGTAAACAGACCTTATCATTCGTCGCATCCGCGACACTCGTTGCCTCATTAGGGGCTAATACGCTCACCCTCGAACCTATCGTCATCTCCGCTTCTAAAACTGAACAATCGCTCAAAGATGTCACCGCTAACGTCGATGTTATAACCGCTCAAGAACTCGAAGAGAGACATATAACATCGGTTATCGATGCGCTCAAAACCCTCAGCAATATTCCGATAGCACAAAACGGAGGGGTAGGGAGTCAAAGTTCCTTTTTTCTTCGGGGATTCAGCTCTGAAAACGCCGTTGTGTTAGTAGACGGTATCCGCTACAACGATCCGACCACCCCCAAAGGGCAAGCACAGTTAGAGCAACTTATGGTCAATGATATTGAACGTATTGAAATCATAAAAGGGGCGCAAAGCGGTGTTTGGGGGGCGAATGCCGTCGCCGGTGTGATCAATATCATCACGAAAAAAGCAACTGAAAAACTACGCATAGGTGCGACAGCGGAGTACGGCAGTTATGCAACCACCAAACTAGGGGCTAACATCTCCCAAAGAGTCAATGCGTTATCGTACTATTTCGGGGCAAATCAGATCCGAACCAACGGCTTCTCTTCGAGTACACCCAAAGGGAAAAGTCCAGACGACTATGAAGCGGACGGTTATAAAAATGAGACGCTAAACGCTAAACTCAGCTACGATGTGACCCCATCCGATACCCTCAGTGCTCAATTGAATTTTATCGATGCTTTTACTCAGTACGATGCCTACGCTCAACCTAACAGCGAAGCCAATGAGATTCATCAGATCAATCGTTTGGGGAGTATCGGTTACGTTCATCGTTTTAACCTAGAAGATTCACTCAGCGCGGCGTATAATATCTCCAGTTTCGATAAAGAAGATCCCGTCAGTCTTTATACCAAAACATTTAAAGGGACGAATAAAGAGGCGACAATCCAAGGAAATTATCATTATGCTCCAAACTCCTTTTTGGTCATAGGGGGCAATGTACTCCATTCCAAAGATACTGTTAGTGCTAATGAGCTCAATTCCAAGGGAATTTTTCTAACGAATACGAACCGTTTAGACAACCTTGTGCTAACTGAATCAATCCGTCACGATATCTATGATACATTTGAAGACAAAACTACTGGGAAAATCGGCGCTAAATATAATTTTACGGATGATCTCTCTTTTAGTGCGAATTACGGAACCGCGTATCGTGTGCCGTCGCTGTATGAGATTATGAATATCCATCCTGATATTACTGCGCTCAATGCGGAAACAACCAAAAGTTTTGATGCGACGATGCAGTATAAACATCTAAGTTTCACCTACTATAATAATCTCGTCGACAATCTCATCGGGTATGTCTCTGATCCAATCATGTGGTGGATCGGGGGATACACACAAGTTGAGGGGAAATCACGTTTTGAGGGGTATGAGCTCTCGTATAAAAACACGATCGCAAGCGATATAGTGTTGGATCTCGGATATAACCGTCTTTGGGCTAAAAATCAAAACAATCAAGAGATTCAACGACGCGCAAAAGATACCTTCCGAAGTACATTGGATTATTACGGATTCTCCAAATGGCAGTTAGGGCTCAACGCACACTACATCGGAACACGCTATGATGATCTTGCCCAAACCAAACAAACAGGACGTTATACCCTATGGGGAGCGGTCGTGAATTATGATGCGACCGAGAGTCTCAGTTTCTATCTTAAGGGAGACAATTTGAGCGATAAGCTTTATCAAGAAGTTGACGGATACGGAACTGCCGGACGCAGTTTCTATGTCGGGTTAAACGCACGATTCTGATGAAACTCTCTTTTCGCCCCTATCTGCGCTATAAATTTTTCAATGCCCTCTTCACCGGTATGGTGGGGGGATCGGTTTTTACGATCTATGCGACCCTTAGCCCCTCGACGTTTTCAGTTGGAGGGATACTCCTCGCACTGGGGATGATGGGGATGGCATACGTATATCACCGCCTTATGAATATCCGCACGTTTTTCCGATTTACATTGGCAACGGAGCTTATTATGCTCCTTATGCTGGGATATTATCTGCTGTTTTCCACCCATATCATGAGTGCTTTGGTCATTTACGTCGCCTATCAGTTCTCTTTTATCTTCGGAGGGTATTTGGTGCGCGCCGAAACCCATTTCGCCCGTCATGCACGGGTGATGGGGTGGATCGATGTTGCCAAACAGCAAGGCTCTCTCGCAGGGTTGGCGCTCTCGTACGGATTTTACAAACTCATAGAGCATTATGGAATCACCAAAGCCGCAGAACAAGTCTATGATCTGCATTTTGTCCTGTTCGCGCTGGAGTGTCTGATTATCGTTGCGTTGCTTCGCGCGTTTCGGGGAAAATAGATGAAATCCATCTCTATTTTCGGCACCTCTTCCGATGCGGGGAAATCGACCCTCACGTTTGTGATCGGGAAGCTTCTCCAAGAGCGGGGGATCAGCGTCGGGGTGTTCAAAGCCCAAAACGTCTCCAACAACTCCCATGTCTGCGACGACGGGTCTGAAATCGCCATCGCCCAGTATTTTCAAGCCGAAGTACTAGGGATACCGACGAGTTATCACCTCAACCCCGTATTGCTCAAATCGGGGCACGGGAATAGCGCCTCGTTGATCGTCAAAGGGCACGTTGTTGCCGACAAAGAGGTTCGAGAGTATTACCGTGATCTGGATCTGCTTAAACCCGCTGTGGATGAGTGCTTTGAGCATTTGAATGAACGTTATGCGTGTGTCATCTGTGAGGGGGCTGGGAGTCCCGTCGAACTCAACCTGATGGAGAAAGACCTCTCCAATATCTACATCGCCGAAACATATAGTACGAAGATCATCCTCGTCGCCGACATCGAACGCGGAGGGGTTTTCGCTTCGATCTGGGGGGTCTATAATCTCCTCCCCGAAAAGTTGCGCGAAAATGTCATCGGAGTGATCATCAACAAATTTCGCGGAGATAGAAGCTTGTTTGATGATGGTATTACGATCATCAAAGAGCGTTTCGGTATTCCCGTGTTAGGTGTTCTCCCTTATACTCCGTTCAACCTCGGATTTGAAGACTCCCAAAGCCTCAAAAATTTCGTCCAAAACAAACCCAACCCAGTGAAAAAGATCGGGATCATCAACTACCCCACGATGAGCAACTATAACGATTTCGAGCCGCTTATCGCCGATGAGACAATCGCAGTCGAGTTTATCACCACTAACAACGCGTTAGAGAGTTATGAACTCGTTATCCTCCCCGGAAGCAAGCGGGTGATCGAGGATTTGCGATGGCTCAAACAGGTGGGACTCTTCGATGCCCTCCAAGCGAGGAAAAAAGAGATACTGGGGATTTGCGGTGGGTATCAGATGATGTTTGAAACCATCATCGATGAGGGGGGTGTCGAAACCTCAGAACCGAGTCGAGAAGAAGCCCTCGGATTTATCGATGATGTGATCGTGTTTCAGCGGGATAAAGTGCTCAAAAAAGGGAAATACAATATTTTTGGCCGCACGATAAACGGGTTTGAAATCCATCACGGTGTGAGCGAAAAATATCCCCTTTTCTACGAAAAAGAGCACATCAAAGGGACGTTTGTTCATGGACTTTTTGATAATGAAGCATTTGAAGCGTACAAGAAAAAAACGATTGATGCGTTTATGGAGACGATGCGTCGTGAGATTGATATGGAGCGCGTGATCGAGAGTATAAACGCGGTATAATAAATGAATTGTATGAATGGAGCGAAAAGAAAACAGTACCTCGACCAGCTTCAATGAGAGGCAATCCCTACTTATATAATGCCCTGATTTGTCAAGACAACATTACCTCTCATTTTATTTCCACCTAGCACCTGCAACTTTATGCCACACCCGAAAAAGAGAGCGATTTCTGTCCCCTCTACGTGGAACAGAAAAAGTGGCACGATATAAACCAATACACAGAGCTGATACACATTTGAGAGCCAAGGATACATAATCAGCTAGAGGATTTTAAGGTTTTTTGAGACGAATGATGTTACAACTCTAGTCTTAGAAGTTCGTAATAAATGGCTTTGTGAGTGTTATGTAACGTATGTTATGATGGCGGGCCACCAAGGATTTGAACCTTGGGAGGTTTAACCCTCGCCGGTTTTCAAGACCGGTGCAATCGACCACTCTGCCAGTGACCCGTAGTAAAATTGAAGCTATTTGTTACATTTTGGAGGTGGTACCCAGATTCGAACTGGGGGTCAAGGTTTTGCAAACCAGCGCCTTACCGCTTGGCCATACCACCATCCATTTGTGGTGCCCGGAGCCGGACTTGAACCGGCACAGTGTTACCACCGAGGGATTTTAAGTCCCTTGCGTCTACCGATTTCGCCATCCGGGCAACGATAACAAAAAAATACCCCAGTTCAAACATCTTATAAAGAGTGTTTCAACTGGGATATTATGGAGCGGGAAACGAGGTTCGAACTCGCGACCCCAACCTTGGCAAGGTTGTGCTCTACCACTGAGCTATTCCCGCATTCTTTTTTGTGACTGGAAGTATAGCAAAAAAATAATCGTGTGTAAAGAGTTTTTAGAGAAATTTGCCGTATAATCACAATATTATAGATTGAATCTTACGGTTTTCGTTCGTGGTGCGGCTGTCGAACGGGATAAATTTACAAATAAGGATAAAAATGCGCAGTGATACTATTAAACGGGGATTTGATAAAACCCCTCACCGCAGTTTGCTTCGTGCAACAGGACTTAAAGACGAAGATTTTGACAAACCGTTTATCGGAGTTGCAAACTCCCATATCGATATTATTCCAGGGCACTTTTTTCTCCAAGAGTATGGCCGTATCGTTAAAGAGGCGATTCGTGAAGCGGGTGGAGTCCCTTTTGAATTTAACACCATTGGTGTTGATGATGGTATTGCGATGGGGCATGATGGGATGCTTTACTCACTCCCTAGCCGTGAGCTGATTGCGGACTGTATCGAGACGGTGATGAATGCCCACAAGCTCGATGGGCTTATCTGTATCCCTAACTGTGACAAGATCGTTCCAGGGATGCTGATGGGTGCGTTACGGGTCAATGTTCCGACGATTTTTGTTTCGGGCGGTCCGATGAAAGCGGGACATAAAAAAGATGGTACACCGATCGATTTGGCGACGGCGTTTGAAGCGGTCGGAAAACATGCCGACGGCAAAATGTCCGATGAAGAGCTTTATGAGATCGAATGTGAAGCGTGTCCGAGCGGCGGGAGCTGTTCGGGGATGTTTACCGCTAACTCGATGAATACTCTCTGTGAAGCGATGGGGGTCGCATTGCCGGGTAACGGTACGGTTTTGGCGATGACTCCTGATCGAATCGAGATGGTTAAAACGGCCGCACGCCGTATCGTCGAGATGGTTAAAGATGAAAATGCACAAAAATGGAATATGCGTAATATTTTGAATGATAAAGCGATTCATAATGCCTTTGTGATCGATATGGCGATGGGGGGGTCCTCCAATACAGTTCTCCATTTGCTCAGTATCGCCAAAGAGGCAGAGGTTGATTTCGATATTACGAAGATCAATGAGATCTCTGAAAAAGTGGCGCACATCGCGAAAATTTCTCCGTCATTATCGACCGTCCACATGGATGATATCAACCGTGCCGGTGGTGTTAATGCGGTAATGAAAGAGGTGAGCCGTCGCGGTGGTGTGTTAGAACTGGATGCGATGACAATCACGGGTGAGACATTGGGAGAGCGGATCAAGGATGCGGTAATCAAAGATACGAATATTATCCACACCAATGAAAATGCGTATTCGCCAGTCGGCGGCTTGTCAATCTTGTTCGGTAATTTGGCGGAAGAGGGGGCGGTTGTTAAAACAGCTGGGATTACTCCTAATATGAGAAAGTTTAAAGGCTCTGCCGTTTGTTTCAATTCTCAAAACGAAGCCATTGCTGGAATTATGTCTCATAAGGTAAAAGCGGGTGATGTCGTCGTTATCCGTTACGAGGGACCTAAAGGGGGTCCGGGGATGCAAGAGATGCTCGCCCCTACCGCTCTTATCATGGGGATGGGACTGGGCGAGAGCGTTGCCCTCATCACGGATGGACGTTTTTCGGGTGCAACTCGCGGTGCCTCTATCGGTCACGTAAGCCCTGAAGCGGCTGAGGGAGGTCTCATCGCACTCATCGAAGACGGTGATGAGATTGAACTCGATGTTGATACTCACCTCTTGCAACTCAATGTGAGTTATGAAGTGTTAGAGCAACGCCGTCTCCACTGGAAACCGATCAAAAAAGAGATCGCTTCTAAATGGCTCAAACGCTATAGCCTCCTTGTCTCCAATGCCTCTAACGGTGCGGCACTCAAAACGGAACTTTAGTTTTTTGCGTTCGCCCTGAGCTCACGTGCCCTTTGGGTATGTCGAAGGGTGCTCATGGTTCGACAAGCTCACCACGAACGGGCTACTTACCGGAGGGTTGAAACTCCGGTACAATTTTTCGTAATGCTTCAATAGCGTTATCGCTTTCCACTAGCTTTTCAATATCCTCTTTTAATGTTTCAATCGGATACAACGTCGAATGGGCGATCATAATCGATTCATACGAGGTTTTTTGCTCACTCTCATCAATTAGGAGCTCTTCGTAGAGTTTCTCCCCAGGACGTAGCCCCGTATAGATAATCTCTATCGGTTGAGATGCGTAGAGACGAATCATGGTCTCTGCCAAATCGGCGATTTTGACACTCTCACCCATATCGAGGATAAAGAGCTCGCCCCCTCGTGCAATGGCAGCGGCTTGAAGTACGAGTTGGCACGCTTCGCTAATCAGCATAAAGTAGCGGGTAATATCAGGATGAGTGAGGGTGATGGGACCGCCCGCTTCGATTTGGGATTTGAATTTTGGGATCACACTCCCGCTGGAACCGAGGACATTCCCGAATCGGACGGCTACGATCTCACTGTTTTTGGGATCGACATTTTGGGCATAAAGTTCTACGATACGCTTGGTCGTCCCCATAACATTGGTCGGGCGAACCGCTTTGTCGGTGGAGATGATGACGATTTTTGGGACGTTATGCTCGATTGCGCTATCGATGACATTGCGACTGCCAATGACGTTGTTCATGATTGCCGTTTGGATGTTGGCTTCACAAAGGGGGACGTGCTTGTATGCGGCGGCATGGATGACAATATCGACAGAACCGTTTTGGATGATGGAGTCCAATCTTTGGTTGTCGATAATGTTACAGAGGTGGAGGATGGCAGAGGGGATTTTTTCACCGATTTGGTAGAGGTTGTATTCACTATGATCGATCAAAAGAAGCTTTTTCGCCCCGAATTGGTGACATTGGAGGGCAATCTCGCTTCCGATACTCCCCCCCGCACCAGTGATAAGGACATTTTTCCGATGGATAAATGATTCAATAGTCTGGGTATCTAAATCTTTAGGATGTCGGGCAAGAAGCTCTTCAACCGATAAAGAGGTAATAGACTCTTTTCCATCAGATAGGAGGGTCGAGCGTTTGATATCAGTTATCCCTGTATCGGAGAGAATTTTATAGGCGCGTTGCAGATATTCACTGGGTAGGGAACCGTCGATAATAGCTGCTGAGACTCGTTTTGATTCGAGTAATACGCTGAGGTCGTTTGCTCCAGATATTTTGAGATTTTGGATCGTTGAATTAATCAAGTTATAGTTTTTTTCTTGTATCGCAATAATTCCCACGGGATAATAATCATGTGAGCTTTCCAGCATACTTTTGATGAGATTTGCAGTATTAGTGGATATTCCTATAATAAGGGTCGGTTTGTATGCGTCACTCTTAAAAGATTCGCTCAACAGACGTTTAGAGAGCCGTAATGCACCGATTAAAATGAGTGATAAAACCATATCTATACCGATAACACTTCGTGGCATCGGTAAAAACAAAGGTGTATTGATCCCATAAAGGATAAAAAATCCTCCAAAAGCGACCATGTGGGCAAAAAAGAGTTGTTTAGCATCTTGCAGACCAAAAAAACGCCATGTTATACGGTAAACTCCAAAAAGATAGAAACTACCCCATTTTAGGAGGGAAAGGGTAAAAAAGACAATATAAAATTTGGACATATGCTCGGGAGGAATAGTGAAATCAAAGCGAAGGGCATAAGCAAAATAAAGAGATATAAAGAAGAGGATACTATCAGCACCTAAAAAAAAGAGGAGCCTTTTTGTAAAACTGGGAGTTAGCAACCCAGCTTTACTCTCTTTTTTGTTTAATGGCATTGTTTAGATCTTTAATTTATAAATTTTTGTCATCGGGCTGAGAATTACTGGCTGAAAAAGATTTCTATCATACTGTTCAAGAACAAACATTTGAATATAGGTAGAATTGAAATAATAGTCATCCACAATCAAAAATTGTCCGTAACTAGCCATAAAAATGACGGTGAGACCATCGGATGAAAAGGTTTGACGATTAATTTGTAGCTTTTGTTGAGGATCGTAGCCTACTTGATAAAAAGCTTTAATCGGGGCACTCTGATTTCCCATTTTAAGACTATTAGTTGTTTTTTGTATGGATACCCCCTGCCCAAGTTCTATAGTTTGCTTGGTATCTTGAGCCCCTCTGGATAAAAAGTAAAAATGAGAAGGATATTTTTCTTTTCCTGTTAGATCGAGATTGCTAAACAGAGCTACGGTTGGGAAAATTTCCATCATCCGCAGAGGGAGAAAGAGATAGGCATCTCTTGATTTAGGAGGAATTTTATATTCAGGTAGTGCAAGCGCGGTTGTGAAATCATTAGGGTCTTTGAACCCTTCTTTGCTTAGCATATATTCAAAATCATTCGTCGTTTTATTTTTATCGTTGAATCCGCGTTCAGTATACTCTGTATACAATCGCATCATATGAGCCGCTGAAAGTGAATTTTGAGCTGTTAAAACAAAAGAAGACGGATAGTTTACATCACCGCTGTGTTTTCCGCCATCGACCCATGTTTTGACGTCGGCGTAGTATCGGATCGGATAACCGTAATCCCACCAACCGATAATATAATCTTCTCTTGAAGCAATTTTTTTAAATTCGTTCAATGCTGCAACTTCTTGATTGGTAAAAACAGTCGGTGTCAAGTATTCGCGTATATGAGAATAATTAGGCAAAAGAGCCGCAAGGGTCATAACGACTAATGAGATAGTGCGAAGCCATTTTTTTTCAATGCGTTGCGTTGACCACATCAGCAAATAGGCAAACCCGATCGCCATCATAGGAACGGCATAAATCGTAAAACGGAGCCCTGCAAACATAGCGATAAAGCCTAATCCTACAAGGGGAAGTGTTATAAGTAAAGGACGATAAGCGATAATCGCCATCATATACCCTAAACATGCAAGGATAAAGGTGATTGTATGACCACTGATCCGCTCAGCAAAAACAGTAAATGGGATATTACCAGCTTCGCGAACAGTTGACATGACATTGTAGTATTGCAGTGATGACGAAATAGTATTTTCAGCTCCATCCGTAATAAGATAGACTTTTAGATGAAACCAAATAGGGTCTATTCCTCCCGTGAAAAAATATATTCCAAGAACGGAAGTAAAAATAGCCAAAAAAGTTTTAATTGAAAGTTCTTTTTGAAAATGGAAAAAGGCAAATACCCCTATGGCCAATCCTAGTTTTACGATGATAGGGAGGGAAAGAATTCCTATCAGAATAAACAGTGCAATTTTGTAGATATAGATATTTTTACGATCAAAAAGTAAAGCGTATGCGATTATCATTAAAAATAGAGCACTGTCAAATGCGTAGGCTTGTGGGTACCACCATTGATAGAGGGCAATCGATACTGCAATGGGGATAAGATAGCGGTTTCGTTGATGTGTGAGTGCTAGAATGAGAGAAAACATCTCTAAAACAGGAAAAACGATGTTGAGCATATCGGTATCGTAGTATCCGGTCATGGTGCGGTTGTAGTAACTGTTGGCAATAGAACCTATTAGGGCAGCTATGAATCCCATAGTCGTTTGATTGAGAGCACGACCGATTAATATGAGTGGGATGACTATCAGCGAACCGAGAAAAGAGGGCATATAAAGAATCAAGGTTTCCAAACTAACCGGAATAATAGTAGCTAAGAATGCGGTTAATTTAGACATCGCTGTATCGACAGGAGATAGATCGTTTTTCTCATGATGATCTTGTAGGATATCGCGAGCACCTTCTGCGTAATAGTAACCATCGTTATTGCTAATCATTAACTCATGGTTCCAATGAAATTGGGGTTGAGAACTAAATTCATTGACCCAGATAAAACGGAGAGATACGGAAAAGAGATAAGCTAAGGTGATTAAAATGAGTAAAGTCGTTAAAGAGGTGCGTTCTTCGCGTAGTTTTAGCATAATTAGGTTGCTCCGTGTTTTAGTGGGTGTATTTTAGCTGAAAGGGCACTCTTTATCAATAATTTAAAGTTTAGTGGGTTACACCCTCTTTTTTAACTACTTTTAGAAATGTTAAAAGAATGATTTTAAGATCAAAGAGAAATGAATGCCGTTGTAAATATTCGGTATCAAGGGCTACTTTTTGAGGAATCGGCAGTTCATCCCGTCCATTTATCTGCGCCCATCCGGTTAATCCAGGAGTAAGAACATGAACCCCTGTCGCAGTTCGTTGAGCGATGAGATCGTCTTGGTTGAACAATGCCGGACGGGGTCCTACAAAACTCATATCTCCTTTGAAAATACTCCAAAGTTGCGGAAGTTCATCAAGACTGCTTTTCCGCAAGAAAGAGCCTATTGGGGTGAGGAGTGCTTCTGGATCATTTAGAAGATGGGTAGCCACCGCCGGAGTATCAACCCACATGCTCCGAAATTTCGGCATTAAAAAAATGGTATTATTTTTACCAACACGCTGGGACCAGTAGAGTATCGGTCCTTTTGATGTGATACGAACCATCAAGGCGACGATAATAAATGGGATTAATAAAATTAGCGCAACCATAGAGGAGAGAAAAATGTCAAAAAGTCGTTTAAATGTCATAGTGTTCGCCTTGTATCATATTTTTTATCCCCTCTTCTGTAGAGTATGGGTTACGAAATCCCAGCTGTTCTTTTGTCAGGGTATTATCGATGAGTAGATTACCAAACAGTCGTTGATGGAAAGAGGGTTTAATGAATTTTAGTAGATACTCGAAGAGAGGGATATTGACTAAATAGAGTTTTTTTCCCAATGCACGTGCAATGGTGCGAATGAAATCACTTGTTGAGAGGGCGGTGTCATCGTTTGCTAAAAAGATCCCCTCATTTCGATGCTCTATTATGTGTGTGATTAAAGCACACAGATTGCCGATATAAACCATGCTTCGTTGATTTTTTGTATTACAAAATGGTAAAATCGGCATTTTTTGGATGAGAGTAATTAGGTTTTTTATATTGGCTTTGACACCAGCTCCATAAACAATAGGGGTACGAATTATAGAGACTACAAATGTTGCATCACTCAGTTTTTGGAGTTCTTGTTCCGCGCGTAGTTTGCTTCTTCCATAATCGTCCTGCGGATGGCAGGGAGTAGTTTCAGTAGAGAGTGTATCGCTCTCCTCACCGTATACTTTGACGGTACTCATGAAAACAAATTGTTTAACTCCATCCTGTTTGGCTTTTTTTGCCAGTTCGAGTGTCTGTATCACATTGATCCGCTCATAGGATTCAAGATCCGCTCCGTTCATCTGATGGACGAGTGCAGCAAGATGGAGAACGGTGTCAATACCGGATAAATTCAAAGTATTGATATTGCTACTGTGAAATGAAAAAGGAGTGATATTATGCGAGGTAGTGCATCGAGTAAAATGGCTTCCGATAAATCCAGTTGCGCCCGTGAGAAGTATATTCACGCTTTTCTCCACCCTAATTGATGAAGTGCTTGTTGATTTATTTTGCTACGGTAAGAGTCAAAAAACCACCCATACTTATTAAAGTAGCTAAAAACCGAGCGTATAAAAATTAATAATAGTTTAAAACTGCGGTGCGATCCACGTTGATATTCATGATAGATGGAGACATCAGGATAAAGAATAGTTTTTGAGACCATCCCAATTCTTCGGGAGAGATCGGCATCTTCCAGATACATGAAAAATCGCTCATCAAATGCTCCTGTTTTTTTGAGTGTATCGGTTCGCAAAAACATAAAGCATCCTGAGATAAATGGAACTTCTGCAATCGTTGAATAATCAAAAAAAGTGAGCTCATATCGCCTATTGAGCTTTTCCAAATAACTTTTGATTGGGATAAACCGTCGTGCAAATAGATCCCATGGGGTAGGGAGCAATCGAGCTATATACTGAATTTTTCCATCGGGATACAAAACTTTTGGCATCAGCAATCCCACATCGGTATTATGATCCATATATGCCATAAGCTCTTCCACTATGCCATGCTTGAAATAAATGTCTGGGTTAAGGACAAGGTGGTAGGATATTCCATCGGTCATAGATTTTTTCAGAGCGATGTTATGAGCAGCTCCGAAGCCAGGGTTAGAAGGATTATGGATATATTCAATACGTCTATCTATTGAAGATAAAATATTTAGGGCATCAGTTGGCGAATTATCGATGAGGTAAAGTTTTACATCCATTGAAGTATGTAAAAAACTTTCAATCGCCTTTTGGAGCATGGAAATAGGGTTTTGATATAGGACGATGGAGGCACTAATTTTCATGAAAATCTGCCTAGTTTGCCGATTATCCCGTGCCAAAATCCAAGAAGTACATATTTTAAATGGGTTAGATGGGGTTTTGAGAAGAGCGGATATCCTATAAGGTAACGGAAAGATTTCAGAAATAGAACAAAGCGTTTAATTCTGTTTAAACTTGTAGTGTGCAATGCTAGAAAAAAGGCATTTCGTGTAATGTAATAGTGTCGGGTTGGAGTGCGAAGGTTGATGGCCCGTACCCCTATATTGACGCTACTTTCTCCTAATTGATGTGTGATAATTACATCGGCGTTTCCCATTATGATATACCCTTTTTTTCGAGCTCGCCAGCACCACTCAAAATCGACCCAGTCTATAAAAAGATTTTCATTCATGAGACCAATGTCTTTTAATGCGGAAGTACGGATTAGTGTACCTGATGCGATAGTTTGAAATAGTTGGTGCATTCCTTGCTTGGGATGAAATTTGGCGTATAGCCAGAAACTTTCAGTATAAAAGACCCCTTCTGTAGAACCACTGGTGACATCGTTAAATCGTGGAGCGATTACAGCGATAGAGAGGTCGGAATCTATATGAGGCAATAGCATATGGCTAATGTAATCGGTTGGATAGTATGTATCTTGATCTGAGAGTAACACGTAATCCGCTTTGTTTGCAAGAGCCTGTCTTATACCTACATTTTGAGCGTATGCAATCCCCATGTTTTCACCAAGATAAAAAATTTCGAGATTGTCGTAAGTGAAATTTTTTAAATCGATATCACAGGCCGCCGTATTGTCAATAATATAAAGTTTTCGTACTTGAGAAATGATACTTTCAACTGTCGAATTTAACATTTGTTGATCAGGATAATAAGTAACAAGAACGGCGTCAACAGTAATCATTTATATATCTTTTTTAGAAGCTGAAAAAGTGAGTGAAAGGAGTTTTTCGGCTTGTTTTTTTCGTGAAAATTGTTCAAGATAAAGGACGTTTTTTTCACATTTTTTTGCTTCTGTTGAAGAGAGTAATTCAATAAGATATTGAATAATTGCTTCAACATCAGTGCCGAAATTTCTGCCGTATCCGCATTCTTGAATAAGTCGTCCAGAACTGCTTTGATTGGTGACACCGATACCAATTATTTCACGTCCGAGTGCTAAATATTCAAATAATTTCCCCGTAAGGATTCCCTCCACACCAGGAGCTTCAAATTCTAAAAAAATAACGCCATTCGCATCACGCTGCATTCGTAAAGCATCTTCTCTGGATACAAATCCATCATCTTTAACCCATGGCGCGACGTTGTAACGTTCAATTAGTGTGTGTAAATCGGCTTTAAATCCTCCTGCAAAGTGTATACATAAATGTTCAAGCAGGTAGCGTTGAGAGGAATGGTACAGCCGTTGTATTGCCTCAAAAAGAGGTGAAGGATCCTGTTTGCCCTGATAAATTGCTCCTGTGTATACGAGGTGCTTTTTCCCGTTATCCCAGTACAGTTTTGGATTCAACGTATCAAGATCGTCAAAATCAAAACCGTTTGGAATAACGGCAACATTATTCAGACAGTATTTATTGCGTATCTGCTGTGCGAGTGGTTCGCTTACTGTCGTGATGAGATCGGCGGAGGTATTGATTTTATTTTCTAGATATTCTTCGATTAGGGTAAAGGGAAAAAGACCTTTGAAAATATGATTTTGCGTCCATAAATCCCTGTAATCGGCAATCCAGAATTTTATATTTCCATTTTTTTTGAGGTTGTATCCGATGAGATGTTCACTGTAGGGTCCTGCTGTTGAAATGGCGATATCAAAGACTTCATTTTTTATTGCAGCATAGGATTTATGAATAATAATATCATTAAAATCAGGCATTCGAGCAGTAGCGAAGATCCCTTTTGATTGTACAAAAAATTTTATTTTTTCTACAAAGCTTTTTCTCGGATTTGTTGCACCTTTTACTTCTGAGGAATTTTGAGAAACTTTTTGTTTTATATATTTTTTGAATGGATTAGTGATACGAATAGTACGAAACAGTGAACAATCCATCTTTAAATCAGTATTCTTCGGAGGCTCTTGGACGGTAAGAACCGTGATATCATGCCCCATTTTGGTCCAAAATTTTGCCCAACTGTAAGGACGTAGCGATGCGATAGAGTTTATCGGCGGAAAATAGTAGGAAATGATCAGAATTTTCATTTCATCATTTCTTGTATGATAGCTTCACTTGCGTTTCCGTTTCCGTATAAATTCACATCAAAATTGGAATTTTTTGCCCTCATCGTCTGAACGCAAGATAAAATTTTATTTGTATCTGATCCCGCCAGAATATTAAATTCATGCTCTAGTAATTCAACCCACTCTGTCTCTTCTCTCAGTGTTACACAGTGTTTTTTAAAAAAGAAAGCTTCTTTTTGCAATCCGCCGCTATCGGTCATCACCAGTGAACAATGATCGATAAGCCATACCATTTCAAGATATCCAACCGGCTCGATGATTGTTACATTGTGTATGGTTAAGTGTAAATTTTCAATCATTTTTCTCGTTCGTGGATGAAGTGGTAGAATAATTTGTGTCTCTTTTGCAATCTCATCAAGCGCTTGCATTATGTTTTGCAGATGTAGTTCGTTATCGGTATTTTCGGCTCTATGAATCGTACATAAGACAAAATCATCGTCAATTTCTATATTTGGCTTTTTGGCAAGCTGTTTGTAAAATATTGCTCCATCTTGCATTACATCGCCGCTTTGAACGGTACGGCAGGCAAAATGGTTAAATCCTTCATTACTAAGATTTTGCATTGCCGCATCCGTAGGACAAAAGAGGATGTTGCTGACTCTGTCGGTTAATATCCGATTGATCTCTTCGGGCATTTTCATATTAAAGCTTCTCAGCCCTGCTTCCACGTGGGCAATTTTGATATGAAGCTTGCTTGCGGCAATTGCACCAGCAAGGGTAGAATTCGTATCGCCATAGACGATCACCCAATCAGGCTTTTCATTTAAAAGTATCTCTTCTATTTTTTCGATCATTTGGCCAGTCATAGAACCATGAGATTTCCCCCCGATTCCTAGAAAATAATCGGGTTTCGGAATACACATTTCATCGAAAAAGATATCTGACATATTGGTGTCATAGTGCTGTCCTGTATGGACGATAATCTCTTGAATTTCTTTATGTTTGGCAATTTCACGGCTAACGCTTCCGGCTTTGATAAACTGGGGACGTGCCCCTAAGACAGTGATGATTTTCATACATTTTCCTTGGATTCAAAAAAACGGTAATACCATCTTGATGCATTCATGCAGCGAACTTTTTGAGCAAAAATACGCTCGGGATTGTTTTCTCTTGTAATGGTCAATCTGGAAAAGAGGGCACTTTTGGTTAATGCACCATTGAACCATGATTTAAGATTCCCTTCAAACCATTTTTGCTCAGGGATTGGCCATCCCATTTTATCCCGTCTCCAATTAACTTCATCTGGCAATTTTCCATCAAACGCCAATCGTGCCAGATATTTTGTCCATCCATGATGCATTTTATAACATGCGGGGACAGAGGCTAAGAATTCGACCAGTCTGTAATCCATAAACGGCATACGTGATTCGATTGAATAGGCCATAGAGGTATGGTCAGCATAATGGATCAATGTTACTAAGCTTTGTCGTGTATCATTAGCGAGTTTTTGATTGAGATTGGGTTCAAAATTCTTTTTCAAAACTTTAGTGAGGATAAATAGTAGAAATTTTTGTCCGAAAACTATCCGAAATATCCCCATTCCAAATCCAATTAGTACGTACTTTTGTGCCTGAGGGATAGAAAGGCATCGATATGTTTCTTGAAACATATCGATGGCATTGAGTGAAGAGATATAGTTCATGAGGTAAGGGAGATATCCAGAGAGTTGCTCATCTGCCCCTTGTCCGTCAAGGGTGACCTTCACATCTGTAGAAGCAACAAGTTTGAAGGTATACCAACTGGACATGAGAGAATTTTCTGGGGGATTTTCCAGAGCATAAATCATCCGCTCATGCTCTGTAGGAATATCGGATTCTATCGGTTCGATTTGGTTGGAATGGACTCCCAATTGAGCCGCCATGAGATTAATATAGTCGCTTTCATCGCAGTGTTTTGTTCCTATACTTTTATAAACACTTGAAAAGGTCTCTTGGAGATCTTCTTTTCCTTGTTCTTTCAGCAGTTTGTTTACAAGGTATACAATCGAACTGCTATCCAATCCGCCGGATAAGGCTGATCCTACTTTGACATCGGCACGCAGACGAATTCGGACTGCATCTTCTAGCAGCTGATAATAGTGTTGTGCATAGTCGATCGCTTTTTTGTCATCAAACTTTTCATGAGATAGATTCGGATGAATTTCCCAAAATTTTTGAGCCGTAAAATTATCTATTAACGCTTCCGCTGTTCCTAAGAAATACGATGAAGCTTCAAAGCGGTAAATATCTCTAAAAGCAGTTTCGACCAGATATTCTTTGCACCCATATTTGAGAAAATTATTTAAAAAATCGATGTTTGGTTCGGTTATCACATCCGGATGGAGCAAAATAGCTTTGATTTCGGAAGCGAAGACAAAGTTGTTTTTATCCTTATAGTAATAAAGTGGTTTCTTTCCGAATCGATCTCTGGAGATAAAAAATTGTTTTGTTTGTATATCATAAAGAGCAAATGCCCACATACCGTTGAAACGACTTAGACACATAACTCCCCAATGATCGTAGGCAGCCATGATCACTTCGGTATCGGTATGGCTGTTAAACGAGTAGCCTTGCTCAATCAATTCATTTCGCAGTTCGATATGATTATAGATTTCACCATTGAATGTGATGATATATCGGTCTAAATAGTGCATTGGCTGATGCCCCGCCTCGGAAAGATCGAAGATGGAGAGACGCCGATGTCCAAATGCAAAATGATCACCGTAATGATAGCCGTATCCATCAGGTCCGCGTGCGACGATGGAATCGGTCATACGCTCGATGACATTTTTAGGTAATGGCTTGGTGGAGATAAAACCTGTAATTCCGCACATTATTGTATCCCGATAGTTTGTTGTACGATTTGATTGAGCAATAAGCGATTTTTTTCTGCTGATAATTCATAAGCAGCTTGATCGCAATGATTCTTAAAGGAGATAATAGCTTCATTGGTAAGCGCATTTAATGTCAATGCCATCTCTTGTGGATTAAAGCTTTCCGTGACGATACCCAGATGGTATTTTTTAACAAGCTTAGCCATTTCAACGGATGGAGCTATTGCAACACAAAGACGGGCTTGGATAAATTCGAAAAATTTATTTGGCAATGCGTATTTATTGTTAAAGCTGTTAGATTCCAAAATATATAATCCAATGTCAAATTGATTAATCATTTGCGCAATATTTTGCATCGGAATCGGCTCTAAAAAAAAGACATTCTTCATCTGTGATGCTGACTGCTTTAATGCTTCATAATAGTTTGGCTGAGTAGGGACAAGCATGAGATAAAGCTCAAATCTCGAATCGGTGTGCTGCATTGTTTCGATCATGAGTTCGATTTTTCGGGAGTCGATAGCACCACCGTGATGAATGATTTTGATTTTTTCTGAATAAACATCGGAGGGTTTTAAATCAGGCTCATACATAGGGGCATTGGTTATAACCGATGGCAAAACACCGAACTCTTTCAAATACTCTTGTGCAATACCTTCGCAGACCGTTAACATATGATCTGCCAAGGGGATATACTTTTGGCATAAATGTGTTTTGTATCGTTGAAAGAACAGCCGCCAGACAAACTTGTCTTCAAATTCTCTAGGCGAATACTCATGGGCATCAAAGATAATTTTTGCATTTTTCTTATTGTCGATGACGACAGGAAGTGCATCGATATCATTGGCTATGATTAAATCAAACGTATTCTCTTGCAAATATTTTTTGGTTTGCTCTATATGTTCGTTGGCGTGATAATAGTGATTAAAAAATCCTAACAAAAGCTGCATCGCGGAAAACATTTTTTGGAAAACATTTTTTGATCTGTTGGATACGTTGTAATGGGAAGTATTTTCTAAATAAGAGGGCGAAAAACCTACCGTATGAACACGATAACCATCTTTTAAAAAAGAGATTTGACGATACACACGAGGATCGGTATTTAAATTAGAAAAAGAGATAATAAGTATAATTGGACGTTCTTTGATCATAATAACCCTTTATCGAAGTGTATATCTTTTTAGGTGAATTTAAAATTAGGGCATTTCTAGCATTTGTTGAATGATATTCGTTAGAAGAAGACGATTTTTTTCTGCTGATAATTCATAAGCAGCTTGATCGCAATGGCTCTTAAAGGAGCTAATGTCTTCATTGGTAAGCGCATTTAATGCAGATGCCATTTCTTGAGGATTAAAGCTTTCAGTAACGATACCAAGATGATAATTTTTAACTATTTTAGCCATTTCGATGGAAGGCCCGATTGCAATGCAGAGACGGGCTTGGATAAATTCAAATAATTTGTTAGGTAACGCATATTGATAATTAAAGTTGACAGGTTCCAAAATGAATAGCCCAATATCAAATTGATTCGTTATTTTAGCAATATTTTGCATTGGTACTGGCTCAAGAAAATGGATATTTTTCATCCCCTCAGACATAGTCCGCAATTTTTTGTAATAATGTGGCTGAGAGGTAACTAACATCAGATAAAGATCAAACCGGGTATCCACATATTTCATAGCTTCAATCATTAGTTCGATTTTACGTGATTCTGAAGCTCCTCCATGGTGAATGATTTTTATTTTTGATGGATTCGATGGAAATGGTTTAAGGGTTGGTTCATACATCGGTGCATTAGTGATAACAGAAGGGAAAATGCCAAAGTTGCTAAAGTATTCTTGGGCTATTCCATCACATACGGTTGTCATTTTATCAACTTTAGCGATATATTTTTTGCATAAATGGATTTTATACCGTTGGTAAAATAGACGCCAGAGAAGTTTATCTTCGAGTTCACGGGGGGAATATTCATGGGCATCAAAGAGAACTTTAGCATTTTTTTTATGTTCAATTGCTAATGGAAGTGTGTCAATATCATTAGCGATAATTAAGTCAAAATGATTTTCAGACAAATACTCTTTAGCTTGTTGAATGTAATCTATGTTTTTATAGTAGCTAGAAAAAGTTCCTGCTAACAATTGCAATACAGAAATTGCTCTTTGTAAGATTTTTTTTGGTTTGGTAGAAAGGTTTAAATGTATGATATCGGTAATTCCTGATGGTGTAAAACCTATCGTATGTACATGATAAAGATCTTTTAAAAAAGTTATCTGGCGATAGACACGAGGATCGCTATTTAAATTTGAAAAAGAAAGTATCAGAATAGTTGGTTTGTAATTAGTTAACATTGTGATTTTTCCTTATAATAGTTTAAATGAAATATTAAAAAAATAATGATTGAAGCAAGATAGAAACTTTTAAGAAAAATATTTGCAATAGAAATCGCATTAAATTCTAGTTGAACTAAATAACTACTTATAATAATAAAAGCTAGTAATACGCCTAGTCTTTTCCATTGATAAGTAATAGGATAGTATTTTTGTGACATGATTATTTTCGTGGCAAAAATTATTCCAGACCCAATTAACACTGAACTTACTGATCCAAAAATTCCAAAAATAGGTATAAGCAGAAAGTTGAGTAAAATACTAAATCCTGCACCAAAAATATTGATTGCGCTTAAAATGATTGTTTTTTTTGCAAGTCCTAACCCTGGCGCAAACATATACATCTGATTTAAAAATACAGCAGCAATAAGAGGAGGAATAATAGCTGCGGCAGCAAAAAACTCTTTGGTCGTGAAAAGAAAAATAACTTCATGAGAAAAAAGAACGCTGCCAGCCAAAATTACCATTACAATGTACATAAATAATGTAAAAATTTTAGCAATATTATCGGGTGTTTGTATTTCTTGATAGTGTTTATAGATTAAAGGAATTAGAGAACTTTGAAAACCGCTAATGACAAGTCCTGCTAAAGAAGCAAATTTATAAGCCATACCATAAATTCCTAAAGCATGCAGTCCTAACAACTCTTTGATCGCTATGCGATCAATGTACAGTGTAATATAAACAGCTAAACTAGAAATGACTAAAGGTGCTGAAAAAGAGAGCATCTCTTTTAGTTTTTTTATGACAATAATAGCCATATAATTTTTTCTACCAAAATAAAAAGAAAAAACAAATCCAACTAAATTACCTGAAATTTGTCCAATTAAGATAGCTTCAATGTTTAAAGATGTCATCATGAGTAATGCAATGGATATTCCAGCGGCAATAGGTGCATAAAGAAGATTAGCATATAGATATTTTTTTGGTTCAATTTGCCATCTTAGTTGATTTTGTGTAAATATGAAAAGACCATTGCACATCATTGATATTACAGCTAGCCGAAAAGTTTCTGTGTATTGTTGGCTATTAAAAAGATAGATACTTATCGGTTTAGCAAAAATTAATGATAGTAAGACAAAAATAGTATACATGGTTACAGTGAACCAAAATGCTGTAGAAACGTAAGCTTTTTGTGTTTCTGGGTCCTTGAATTCTTGGTAATAACGGCCAAGTGCTTGAGAAATTTCGAGAGCTACAGAGAGATTGACCAATGCCATGATAATAGTGAATAAATCTAAGGCACCATATTGTACGGGATTTAAGTAGTGTGTATAAATAGGTAAAAGTAATAAACTCAATCCTTGGGATAACACCAATGGAATTGTATATAGAACATTATGTTTAAAAAATGTTTTTATCACTGATGATACCGTTTTTATAAAATATTTCTATATAAAAATTTCTGACATTGTCTTGGGTACAATTATTTTTGACAAAGTTGAATCCGTTTCGAGCATATATTTCTATTTGTTCTTTATTGTCTAATAAATACTTTACATTGTCATAAATTTCCCAATACTTTGTAGGAAACCAAGCATTTTGTGAACTACCAACAACATCATCGAAATCTGCGGAAGTGAGCACTGCATTATATTTTGCCATACCTTCAATACTTAATACTCCAGGGACAAATGCATAAAATTCATTAAGTACGATATGAGATTGTTCAAGTATTTTAAGAACTTCTTTATTTGAACGGTCGATGAACTCTACATACGTAAAGTCGTATCCCTCGATTTGAAGTTTTTTAATAGCAGCTCTTACCATTGGTGTCCCTTTTGCAATAGGTCTAGAAGGCGCATGAACAATCACGATTTTGCTGATATTTTTGAATTTACTTTTGTCATATTGCAAATAGTCGTCTGGAATCATATAAGGGGATATAATTTGTTTTGATTTTAAATAAGAAATTTGATCTTTTGGATGGTTAAAAATTAAATCTGCGTATTGATCTGCGAGTTCTGCTACTTTTTTTACACGTATTTCATGACTTGGATTATTTGAAGGAAGATAATTAGCACTAGTGTCTAAATTGAGTTTTTCGTTATAAGCCATTCGAAGGAGATACGAACGGATATCTGATCCTACAAACATACAAACAATTTTTTTTTTCTTTTTACGTAAAAACTTATAATCCATTTCTCTATCAATACAAAAACCAGTCCACCAAATATACATAAATATATCTGTTTCATTCGCAAGTTTTGCTAATAAATACGGACCATAAATAAGTCGAAGGTATTTATGTATTGTAGGATTAGCAACTAGAGAGTAGTCATAATGGTTAGTGCTGTAAAAAGAATGTGGTGTCATATTTATAGTTGCTATAGTATGTCCAAATAATTTTTTAAAAAAGTGGATAACATTGGCTACTTCATCAACACCAATTACCATGAAATATTTATTTTTTGGTTTAATAAAAGAAAAGTATATATTGAAAAAATACAATATAAAATATTGAATGAGGATAAAGATTTTATTCATATTTTACTCAAATAGTATACATTATTTTGTTTTATAGTGCTTAAAAATGAAGAGCTTTTGTACCCATGATTACAGCTGATAATAACTTTATCGTATAAATTAAGATTTAAACCTTTTATTTTAGTTAAATCCGATTGAATAATATTTCCAAGTTGATTACACTCTTTGTCCAATAAAATATTTGTAAATGTAGTGTTGATTTGATCTTGATTAACAATGTTTGTTGATGAGAGATATTCCTGACTTATTGAATGAATGTCATTGTTGATAATACCACGGAGATTATCAATTCCAACTCTGATAAGTTTGTTGATGAAAATAGAAAAATCGGTTTCTTTTTTACCGATCAAATAGATACTTTTTGAATAATCGATCAGATTTCCCGCGATCAAAGAGATGTTTGATTTGTCGCATATGTTTATACTGTCAGTTATATGACTTTGATGGAATTCCCAAGGTTCTCTTGTATCTATGATACAAATACCCTTTTGATCTTTAATATCATAAAAATCAATATTTATGATATCAGTGAAAATGTCGTTTACCCGTCTCGGACCGGATATGTTGATACCTGCCATAATTTTGAAAAATGCAGGTGTTTCAATTTCCTGATTACTTAGATTTTCAATATAGTCCTTTTTCGATTTTTGGCAAAGACTGAAACTGTAATTCGTCTTTTTTTCTATTCCGATCGTTGAAAAATACTGATTACTGAGATTTTTACCACATAATGAACCTTCTATGTGAGAAGTCATTACTATAATATCATCTGATAAATTCCATAATTTCAAAGCAGATTGGTAGGAGAGATTAGCCAAATTTTCGACATTTTCCTCTCCCAGTAAATCAGGTCTACCAATCTCTCCAATAAAGAGTAAATCTCCAGTGAACAAAAGTTTTTCTATCCCATTTTCCAGAATTAATATAGAAATATCGAACGGTGTATGTCCCGGAGTTTCCAGTACTTTTATGTTTAATGTTTCACCCACCATATATACATCATTATCTTTTGCTTCGATAAATTCAAAATTTACAATTGGTGCTGAAATTTGAAAAATATTTTGCGCCCCATATTTGTGAGCAAGCTCAATATGCCCCCCAACATAGTCTGCATGGGTATGAGAGTTGAATATATATTTTAGTTTTAGAGAATGCTTAGCTATGAATTCTTCGTATTCTTTAATGTCTCTTCTTGGATCTACAATAAAGCCTTCTCTACTTTTCCCACAAGCAACGATATAAGATACATGTCCCAAATCATTATCGATGAATTTTTCAAAAATCATAATAATTACTTTTAATACATCATTCTATGATCTTGGTAATATTTGAATTCTAATAAATTATTAGACGGATCAATCAAAAAAAAGCTGATATGTTCTTCAACTGTCCCTGCAAAGCGTGTAAATGGCTGTTCATAGAACGTAAGGTTACGTGTTTCTGCGAGTTTGATTAAATCATCGAAATGTTTTTTTTCATAAAATGTGATCCCAGCATGGCGTGGATACATTTCAGGATTTTTATCAGTTTTTTCAGGATATTTATGACAAACGAGTTGGTCACCAAAAAAATCTAATGTAATTCGATCATCATAACGTCGAGCAAGTTTACATCCGAGACCTTTGACATAAAAATCATAGGCTTCATCCAAATCGTTACAAGGCACTGCTAAATGGAATACATTTCTAGAATCACGCATTTTTAGACTCCTTTGGGATTGTTTTCAAACAAAAAAAATGTGTCGGAACGAAGCCCAAGTCGGAGCGTTTCGAGTGCAATGATATCAGAAAACGGAATATTGGCAAGATTACAGTTAGTTCCAAGTTTTTTGATGAAGTGCATCTGTAATTTTTTATTGGGAGCTTCAAATACTAGATTGTCTAAAACGATAGAAGACTCCATTATTTCTTCGATCAATCCAATACGTAACTCGCCATTGCTACGGCAGATACCGCTTGTACCGCTCTCACGAGATTCCGTGATTACTTTGAATGATCCTGCTGCAAAGTCTTCTTCAATATATTCTATCCATTTTTTTGGAGACATCTTTTCAGATTTTTCGCAGTCTTTTAATCCAACTTCGCTAAAAACGTGATAATTGTTTGCAAAATCTGTAATGTAGCGAGATTTTTCTCTATTAGTGACATCTATAGTACCATTTGAAATTTCAACGTATTGGCAATCGTGCTCATCTAAAAATTTCTTGTAAGCATCTATTTTATTTTGGTAGAGGTATTTTTCAAAAAGAGTTCCACCAAAGAAATAGTCGATGTTAAAGCGTTTTAAAACATTCATTTTAGCTTTAAGCTGAGGGCTTACAATGGATGTTCCCCACCCAAATTTAACAAAATCAATTTGCTCAAAAGCACTTTCGATTACGTCAGTAAAATACTGGAGAGGATACCCATTATCAATCAGTATGTTTAAGCCCATATTTCGAGGTTTGGAATGTCTTATCGGTAGAGATAGATTATGCATTTGTATTCCTTTGGATGATTTTAGCATGAGAATCGTCATTATTGATATACATTACAAAATTACTTTTAGAAATGGTGAGGCATTTTACTAGATCAAGCACTTGAAAATCACTGTTTGCTGGATCAAGAAATTTTTTTGCTGCAAGGGAATGGATAATACGCAAAGAGGTATTTTCCTGTAGAAGCTTCAGGTTATTGTATTCATCTAGAAGAAGATCACGTATGTATTCAGCACAGGCGAGATCATCATCTCCCTCAGGATGAGAAGCAATGACATTAATAATACCATCTCCGCCATAGGAGGTAAGAATGAGATTTTTAGCCCATACAGCTGTTTCATAAGCATTTACAAAACCTGTAACCATGACGTGGTCTGCATCTAATGCATGTAAAGCGGCTTTGACGCCGTTTGTAGTTCGTTGAATAAGAGTTTTTCCCTGTAAAAAAGCTTCGGAAATTTCATGAGGAGAGTTTCCAAAATCAAAACCATCTATTTTTAATCCCCCGGTTTCTCCTGAGATTAGATATTCGGGATGTAATTTTTTAAGATCGAAAGCATTATCGCTATCACCTACCAAGATGATTTCTTTGATCCCATTTTCAAACGCATAGTGAGAAACAGTGAAAGCTCGAATAACATCGATAACGATATTAATTTGAGCCAGAGGATAAGATGAAATGCCTTGAACTATATTGATAGTCATAGAATATTTTTATACGCAAAAGTGTCGAAATAACGGATAAATTTTACTCCAATGTACTCATTTTGTTCTTCTTTGGAAATAGAAATTTTTTCACCAAGTGCTAATTTGATTGCCATAATGTATTCATTAATGTTTTTGTAGTTAACCGATGTTGACCATCTAGGATTAATTTCAACTAATTTATCTCCAATGTACTGAATCATAATATATCCATCTACATTCAAACTTTTGGCAATTTTTCGGTTCATTTCGTAGATTTTTTCATTAACGATCATCGTGGCTTTTGTGATTGTACCGTTTATAGTTTCTTCTCGTGTTTTGACACTCTGAAAAAGAATCTCCCCATTTTTGCAGATTAAATTACTATCATAATGAACCCCTTCGAGATGTTCCATCAAAATCAATGTAGGGATATTTTTTGAGTGCTTTAGCATTGATTTTAGATCATTAATCGACATTGTCGTAAAACTACTTTTACGGTTAAAATAAGATTCTGCATCTAAAGGGGTATCATCCAAAATTGTAAATCCACGACTTCCAGAACCTTGTGAAGGTTTTAATGAGAGTTTTGGGCACTCTTTGAATTTTATAAGTCCCTTTTCGAGATCATCAAGTGATTCTACACGGTGGTATCTCATAAAAGGGATATCAGTATTTTTAACAAGATAGTCGTAAGAATCAATTTTTTCTAAAGCGATTTCAAGGGTTTTAAGATTTGTAACAATAGGAGTGCATCCAAGTGCCTCAAATTTTGTTTTTTCCTGGGCAATTTTAAGGCATTCAAGTTCTCCTGCAGGTATCAAAACATCAATTTTCTGGTTTTTGACAATAGTTAATAGTACTTGAATGTATTCGTCACTTTTCTGAGGAGGCAGTACACTAAAATGATCAGCAAAAAAACGACCTATAGCATCGGGATTCATATCTCCTACATGTACTTCAAATCCCTCTTCTTTCAATTCTCTGATTAATGGAATGGTTCCTGATGTATTTGCGACAGTAATAAAAATTTTTTTCATGATTTGTCCTTATTCATAAATATACGCTTCGTACCAGCTTTCTGGATGTGTTAATAGATGCATGACATGTGGCTGGTCATTGATAATGTGTTCAATCGGTGATCTTCTATCATTTTCAAGTAACGTACCATTTTCATAAGCTTTCCATTTTGTCCATTCACTATCGCTTACATACCTGCAATTATTCCATAATTTTTTATCATACGCTTCATAGATTAATCCAAACTTTTCGGGTATATTATTTTTCCAAAAATCTAAATTATTATAATGAGTCATATCCCCGTGAGAAGCTGAACCATATAATTTAATGCCAAATAATGTTTCAAATAGCTCGATTTCTCGACGTAACAACTCTGATTTATCTATACCACAGTATTCACCTACATCTTCAAGTTCGGTATGAACGCCTATTTCACATCCAATAGATAGTAAATCTTGAATAATTTTGATATTCCCAATTGATAAAAGATTATAGTTTGGAGAATGTAGCCTCACATATATACTTGCTTTGATATTTAGCTCTTTAAATATTTTATAGATAGTTTTTAAGCGTTCTATTTTTAAATCCACATCAATTCTATTAATAAATAATTTTTCATTTTCATTATATTCATCATTAAAAAATTCTTTTAAAGTGATGATCTTATACTGATCCATTAAAGCTGTTTGGAATATTTCTTTATAATAATTAAATGTAAAATCATTCATTACTTTAATACTTCTCCCAATTTTTTTCTGTCTGGAAAGTTAACTAAAACACCCATCCCTTTTTTCTGATAAACGATCATGCTTCCTACTGCACAAGCGGATACACTGGCTTGACTGACAGCTACTCCAATATGCTCGATTTTACCACATCCACCATTAGCAATTACAGGTACTCGAACATTATCCGTTACACTTTTGAGCAACTTTATGTCATAGCCTTCCCAGCTACCTTCTTTGTCTATGGATGTGATTAATAGCTCTCCTGCACCGGCATTTTCAAGATGTTTTGCCCAATCTACAACATCTATATTTTGTTTTTTTCTTCCATGATGTGAATAAATTTTTTCTCCACCCCAAAAAGATTTTTTAACATCGATAGAACCGACTATACTCTGATTTCCAAAATATTTAGCTATTTCTTCTATTAGTTTTAAATTAGTAAAAGCATTAGAATTGATAACAACTTTTTCAAATCCTATCTCAAAAATCTTTTTAGCATCCTCTAAACTTTTAATATTTCCTCCATAACTAAGCGGCATAAAACATTCATTTGCGATATCTTGGAGAATCTTAAAATTGATAGTTCTATTTTCTTTGGAGGCAAATATATCCAAAAACATCAATTCGTCCACTTCTAGTTCGTTAAATATTCGAACCGTGTTGATCGGATCACCGATATAGTTATATTCTTTAAATTTAACGGTTTTGACAAGACTTTCATTTTTTAACAAAAGACAAGGAATAACTCTAGTGCGTAACATTTTATATCCTTGCAAAGTTTTCAAAAAGTTTCATACCAAATTTATGACTCTTTTCGGGGTGGAACTGTGCACCGTAAATATTTTCATTTTGTATAGCACTATCAAAATCAAGCCCATAGTGTGTTTTTAAAATCGAGTGTTCTTGATGATCAACCTGCACAAAGTAGGAGTGGACGAAATAAAATCTTGTTTCTTCGAACGTTTCAAAACTCGCAGTTAATAAACTTTCATTTGACTTGGTTACGACATTCCATCCCATATGCGGGACTTTGTACTTTGTATCGATTCTCCCTTTAAAACTGAGGGTTTTCGCACTGATCCATCCTAATCCACCCAATACTCCCTCTTCACTCGAATCGGTCAAAAGCTGCATCCCTAAACATATTCCTAAAATGGGTATTTGTTCTTTTAATGCTTTCTCATTGAGCACTTCTTTTAACCCGTTTTCATTGATCTTTTGCATAGCGGTATCAAACGAGCCGACACCGGGGAGTAAGATTTTGGATGCATTTTTGATTTTATCGGGGTCGCTTTGTATGATCGATTCTACCCCAATGTATTTAAACATATTTTTGATAGAACCGAGATTTCCCATCCCATAATCTACTATGGTTATCATTTTTTTTCATCCTTCTGCATTGGAAAACAATATTTTAGATAGAAACTCATAGGGACCAAATTGGCATTTGCCAAAATTTTAAATAGTGGTCTTAGCAACTCAAAAGTCTTTTTATAAGTGGGGTACTCTTTCCATGACTTTGGTTTTCTTGCCATTATTTCATTGTACTGCTCATCGCTTAAGTCTAGTCTTTTTTTGAAATATTCGACCAAGTCCTTCTCGATGTGCGAAGATTTGTTGTATTCTTCCCAGGCATCTTCTCGGCTCATTTTTCCATTTCTTGCAAGTGCCGCTAAAGTACTATTTTTCATATCTATTTTAAACTTTTTAGGCAATAAAACACTATGTGCAAATGAAGAGATTCTATTTTCCAAATGATGTCCGCCATAATACTTCCAATCATACTCTTTTTCCAAAAAAGCTCTGGCATCTTCTTTATTATAATCAATGTACCAAAATGGTCTTATTTTTTGAATTCGGGCAAACATGCTCCAAAATAAAAATCTAGATAAAGTCATTAATGGATAAGTTTTTAAAGGTAATTTACCAAATCTTTTGTGTACAGATCTTATGTACTTTCCATCTACGTAAACTGTTGATATAGGAGATATGCCTTCAGAAATAAAAGAGTGTCCTTCAAATACATATTTGATCTTATTTTCCCATGCTGCACGATACATAACTTCTGCTAAAGCTAGATCTGTTGAGCCGTCAATTTCTACAATATCAGCTAAAAAATGTGATTTAAATATGTCATCTGCCTCTTTATTATCAATTACATATGTGTACAGATCAATATTTAATTTAGTTAAAACTTTTCGAATGTTTTCTGTAGCTATGGCACTATTCCAAGTATTATCATAATGCACGGCAAGGGGCCTAAGCCCTAGATCTTTGACTAAATATAACAGATATGAAGAATCTGTTCCGCCACTCACTCCAACAATACAGTCATATTTTTTATTTTTTCCAGCTTTTTGAACTTCTTCAATGATTTTATTGAGTTTTTCTTTTCCTTTTGTAGTACCTGTACCATATTCTACTTGTAATTTATCGATTTGATGGCAATAATTGCAGATTCCCTTTTCATCAAAATAAATTCCGCCTATTCTCTCATCAAAAATACACTTTTTGCATACTTTTATATCAATATTTAATAGATTACTATATTTAATCACAGTTGTTCTACCTTTATACTCATCATTGTTTTCTCCATTAAAGAGTAATTTTTTCTATTTTATAATATAAGTCAATCAATACATCAGTTTGAAAAAACAAATTTTTCTCAGCAAGAATCCCTGCACTAGTAAAATTAGATAAATTTTTAGTAGCAATTTTATCTCTATACGAGTCTATTATTGAAATATTATTTATCGTAGGTCTAGGGAAACCATTTCGTAAAATTTCAGTCTTAGCAAAAATAATATTCGTATTGTCTTTTAAGAGTTTCATTTTTTTTAACTCTTCAATAGCTTGTAGAGTTAATGTTTCAGTATCGCTTTCAGTATAAATTAACATCTCTACACAAAGTTTATAGTTTTCTCCTACTCTAGCACCTTCTGAATAATTATAATAAGGCGTAACCCTAAAAGTTGCTAAATCACTATCGTAACAATATATGTAATACAGATCATCTAGATCTAATTTTTTGTCGATAACAATATTTGTCACTGAAGTTTTAGCAGCTACATCAAAGGTATTATTTTCATTTTCTATGTCTAACAATTTAGCGACTTCATTAAGACTTGAAGTCCAAATAAAATGAGAAACGTTGTCAACTTCTATACCACTATTTAAATAAACCTTCTTTATTGATTCGTCATAATCAATTTTATGGATATAATCATTTAAAATAAACTTTACATCCGCATCTTTTAGAATAACCTCAAGTTGATCTATAATTTGATAAATACCATATTCTTTAGGGTAATATGCACTTTTACCAGAGGTTAAATTTAAATCTATATTTCTTTGTTCCGTATATCCTAATAATCCTCTCAATTTATCTGATTTATTTATTTCATCCATTATTGTTTCATTAAATAAGATTAATCTCCATAATGGAGTAACTACAGCAGCCATGGGGTCTAATTCGCTTTTGTCTTTTTTGAAAAATTTATTTAAAATTTCTCCATAAACCGTTTCTGTAATAAGTTCCCCATATCGATTATTTAAATACTCTTCTACAGACTTGAAGGCAGTAATATCTTTTATATCAATGTCTCTATCAAAAAATGATCTTAATAATTCAGAATAATCTTCACGGAATCTTAGATCTATATAGGGGGAATTTTTTTGAACTCTTTTATTAACATATACTCCCGCCAAATCTCTTTTTTCTTGTTTTAAAATTTGCCATTTATTTTCAGGTAATAAATTAAAAATTAATTCATCTAATTCTTTTATCCCTGTCTCAAGAAAATTATGCATGCCATAGTCAAATATACCTACTTCTTCATATTCATATTTATTTAAAAGGCCACCAATTTCATTGCATTTTTCAATTATTGTTATATCTTTATAGCCTTTTTTTAAAAGCAATAAGGCTGAAACTAGTCCTGCTATACCTGCCCCAACAATTACAATTTTTTTCATTGTTTTTCTTTCTTTTGATATATATTTTCATTTATTGCTTGGTCTTTATAGATAATTATTGAAAATTCATAAGGCATATAAGATTGATCAATTATAACTCTTTTAGATAAGTGTTTTACAACAAAATTATATAACTCAATTACATCCTGATGATATGCACCATCTTGAATATAATCTACATCTTTATTTAAAAAATTGATAGCCAAATATATATTAGTTTTATTAAATAAATTAGCAAATGTATTTTTTAAAATCTCAAAATGTTCCTCAAAAGTATCTTTAAATAGTACATTAAATGTCCCTGATGCAACAATATAGTCATAATCTTCTATAACCTCTAAACTGTTGTTAATCTTATAAAAGTGTGCATTCGAAGTATCTATATATTTTTCATTAGCGAATGAAACAAACTCATCAACAATATCTACTCCAGTGTAATGAAATGAATCAAACTTTATATCTAAAAATTTATATAGATCACCCAACCCACATCCATAATCTAAAATAGAAAAAGTTTCTCTTTTATCTATCTTTTGACAAAGAGCCTCAAACCTATTTTCTTGCTTGCCTTTAGGCCAAAAAACTGATTTATTTGAGTCTCCATATTTTGAAAAAGCATCTTTATACATATTTATAATATGCTTCATGAATTTATTCCTGACATAGGTTTTTTAACAAATAAAACTTACTACTTATTCCTGATTCAACTATTTTTTTCTTAATCAAATCCCCATATGGATATGTCATTATAAAAATAATATCACTTGGATCATTTCTTAACTCTTCAAAGCTTTCTATAAGTATACCTTCAAACCCGTCTAAATATTTATGTTTAAAAAATTTGCTATCATCAAAAAATCTAACTTTTATATCTAAGTTTAATTTTGCAAGATAAGGTATTGCTCTTAATGGTACATAGAAACCTATCGATTTATCCCTATTCTCATTTATAATATTCTTAAATTTTAATAATAATTTATTATTTTTGAGTACAAAATCATCGAAATCATTTTCGAAGTGTTTTTGATTGGGCTTAAAATCATTTTTCATTCCATTTTTTCGTGCTAAACATAGTAAAGTTCCACCATGTTCCCCTTGCCTAACCATAACATCATTAAAGCCAGCTTGCTTTGTTATGCAACTAAGGCTATTAACTGAAAAATAGTTTAAATGTTCGTGTATTAACATAGAAATATCACCATTTTCAATAGCAGCAGTACAATCAGGGACACTAAAAAACATTAAACCTTCATCTTCCAAGTCTTTAAATATATCCTCTAAAAATATTAATGGTTCTTCAATGTGCTCTAGAACATCATAATGAATTACAATAGTAGTATTTTTTACTTTTTCTCTATCATTTGGTGGATAAAACTCTTCTATCAGCTCAAAACCAAACTTTTCACTAGCTCTTTTAGCTAAAGGTGATGGTTCTATACCTATTGCTCTTGCATTTTCATATTTTTTATTGAGCTGGTCTAATACAATTCCACCGCCACATCCAATATCTAAAATATTAAATGGTTTTGAAATATCAAATGTGATATCCTCTATAGCTGAAACAATAAATTCATAAAATTCTTTACCGTAGGTTTTAACTTCATCAGTACCTTCTTGAAGATAACCAATATTATGATCTAACTGATAAACCTCTTTTATTGTATTTAGTAATTCTTGAGTTCTTTCCTGTTTAAAAAACCCACTTTTATGATCAATTATTAAAGAAAAATCTAGCATTCTTGTAGAAAAATTTACTTTATTATCAGTTATACTGGTTGTTCTCCAATAAAATGGAAATTTCCCTATTTCTAATTTATTATTTATCATTTTTTGATCCTTCTTTAATAATGTGAAGGGAATAGTAAAAAACCCTGTATATTCTTCTAATATAGTATTTATATCCAGATCTAAAAACTCTTTATTATTTAGCTTAATAAAATAATCATATTTATAATCTTCTGCTCCCCATCTCTTCTTGAAGTTATATACACTATCTAAAGAGATACCATTCCCACCCCAATTCCACTGTAAGTATCCTTTATTTACACTATATTTCATAGCTTCGTATATCAATATAGCTAAAGGTTGGTACTCTCTATATTTATTTAAGATGACAGGCGTGTAGTATTCAGTTATTCCATTATAATATATAATAAGAAGGGCAGCAATTTTTTCACCATCTTTTTTGGCTATAAAAATATTATAATCTTTATTTTCAATATAGATTTGATAAAAAGTATTAAAGAGCTTTTCGTCTTTCGGTATTCCACCAAGGGCATTCATGTTTTCTACATGAGTAGATAATAAAAACTGTTTAGCTTTTTTTGAATTATCAATTTCAACTATAACATCATTTTTGATGGCTTTTCTTATATCATTCCTCTTATTGGAAGTGAATAGTTTACTTAAGTCATTCATATCGGTATCATTGTCAAATTGACTAATTTGGCAAACGCGGTTGCTTATATAGTCATGTTTTGGTTTATTAGAGTAAATAATCAGAGGATTTTCAATATATGTAGAAACTGATGAATAGTTTATGACCTCATTATATTTTTCTAAAAGTTTATTGTAGTAGATTTCATTTTCAGCTAAAATTGAACCATTGGCCCCATAGTACGCCAATGAGTTATAGACTCGTCCATATTTTCCATCTTTATATACCATAGGTAAAATTGCTTTAACCTCATTTCTATCTATAAGCATGTAATATTCATCTTCACAATTTAATAATTCTTTTAATAAATTTCTATATTTTAATTCATAATAAAATAAAGATTTTGGATGTTTTTGTATATAGGTTGTATAAAGGTATTCATTCTCGTTTGAGACACGTATTACTTGCATATATACTCTTTTATTGTGTGAGAAATATACTTAATATCAATACCGTCATAACAAGGCAATGTGATAGTGTTTTTTTCCAATGATTTTGCATTTGGCTGGATATCATTGTATTTTTTAGCATAGTAGGTTCCAGCACTAAGGCAATACGTACCTATGGTGCTTTCAATATCGTTCGCTTTTAGATGTGTGATCAATTCGTCTCGAGTAATGTGGGTAGGAATCTTGAATACAAGAGATTGGACATTATAAACGATATCATCAGATACTTTTTGTATTTCAAAACCAAGCGGTTCAAGATATTTTCTGTATTCATCACGGATGAGATTTCTCGACTCTACAATATCATCCAACTTTTGAACCTGCTTGATCCCCATTACACATTGAAGTTCCGGAAGTCTATAGTTGTATCCAAAGTCGATAAAATCAAATTTTCCGTTTTCTACTTTGGCTCCGTGATTGAGCTTGATTTCAAAAAAATCGACAAATTTATCATCGTTAAAAGTGATAGCTCCTCCCTCTCCGGTAGTGAGAAGCTTACGCGGATGAAAACTAAAACAGGTAATGTCTGCAATGTTGCCGCATCTTACCCCAAACTCACTGCTGCCGATAGCGCAGGCTCCGTCTTCGATCAAAGGTAAATTATGTTTCTGACAAATCTGCTTGATCTGATGGATTCCACTCGGGTTTCCGAGAGCATCGACGAATATAACCGCTTTGGTTTTCGGTGAAATTTTTTTCTCTAACTCTTCTGGGAGCATATTAAACGTTTCTAATGAGACATCAGCGAATACGGGAATAGCTCCTAAATCTTCGACGACATTAGCGGTAGCCGGAAACGAGAAATCCGAAACGATCACTTCATCGCCTGATTTGATATCCAACGCTTTCAATGCCATCGTCAATGCCGTGGTTGCAGAAGTGGCTAAGTAAGCATGTTTGGCACCTGTATAGGTTTTGATCTCTTCTCGGAAAGCTTCGACAAATTTACCTTTAGTAAACCAACCGCTTTCGAATATCTCTCGAAATTCATTTTCTACTTCATCGAAAGAGATGTAGGGTTTTATTAATTTTATCATTTGATATTTTCCTGATACCACGCTATAGTTTTTGCCAAACCGTCTTCAAAAGAGGTGAGTTGATAATCGATCATAGATTTGATTTTAGCATTGCTGGCATTATGACATTCTACGTCAGCACCGCGAGCGGGTTTATTTAAAATTTCACCTTGATAATCCATGAGTTTGGCAATCTTGGCTATGACATCTTTCATGGATATTTGACCATCGGTTGAGATATTAATACTATCGGCTTTTTGCATCAATGGATAGAGTTTGATGATCGCATCGACCGTATCAAGTACATAGATAAAATCTCTACTTTGAAGACCTGTTCCATGAATCTCAGGAGTAATGTTGTTTAGGATTCTATAGGCAGTTATAGGAATGATTCCCGCTAAATATCCTTTGTAGTTTTGTCGCGGACCGTAGTTATTGAAAGGGCGTACGATGAAAGCATCCAAATCAAACATATTGACCCAACTATGTACCGCGATATCAGCTGCAGCTTTTCCTGCTGCATAGGTTGTAGTCGGTTTAATCGGGTGCTTTTCGTCCATCGGTTCATATTCGGCGGTGCCGTATACTTCGGAAGTGGAGAAGTGAACCAATGTTTTAAAATGACCGCGTCGTTGATGTTCTAAAATATTTAAAACACCGTTAACATTGGTATCAAATGCATTTTTAGGATTTACGAAAGAGTAGTTTAATGCTTTGGTCGCACAATTAAAAACAATGTCAATAGCATGTTTCTCGAAAATATAATCGAGTGATGAGGTGATTTCGATATCGTCTTTATAAAAAATTGTCCCTTTGGATAATGCATCTTTCAGATTCTCTTCACTCCCTACAAAAAGGTTGTCAACAACAATAACTTGTTTAGCACCTTCTGAGAGCAGTCTATCTACTAGGTGGCTACCGATAAAGCCTGCTCCTCCGGTTACTAGGATAGTGCTCTCTTTAATCGTTGGACGTGTTGAACGGTTATGCAACGGGTTTCCTTTCACTGGTTCATTCTCTGATCAGCTTGTTCGAGGATTTCGAGTAGGCGTATGGCCTGCTCCGGTCCAGAAATTGATTTTTGACGATTTTTCAGACACTCGGCAAAATGGTTGATACTATTGTACAAAGCATCTTCTTGGGGAATAAACGGTCCCCAAATATCGCCTTCTCGAATTTTTATGGCATAGTCATCATATTCAATATTATGACCAGAAATGACGTTCACACCTTTATCATATATCATTAATTTTTCAGTTTGCATATCATCAAAAACAGCCATTTTTTTAGTCCCTGCAACAATCATCTTACGCTCTTTCAAAGGAGAAACCCAACTGGATTGAATATGTGCGATAAAACCTTCATAGCGCAATGTTAAAAAAACAAGGCTCTCTTTTGGATTATATATTTTTTCTCCCAAGGCATTCATATAAAACGGCTTTTTCCCATTGGTTAAAAAATCGATAACTGATAAATCGTGTACTGCAAGATCCCACATGGCACTGACATCTTTTTTTATTTGTCCAAGATTCATCCGCATTGCATCAATGTACATAATGTCACCTAGCTCTCCGGTATCGATAAGTTGTTTGATTTTTTGAATAACAGGGTGAAATATCATAATATGATCAACGTGAATGATTAAGCCCAATTTATCCGCCAAATCTCTCAGTTCTTCGGCTTCTTCAAGTGTTGAGGTGAAAGGTTTTTCTACATAGATGTGTTTTCTTGCCAAAAGAGCTTCTTTCGCAATATGAAAATGTCCACTGGTTTCTACCGCAATTGCAATTGCATCAATATCGGGATTGGTAAGAAGCTTTTTGTAATCAGATTCATAAATAGTTTGTTCGACATAAATAGCTTTTGCTTTTTGTAGTCTTTCTTCTTTGTAGTCGCAAATGGTATGCAAATGTAATTGTTTATTGTTAAAAATATTTTTAGCAACATTTGGTCCCCAGTAGCCAAATCCGATTAAACCAATGTTAAGCATAAGGGTTTCCTTCAACTTTATTGCCCATTTTATCGATAAAAGAGTGATGCTTTGCGGGATTTCCCATCACTAAACTATAAGGGAGAACATCTTTTGTAACAACACTCCCAGCTCCTATCATCGCATACTCCCCGATAGTTACACCACAAACGATTGTAGCATTTGCACCGATGCTTACCCCCTTTTTAATTAACGTTGGCGTGATCTTCCAATCGGGGTCAAATGCGCGTGGTACTTTATCATTTGTAAAGCACGCATTTGGACCTATAAAAACGTCATCTTCGATTGTAACGCCGTGGTAAATTGAGACACTATTTTGAACTTTACATCCATTTCCTATGGAGACGTTAGAATCGATATAGGTATCTTTTGAAATAATACAATTTGTGCCGATTGTAGCTCCTGACCTAATTTGGGCGTTTACCCATATTTTTGTATCATCGCCTATGTGCGTGTTTTCTTCAATAATAGCTGATGGATGAGCAAAATAATTCATTTCTCTGTTCCACTCAAAACTGCAGAAATATATCCAATTTCTTCGTCAGTAATATATGGATTCATCGGAAGGCTCATGACTTCTTTTGCAATTTTTTCACTGATTGGGAAGTCTCCTTTGGAATAGCCAAGATATTTAAAGCATTCTTGAAGATGAAGTGGCATAGGATAGTGAACTGCGGTTGGAATACCGAATTTTTTAAGCTTTTCTTGGAGTGCATCACGCTCTTGTACTCGGATTGAGTATTGTGCCCATGATGAGGTATGACCATTCGTGACTTTTGGAAGCAAGTAATTGGTTTTTAAAAGGGATTGGGTATATTTTTCTGCTACCGCTTGTCGAAGAGCTAAATCTTTTGGATAATGGCGTAGTTTTACGAGGAGTACAGCGGCTTGGATCGTATCAAGACGCCCACCAATGCCGATGTATTGGTGGTGATAACGTTCAGTTTGACCATGAATGCGAAAGCTTTTGATTTTTTCAGCAAGAGAATCATCATTAGTAAACAAAGCACCACCATCACCGTAACACCCAAGAGGTTTGGCTGGAAAAAAGCTGGTGCAGGAGATGTCACCCAGATTACTATCACTTTTTCCTTTGTACGTGCTGCCGAAACTTTGTGCACCGTCAACGATCACCTTGAGGTTGTGGTGATCGGCAATATTTTGAATTGCATCCAAATCCGAAGGTTGTCCATAGAGGGAAACGGGAATAATAGCTTTGGTTTTTGGAGTAATTCTAGTTTCGATTTTGGTTGGATCAATGTTAAAAGTCGATTCATCGATATCTATAAAGATAGGAATTGCACCGAGATGAGCTATCATTTCAGCTGTAGCGATAAAAGTAAACGGTGTAGTGATCACTTCATCGCCTGGTTCAATACCGATTGCCATGAGCGCGAGTTGCAGTGCGTCGGTCCCGCTAGAACAAGTTATTGCATGTCTGCATTCTGTAAAGGTTTGCAAAGCTTTTTCAAGATATTCAACCTCTTCGCCCATAATAAAATTACAGTTATTCATCACTTTGGTGACTGATGCTTCTATCTCATCTTTATAAAGGGCATGTTGATATTGTAAGTTGGCAAAGTCTATTTTCATATAATCTCGCTTAGTTGATCATTTTTAAGAAAGTAGCGACTATTATCAAATGGATCAATTGCAATCCCTTCTTTATTAATGTTGAGTGTATTTCCAGCACGGCTAACCCATCCGATCTGATGTGCTGGGACACCCACTATTAGTGCATAGGGTTTAACATCGCGGTTAACGACGGAACCGCTGCCGATCAACGCATATTCGCCGATAGTGACACCGCAGATGATCGTCGCATTGGCACCGATACTGCAGCCGCGTTTAAGAAGTGTTTTTTTGAACTCTTCACGACGGATAATAAACGCTCTGGGATTAACGACATTAGTAAATACCATACTGGGTCCTAAAAAAACATCATCTTCGCATTCCACACCCTCATAAATACTGACGTTGTTCTGAACTTTTACCCCATTGCCGATTCTAACTTTGGGACCGACGACGCAGTTTTGGCCGAATGAGCAATTCTCTCCAATAACAGAACCCGATAGGATATGACTAAAATGCCATATTTTCGTATTACTGCCAATGATTACATTCTCATCGACATAAGCACTTTCATGAGCAATATAGTCGGACATATTAGATTTTCTCGCAAAATGGGTGATAATTTCCGTTTAAACCAATAGGAGAAAGTTTACGAATTGCGGAAACAATTTCAATAGAATTTCGCGCTTCATCCAAACCAAACCCCCCCCCTTCAAGTATATGTTTATAACTTGTCGTATGTAAATCGGTAAAACCTTCGCTAAATTCGAATTCATCCCCATCAACGGTGATACTGCGGTAAGTTGTTTTACCTGTAGCTTTAACCTCTTCGGGGATATAATCATAGTTGACAGAGAGGAACCAACGGACACGAGCATTTTTGAGTTTCATATATCCTGCATTAGCATCGGCTTGTTTTACGTGGACAATATTTTCTTCTATGGGACCAAAAATCCATGAGAGCATATCAAAAAAGTGAACACCAATATTGGACGCGATCCCCCCCGATTTAGCTTCATCCCCTTTCCAACTGACGAAATACCACTTTCCACGACTAGTCAAATAGGTTAAGTCTAAATCATAGATTTTTTCAGGGTTTTCTTGAAGCTCTTTTGCAATCTTGTTTTTCAGAGCAATGATAGAATCATGAAGACGCAATTGAAGAATGGTATAAACTTTTTTTCCTGTCTCTTCTTCGATAACTTTAAGTTGATCGATATTATGAGGATTGAGAACAAGCGGTTTTTCGCAGATAGCATGAGCACCGCTTTTAAGGGCAAAACGGATATGGCTATCATGCAAATAATTTGGGCTTGCGATAGCAATGTACTCAATCTTTTTGTCATTTTCTCTATGAAATTTATCGACAAAGCGATCAAAACGTTCGAACTCGGTAAAAAAGTGTGCCTGCGGAAAATGACTATCCATAATCCCAATTCCATCATATTTGTCCAAAGCTGCGACAAGGGTATTCCCTGTTTCTTTTATTGCTTTCATATGGCGGGGCGCAATATAGCCTGCAGCACCGATCAGAGCAAAATTTTTCATTTAATTATAATCTCCATGTTGGATTGGGGAAAATCCCTTTGACGTCAATGATAACAGGTTCATTAGTCGAGATTTTGCGGTAATCAGATTCACTGAGAACTTTAAACTGATCGTGTGCAACAGCTAAAATAATTGCATCGTAACGGAGGGCTGCTTCAAAAGGGTTGGGAATGATATCAACAGGATAATGATGTTTTTCTTCTTTTGGGTCTACCCACGGATCATAAATGTCAATCTGACATCCAAAATCTTTTAATTCTTTGACAATATCGAGGACTTTTGTATTACGCATATCAGGGCAGTTTTCTTTAAATGTCACTCCTAGAACGAGAACTTTGGCATTTTTAATTTTTTTGTCATAATCGATCATACACTTAACAGTTTTTTCTGCGATATATTTACTCATGCCATTATTGATTTGTCGTGCCCCTAAAATCAAGTTTGGTTTGTAACCAAGCTCTTCGGCTTTAAAAGTTAGATAATAGGGATCGACACCAATACAGTGCCCACCCACTAACCCCGGTTTGAGTTTGATAAAGTTCCATTTTGTCGCTGCCGCTTCGATGACCTCACTGGTATCAATCCCCATTGTGTCGAAAATTAGGGCGAGTTCGTTAATCAGTGCAATGTTTACATCTCGCTGAGTGTTTTCGATAACTTTAGATGCTTCGGCAACTTTGATACTGCTGGCCATGTGCGTCCCTGCGGTAATAATACTTTTGTATAAAGCATCTACTTTAAGAGCAATCTCTGGGGTACTGCCCGAGGTGACTTTGAGTATTTTTTTGACGGTATGCTCTTTATCCCCGGGATTGATTCGTTCAGGGCTGTATCCGCAAAAAAAATCGACATTGAATATCATTCCGGAGGCTTTTTCCAATTCAGGGACACACACTTCTTCTGTTACACCTGGATAAACGGTACTCTCATAGATAACAATGTCCCCTTTTTTTAACACAGTCCCAATAGCCTGAGAAGATTTAATGAGAGGAGTTAAGTCTGGACGGTTACTGAGGTCAATTGGGGTGGGAACAGTGACAATATAGACTGTCGCATCAGCAATATCTTGTAAATTGTGGGTATAAACGATTTTATTTTTAATGACTTCTAGTTGATGCGTTTCCAGTTCTAATGTGCGGTCATATCCTGCTATTAACTCTTCTACTCGGGTTTTATTAATATCAAAACCAATAACTTGATATTTTTCTGCAAAAGCAGCAGCCAATGGAAGACCTACATATCCTAAACCAATAATGGATATTGTCATTTTTTTAAACCTTCAAATTTTTCAAGTTCATCAAGTTTTTCCCACGGATAATCGCTTTGACCTACTTGTCCGCGAGAGGCGACATCGGCATAGAGAAATGTTGCTTCGCTCGGATGATCAAGATCGAATTTACGAGTAATCCAGTTGGGGGTCAATGAAAAATTATCATAGACAAAAGTAGAGAGAATATCATCGTTTACTCCATCAATACTGGTGCCACAGGTATCAACGGCTACGGAGGTCGGTTTAGCAACCCCGATGGCGTAACTGATCTGAACGATTGCTTTTTTAGCCAACCCTGATGCTACGATATGCTTAGCGATCCAGCGCCCAGCATAAAGACCTGAACGGTCTACCTTAGTATAGTCTTTTGAACTTTGAGCACCGCCACCGATAGGGGCGTAACCTCCAAAACTGTCGACGATAAGTTTTCGCCCCGTCAAACCGCTGTCATGTAAACTGGAGTGAGAGACATATTTTCCCGTCGGATTGATGTGGATGATACACTCTTTTGGATCAAATAGATTGGTCGGAAGACCCGTATCGAGGATCAGCTCCATGATGAGTTCACGCACGGACTCGATGCACATCGTGTTGACACACGGAGCGGAGACGACGATGGTGTGGATCGATTGTGGGTTACAGTTTTCAAAGTTGTCTTTAACACCGTAGTCCATCGTGACTTGGGTTTTAATATCGACACCTAGTTTATGAGGGTGGGCGAGGGCGTAGTGATACACTTTCTCCATGAGCATCCGTGCATAGGTGATTGCACTTGGCATGTAGTTTGCCGTTTCACAGTCGGCATACCCGAACATGATCCCCTGATCCCCTGCACCTGTTTCTCCGTCTTCCTGATCAACCCCTTGGTTGATGTCAGGAGATTGGCGGTTCAATAATACTTGAACCTCTACATCCTCAGGATGAAGACACTCTTCGCGGGTGAAGTGAGGGTTTCCATTGTAGCCAATTTTTTTGAGGGCATCGATGGCAATATGTTTGTACTCTTTGGTACTGAGTTGAACATTGGAGGTAACTTCTCCTCCGATAACAACATGTTTTCCAGCAACAAACACTTCACTCGCTACACGGCTGCGGCTATCACCGATGATGAGACGATCGACGATGCTGTCGGCAATGATATCAGCACATTTATCGGGATGCCCTGGAGAGACGACTTCACTGGTAAAGAGATACATTTTAAAAAGTTCCTTATTGAGTTTTATGCGATTATTGTACATTTGTGTAATTCTACTGTATGTTTCCATCCTAATGGATGAAGTTCTGATGCATCGGTTATTTTTCACATCGTTTTGGTATTAAAATAGAGTTCTTCCCTATATTAATGAATAAGACAGGTGCAATCATGGGCACTATTTTTGATATCAGCATCGATAATTAATCGCTTCGAGAATTCGGAGTGTTATGATAGCATCAGTATTAGCAATGTGTTCGGATATTTCAAAACTGATGACTCTATAGAGGGGCAGTTATAGACCCCATTAGGTTGCACTTCTTGAATGATATGGGTCACGATTGAAATCATCTTCGATTCTTATAATATCATCTTCACCCGTATATTCACCTACTTGCGTTTCGATAATAGTTAAAGCTATTTTACCTAAATTTGCCAGTCGATGGAGTTCACCTGCCTTAATATAGGTAGATTCGTTAGGATGAACCATATAGGTTTTTTCTCCCACAGTGACGGTAGCGGTGCCACTTAGGACAATCCAATGCTCATTACGGTGGAAATGCTTTTGCAAACTGAGTCGTTTACCGGGTTTTACCATAATGCGTTTGATTTTATATCCTGGTGTATCTTCGAGGACGGTATAGGTTCCCCATGGACGATGAGCGGTTCGATGGGTGTGGGTAAGTTCAGGATTAGTCTTTCGATAGGTGCTAACGATTTCTTTTACTTTTTGGCTTGATCCTTTTTGACTGATCAAGAGCGCATCTTCCGTATCGATAATAATAAGATTTTTTATATCAATGAGATTAACAGGTTTGCTTGAGAAGACAAAATTATTATTTTCATCATTTGCCATAACATCACTGAGAGCATCAAAGCTTCCCACATCACTCCATCCGATATTAGAGGGGATAACTTTAACCCGATCACTTTTTTCCATAAGGGCATAATCGATACTCTCATCACGAATAGCCATCATATCATCATGTTTGATTCGAATCATGTTGTTTTTATCAGCGTTGTCATAAGCATAGAGTGCGGCATTAAAAATGTCAGGACTCCATTTTTCCAATTCATTTAAGAAAAATCCCGCTTTGAAACAAAACATTCCGCTGTTCCAATAGTAATTTCCTGCATTTAAATAGCCCTGTGCTACTGCAAGCGTTGGTTTTTCGTGAAAAGCTTTGACATCTTCTCCAGCAGCTTCGATGTATCCAAATCCAGTTTCCGCAAACGTAGGGGTAATTCCAAACGTTACCAGATAATCTTCTTGTGCGAGTACTACAGCTCTTTCAAGGATATGCTGATACGCTTCCTGATCTTTGATTAGATGATCGGAAGGGGTCACAAGGACGACTTCATCAGGATCGAGTGCCATACAAGCCAAAGCGATTGCGGGGGCAGTATTACGTCCGATAGGCTCTAAAATATAACGATTGTTTGTTAAATGAATCTCTTCGAGTTGATCCAAAGCAAGAAAATATTGTTCTGTATTGGAGACGATCAATTGTTGATGGCATATTTCAAGATTACGTTCTACTGTCAGTTGAAATAACGATTTTCCATCAAAAAGTTTGACAAACTGCTTAGGCATCAACGTGCGGCTGATAGGCCATAATCTTGTTCCACTGCCACCGCATAAAATGATATTGGTCATTTAGTCCCTAAATTTTAGTGATTTTAAGAGTTTGATATATTATAGCAAAAGATTAAAAAATCAATAGCCTTACTATGACTCTTATGGAGGGTTTGCGTATAATTTCAAAAAAAGGTTTTTCGTGTGCGGAGTATTTGGAATTATCGGTGAGTATTCTCCTCACAAAGCGCGCGATGCACTTAAACTGTTATCCCATAGAGGGCGGGATTATTGTGGAATTGTGGAAAAAAAGAGACTTTTCTTAGCCCATCAGCGTCTCTCTATCACCGATGCACACCCTCGCTCTCATCAACCGATGAGTCAAGGTCATGTTCTTATTAGTTTTAACGGTGAGATTTATAATCATGCACGATTGCGTGAACAACTCAGCCCGCAGAATTGGGAAACTTCTGGTGATACCGAAGTACTTTTGAGAGCGTATGAACGTTGGGGAATCGGATGCGTAGAGTATTTGGAAGGGATGTTTGCGTTTGCATTAATTGATGGCAATAAATGCTATCTCGTCCGAGATCGCGCAGGGAAAAAGCCCCTCTTTTATCATCATGGAAAAGAGGCTTTTGTTTTCGGTTCGGAGATCAAAGCAATCAAACCGTTTTTGTCTTCGGTGCGGATGAACGATGAAGCACTCCACTCCTATCTCTCCTTTTTAGCCCCGGCACCGCCTCATACGTTTTATGAGGGGATTGAAAAACTAGAGAGCGGTGAATGGCTCTGCTTTGAGCAGGGGAAAATTACCAAATACCAATATTACGATCTATTGAGTAAGTCAACTTTGGGAATAACGGATAGTGGCAAAGCATTAGAGCAGATCGAAAAAGAACTTCATCGTTCAATCGCTATAAGGACCGATACCAATGTCAAGGTGGCAGCACTTCTTTCCGGCGGCTTGGACAGTGCAATGATTTGTGCAATAGCCGCATCTCAAGGTAAAAAACTTCCCGTTTTTACCCTCGGATACGATGAATACGGTGGCTACGATGAATACGGTGGCTACGATGAACGTGCTAATGCGGCAGTTACGGCAAAGTATTTAGGGCTTGATCATACCGAAGTTATTATTTCGCAAAATGATTTTGATGAGCATTTGGATGAGTTGCTGATCCATATGGATGAACCGCTCAATGATCCCGCCGCATTACCGTTGTATCTGCTGATGAAAAAAATCGCTTCGGAAGGGTATAAAGTCGTACTCAGCGGTGAGGGGTCTGATGAGCTATTTTTAGGCTATCGGCAGTATTTCGAATACCTCGATATCGAAAAAGCCTCATCACTGCATCACAAAAACTGGCTCAAAAAATATTTTCACAGCCATTTTTCGATGAACCGTGAGTGGGAGTGGTACAAACGGATTTTTGATGAGTCGCTGTTATTTCGGACGTCGGGGGAGAAATTTACCGATTTACAACAAAATAAACTTTTTCGTCGTAATGTTCGGGATAACGAATCACTTCGATTTTTACAAGACTACCGTCAAATTTTTGAGCAAAGTGGACATACCGATCCAAGTCTATGGTACAGTATGATTGATTTGAAACTCTTTGTCGGAGAACATTTTTTGACGAAGCTGGATCGGGTTTCTATGGCACATACGATCGAAGCACGCACCCCCTTTTTAGATCATACTCTAGCAGAAACGGTGTTATCCGTTGACCCGCGTCTGCGTATCGGCGATGGGGGGACAAAAACACTCCTCAAACAGATTGCCCGAAACTATCTCAGTGACGAGATTATCGATCGGAAGAAGAAAGGGTTTGCTAACCCATATATGGAGTGGCTGATCGCTACGGGGCGTATTGAGCTGATACGTGATGTGAATGAGAAAACGGGGTTGTTTTATCCTGAAGTGCTTGAAGAGTATTTAGATCTAGCGCGTCGAGGAAAATTTAAACAGCACGTATGGGGGCTTTATGTTCTCAGTCATTGGATTGATAAGGAGATATTGTAGATCAACAAAAAAGTTGCGAAGAGGAAAAATTTGCCTCAACGAGGCAAACTATGAATGTATTAGAGAGAATGTTCTTTTTTGTAGGCGACTATCATACTATAAGCTTCGTCTTTAAGTAACAACTTCTCTTTTTTGAGTTTTTCAAGTTCAAGGTCGCTCATTGGTATTTCACCATTTTCTGCTTTGGTAATTTGGTTGTCAAGATCGTTATGGCGATCAAAAATTTTCAAAAAGTGAGCGTTAGCACCATCATTTTGTTTCATATGGGTGATAACATCGCGGTATTCGTGCAACATTGGGAGTCCTTGCGTGGAAATTTATCGCAATTGTATCACTAGTTAATTTAAAATTCGTGGAAGAGTGATTCCCTCTTGCCCTTGATACTTGCCACTCTTGTCTTTATAAGAAGTTTCACACATTTCATCTCCTTGTAAAAAGAGCACCTGTGCGATCCCTTCGTTAGCATAGATTTTAGCTGGAAGAGGGGTAGTATTAGAAATTTCGATGGTGATATGACCTTCAAATTCCGGTTCAAACGGGGTAACATTTACAATGATACCGCAACGTGCATAGGTAGATTTACCCAAGCAGATCGCTAACACATCGCGAGGAATCTTAAAATACTCTACAGTGCGTGCTAAAGCAAATGAGTTTGGCGGGACAATGCAGACATCACCAGTGAAGTCAACAACATTCATATCATCGAAGTGTTTTGGATCAACAACGGTCGAATTGAGATTGGTAAATATCTTAAACTCATTGGTAACACGGATATCATACCCGTACGAACTAAGGCCATAGCTGACAACCCCAACTCCAACCTGGTCCTCACAAAATGGGGATATCATCCCCTCATTTAATGCTTTTTCTCGTATCCATCCGTCGCTTTTAAGACCCATCTTCAATCCATTGTTAATTTTATTTGTGGTAGTATAACACATCTATTACCGTACTTTTAGGAGCATTTTCCGATGGATATGAAACAAATTAAAGCCCTTATGCAAGAGTTTGACGCGAGTACTCTTGCAAAATTAAAAATTACGCAAGACGCTTTTTCGATTGAACTTGAAAAAAATATTGGTGTGGTTGCTGCACCTATGATGGCCGCACCTGTAGCGGTTGCTGCACCTGCTGTTGCTGTCTCTGCAACTGTTGAAGCAGCTGCACCTGCAGCGGTTGTTCACACTGGCGATATGATCGTTTCTCCTATGGTCGGGACATTTTATGCGTCTCCATCTCCTGATTCAGCTCCGTTTGTCAAAGTGGGTGATCGTGTTAAAAAAGGGCAAGTAATTGCTGTTTTAGAAGCGATGAAAATCATGAATGAGCTTGAAGCCGAATTTGATTGTGAAATACTAAACGTATTGGTTTCCGATGCTCAAGCGGTTGAATATGATATGGCACTTTTTGCGGTTAAGAAGCTCTAAGTCATGGCGGAAATCAAACGTATTTTAGTCGCGAACCGAGGTGAAATTGCCCTTCGCGCTATCCGAACGATCAAAGAGATGGGTAAAGAGGCGGTAGCGGTCTATTCGACTGCCGATAAAGACGCTTCTTATCTGAAACTAGCAGATGCAGCTATTTGTATCGGTGCGGCTCCAAGCTCACAAAGTTACCTCAATATCCCTGCTATTATCGCTGCGTGTGAAATTAGCGGGTGTGACGCGGTATTTCCGGGATACGGATTTTTGTCTGAGAACCAACATTTTGTTGAGATTTGTACCCATCATGGAATTAAGTTTATCGGACCGACCCCTGAAGTTATGGTGATGATGTCTGATAAATCCAAAGCAAAAGATGTCATGATTGCCGCAGGTGTTCCGGTTGTTCCGGGTTCTGATGGTGCGATTAAAGATATCGCCGAAGCCAAAGTGCGGGCTTGTGAGGTCGGTTATCCGGTAATCCTTAAAGCCGCAGCAGGCGGTGGTGGACGCGGAATGCGCGTGGTTGAAGAAGAGAGCTATATCGAAAATGCCTTTTTAGCCGCAGAAGCCGAAGCAATTGGTGCGTTTGGTGATGGTACGATTTACATGGAAAAATTCATTAAAAATCCACGCCATATCGAAGTACAAGTGATTGCCGACTCTCATGGAAATGTTCTTCATATCGGTGAGCGTGACTGTTCTATGCAACGTCGCCATCAAAAACTGATCGAAGAGTCTCCTGCGGTAGCATTAACACCTGAAATTCGTGCCGCATTACACGAGTCAGCAGTTCGTGCAACCAAATACATCAAATACGAGGGTGCAGGGACGTTCGAATATCTCCTCGATGCCGATAAAAATTTCTATTTTATGGAGATGAATACTCGTCTTCAAGTTGAGCATACTGTTTCTGAGATGGTGAGCGGTTTGGATTTGATCGAGATGATGATTCGTGTTGCCGAGGGTGAAGTATTGCCTGCGCAAGATAGCGTTGTGCTCACTGGCCACTCAATCGAATGTCGTATTACGGCGGAAGATCCGATCAAATTTCTACCAAGTCCGGGAAAAATTACCCAATGGATCGCACCGGGCGGACGTAACGTTCGTATCGATACTCATGCCCATGCTGGCTATATCGTACCCTCTACGTATGATTCAATGATTGGTAAATTGATCGTTTATGGAACAGATCGTAACGATGCAATTACACGGATGCACCGTGCACTGAGCGAATTTACAATTACAGGGATTAGAACTACGATCCCTTTTCACATGAAAATGATGCAAAACCCCGATTTCATCAACAATAACTTCGATACCAAATACCTCGAAAATTACAGCGGCTAAATGCCGCTATTATGCTTTAAATTCTTTAATTTTATTTTAGTTAAAGAACAATATACTCTAGAGTTATTTTACTTTTTCAGAAGCAAATATCATGGATAAAGAGAGGTATTTAAAAATATGACTATAGCACAAAAAGTACATGTTCCATTAATCGCATCGATTATTATTGGTTTTGTTATTGTATTAATTAATTTTTGGATATCGGTAGACCAAATTCGTGAAGATATTTATGTGAGTCAATCAAAAGAGATGAAAACTATTTTTGAAGAGGCGATTAATACAAAAAAGAGTGTCGGCATTACGAATGTGATTGGAATTTCGAAAAACACTACTGTCGTAAACGGTCTTATCAGTGGCGATCGTGAAGGGATGCTCAAGAGCCTAAAATCACTTTCCAAAGAGTATAAAGAACATACAAAATTTGGTAATATTAAAATTCATGTGCACGATAAAGATGTACGAAGTTTTTTGCGTGTGTGGAAACCTGAAAAATACGGAGACGATCTGACCAGTTTTCGTAAAACTATCTTAGCAGTTAAAGAGACAGAAAAGCCTTTGGTGGCAATCGAAATAGGTGTCGCTGGACTAGAACTGCGAGGGATCGCACCGATCATATCCGATGGAGCGTATGTTGGCTCAGTAGAGTTTATGCAGGGACTCAATTCAGTCGTAAAAGATATACATACTAATTTTGCAACAGAAATTATTATTGCTTTAGATAATCGTTTCCTGAAAAATGCTAAAGAATTGAGTGAAGCACCAAAAATTGGGGAAAACTTTACATTAGCAGTGAAGCCAGATGTTGTTGATAAAGCATTTTTGGCAGAACTCAGTAGTGCTGATTTTGATCCGAAGAAAGGTGTATTTACGACTGATAATTATTACGTAACACCGATACCTATTAAAGATTTTTCTGGAGAAGAAGTTGCCTATGCGTTTTCAGCTAAAAAACTGGAAACAGTTGAAAATTTGATCAATCAATCTGAAGATTCATTGTTGCGCCAAGTTATTATTATGACGGTAATGGATGCAGTTATATTAATTTTACTGATTGTGATTGTGCGACGAGCAGTAACAAAACCAGTTCAGAACTTGGATAAAATTGCAAAAGAGCTGGCAAGTGGTGATGCAGATTTGAGTAAGCGTCTTCATGTTGTGTCAGAAGATGAAATCGGTAAAGCAGCAATGAGCTTTAATGTATTTATCGAAAAAGTTCAAAATATTGCTAGAATAGCAGAAGATAGGGCAAAAGAAGCGATTAATTCAAAATCAAAGTCTGAAGAACAGATGGAGAAAAACGAAATGTCATTAACTCTAGCACGACAAATGATTAAAGGCTCCATTCACAATGCTGGGAATCTTCGGGATTCACTTGAGAGTAACATTAGAAACTTGCATGAGGTAAATACACTCAACCATGATACAGGAGATGTTGTAGATAGTGTTAGTAACCAAACGGATGAAATTATGAGCAGTATGTCTAAAATTACCGAAATGATAAATGACTCAAGGGCTAATTCAGAGCAACTCAACCATAATGTGAGTGAAATTTCCAACGTTATTACATTAATTAAAGATATATCTGATCAAACGAATTTATTGGCGCTAAATGCTGCAATTGAAGCAGCACGTGCAGGAGAACATGGACGAGGATTTGCTGTGGTAGCCGATGAAGTTCGTAAATTGGCAGAGCGGACGCAAAAAGCAACAAGTGAAGTAGAATCGAATATCAGTATCCTTAAACAAAATTCGGTTGGGATGTTAGAAAATAGCGAACGAGTTGAAGAGTATGCTCATGATTCAGTCCAAAAGCTCGATCAGTTCAAAAATGTCATGGCACAATTGATTTATAATGTTGAGAAAATAAAAGAAGATAGTGCCTCAATAAGTTATAAAATATTTACTAATATGGCAAAAATTGACCACATGATTTTTAAGAATAATGCCTATTCTGAAGGTTTTGAAGGAAAAGTAACTCATGTATTCAGTGATCATCACACTTGTGAATTAGGAAAATGGTATGAGGATGGTGATGGCAAATCAGTGTTTGCTTCACATCCAGCGTATGCAAAGATAATAGAACCTCATAAAAAAGTACATGAAGAGGTGAAAAAAGCGATGCAATTACTGAGTAATGATCCAATCAAACATGCGAAAGCGATAGCCGTATGTTTTGAAAATGCTGAAAAAGCGAGCGTAGAGTTGTTTGATATTCTCAATGAGATGGTGGCTTAATCAGCCTCATCTCAATTAGGGAAGACGTAAAACTTTGATATCCGCACTGAGACGCAATCGTGTAAAATAATCATTCAATACTTGGTTTCGTTTTTCACTTAAAATTGCATTGGCAATTTGGGGGCGAACGGATTCAATATTTTCGGTAACTATATTTTGTTTATTACGCATATAAAAAGAGATAAAGCCATTTTGTCCGTTTGGGAGGATAGAGCTGAAACTTCCCTCAGGGATTTTGTTAAGGATTTGTGCTAATTGAGAGTTAGTTTTTCCAAAAGGAATGTTTTTTTCTTTCATTTGAATATTTTCAACATGGCGCATCGGATCGGTAATTTGCATTGCAAGAGCCTCTTTGGAATTCGAACTATAAGTTGTAACATCAAAACTCTCAGGGCGTGAGAACTCATCTAAATGGAGCTGATAATACTCATTTTCTTCTTCGACACTTGGTTGACCCATTTTAGAAAAAGCTATTGCGCTATAAAGTTTTTGTCCTTTGATGCTCTCCTCCACTTTACCTTTTAGATCTTTTTCACTTAGCCCGCGTACAGTTTGCATTGCATTTAAGAATTGCTCCATAGAGAGGTTGTTTTGAGTCGCCATACGTCCAAGCTCTTCGTTGATTTCAGCAGAGCTGACCGTAATCTTTTTTTCACTTGCTTCAAGTTGTTCGAGCTTTTTACGAATAAGATTATCGGCACTTTGAGTAGCATTGCTACCGCTTTGTTTCATATCTTGTTCCACTTCATAGAGGGTGATAGGGGTGTTTTTGACTAAAACAGCGACTCCGCCGATAGGAGCACCCCATAAAAAAGTGGATAAGACGACCGAAAGTGTGAGAGAACGCATTTATGCTCCTGAGTCTAAAGTTTTCTATTTTACCCGCTTTTAACATAGCCTTAACTAAAATTGCGCAATTGCATCCAAGAAGGATTTTACGATGGTAGTAACCAGATTTGCCCCAAGCCCTACGGGTTATCTTCATATAGGCGGATTACGCACGGCATTGTTGAGTTATCTATGGGCACGCCATAACAATGGAAAATTTTTGCTCCGTATTGAAGATACCGATTTCAGCCGTAACGATGAAGCAGCAGCATTGGCAATCGTGGAAGCGTTTAAGTGGGTAGGATTAGAACATGATGGGACAATCGAGTACCAATCAAGCCGTTTAGCGATCTATCAAGAGTATGTTCAAAAGCTCCTCGATAGCGGTAAAGCTTACAAATGTTACATGAGTCGCGAAGAGCTCGATGCGTTGCGTGAAGAGCAAATGGGGCGTAAAGAGAGAGCAAAATACGATAATCGTTATCGCGATTTTACAGGGACACCACCTGAAGGACGCGAAGCAGTTATCCGTATCAAAGCCCCATTAGAGGGATCGATTACCGTACATGACGGTGTCAAAGGGGATGTTGTTTTCAATGTTGAGGATATTTTGGATGATTTCATTATCGCCCGTGCCGACGGTACGCCGACGTACAACTTTGTGGTAGCGGTCGATGATGCCCTCATGGGAGTGACCGACGTTATCCGAGGTGATGATCACCTCTCCAATACCCCAAAACAGATCGTGGTTTATGATGCGCTCGGCTTTGCTATACCAAGCTTTTTCCATGTTCCGATGATCCACAACCATGAGGGGAAAAAGCTCTCCAAGCGTGACGGTGCAACTGATGTCATGATGTATAAAGAGATGGGATATACCCCTGAAGCGTTGCTCAATTTCCTCGTTCGTTTGGGATGGAGCCACGGCGATCAAGAGATTTTTTCGATGGCAGAGATGCTAGAACTGTTTGATCCGAGTGATATTAACCGCTCCGCTTCGGTTTACAATGTGGAGAAACTCGACTGGCTCAATAGTCACTACATCAAAAATATGTCCAATGACAAATTGTGTGATCTTTTGGAGTTTCACGGAATGATCCTCGTAAGTCATGACAAGCGGGAAATTTTACTTGACGCATTAAAAGAGCGTGCAAAAACCTTGGTCGAGATGGCAACGCTTATCAATGAGATTTTGGTACGTCCTGCCACGTTTGATGAAGCGGCACTCAAAAAAGGGTATAAAGAGGAGTCTTGTGCGATTTTGGAAGCTTTTGCTCAAGCACTTAAAAACGGGACAGAGCTTCATCTCCCAAGTGATTATCATCATGTGATGGAGAGCGTTGTTGCACAATTGGAGATCGGTTTTGGGAAAATCGGTCAACCTCTTCGTATCGCTTTGATGGGGAAACTTTCAGGTCCGGGGTTGGATACTGTTATGTCGATTATCGGTGTTGATGAGACGTTGGCGCGGATTGATGCGCTTTTAAAGCACTAAATGTCTCTCTTAATCTTTGTCGGCTTTTGATATAATAGACCTTGCATTGATTTACGTGAGAGTATGGTTTGGATAAAATATCATGAAAGAGTGGAATAAAAATGATAAAACTTAAAAAAGCTGAAACGTTGGTTGATGCTTATAATGTATTTGTCCCTACAGTTGATATTATTACCGATGTCGAAGGTGATTTTTATGTGCCTGTGTTTGAGCAAAATCTTAAGCAGCTGCATCTTTCTCTAAAAGTTGCCCAAAAAAGTGAAATATTTTTTATTGCCGGACAAAGCGGAAACGGTAAAACAACGGCTATTAAACATCTTCTCGGCGATGATACGATAGGTCAAAAATATGATATACACTATTTTAATCGTGAATTTTTTGCCCAAAATGACAACATAGATGTGATTGATATTTTATTGATGATCGGATTTATTCTCGCGGACAAAAGTGGTGCTTTATACGAAAAGTTTGCTAATAAACTTGAAGAGTTGCGCGATATTCATGAGGGGACATTGACAAAAGATGTCTCGACTACCACGAAAAAAACAAATATTTTAGAAGGTAAAGCTGATATTGAAGTCGGCGTAAAATTCTTTTCTGTGATTAAAAGCAAAGCTAATTTTATTACCGGATTCTCCAAAAATAATGAGATCAAAGAAGATGCGAGACGATTTTTCCATATTAAAAAGCCTGAGTTGGTTGAACTTGTGAACGATATGATTGGGGCGTATAAAGTAGAGAAAAATTCAACAAAAGAGCTTTTGATTGTTATCGACGATATTGAAAAAGCTAAATATGAGAATATAAAAGCTCTCTTCGAAAATGACTTATCTCATATTCTTGCGATCAATGCGACAAAAATTATGTTTATGCCTGTTTACATCAAGCGGAATATTAATTTCGAAGGGTTGGGGATACGAACAGAAAATTTCAAAGAATTTAGTTTCAAGCTCAAAGAACGTCAACATAAACGGGATGAAATTTATATTGACGGGAATGTAGTTTTGCTTGAAGAAGTGGTTCGAAAAAGGGCTGTTGATGGACTTATCCAACCGGATGTGATAAAACAGGCTGTTCGACATAGCGGAGGAAATATTCGAGAACTGATTAAAATCATCAGTACCTCTATTTTTGAAGCAATGTTGGGAGAGAGAGAGGATGTGACTTCGCGTGAGCTTGAGAAAGCGGTGTATATGAATCAGCAGTTTTACGGACATTTGATTTTGCAGCACAAAGCGTTTTTGGAACAACTTCAAGCAGATACGCTTGATATAGAAAAAAACGAAGAGACGTTAGCGGAACTCATGAAAAAAGGGATCGTTTTTTCGTATTACAACGGGTTTCCTTGGTATAGTGTTTATCCGATACTGTGCGATGCTCTGAAATCGGCACCCAGTACATCGGAATAATCAGTGGTAGAAGATCTTTTAGCGGTTAAAGAGAAACTGGAATTTCAAAGATTGAGTAAAATTTTGGAACTGAGTCTCCGAAATCATGCTTTTATGATTGTTGGGTATGACTCAAAACGGCTGAAAGAGGCATTGATCGAGTTTTTTTTCACCCATATCCCCGTGCCGATAGTTGATACGGATGTAGAACCGGATAGATTTGCGCACTCTTTTGAGAGAGAGAAATATTATATTTTAGACGTATGTTCCGCTTCCTCCTCTGCGCAAGAGATATTGGATGGCTTTATGCTCTATCGAGACTTTTTGATTGAGAAAAAACCGAAGCTCATTTTGTTTTTATGTCAAGAGGCGTATAGCTATCTTTTGGAGTCGTGCCATGACCTTTATTCGATTGCGTCGTATTGCTATAATTTACATGACAACAGCTATACCCATATCATTTCGGAGTTTGACCGATCCAATTTGGAAAATGCTTTAGGCGAGCTTTCTGAATACACGGTATCTATTGTTGACAAAAAAGACGAATTGATTGTCTATCTACATTTGCGCGTTGCCAAAGAGGCCGCAAAGTTGGGTGAATTGGATTTGGCTATTGAACACTATATGATCTCCCTCAAAATCTACCAAGCCATCGGCGACAAATCGGGAGAAGGGACAACCCTCAATAACATTTCGCAGATTTATAAGGCACGCGGAGACTACGATACCGCATTAACCTACCTCAAAGATTCCCTCAAAATACGCCAAGCCATCGGCGACAAATCGGGAGAGGGGACAACCCTCAATAACATTTCGCAGATTTATGATGCACGCGGAGACTACGATACCGCATTAACCTACCTCAAAGATTCCCTCAAAATACGCCAAGCCATCGGCGACAAATCGGGAGAGGGGACAACCCTCAATAACATTTCGCAGATTTATGATGCACGCG
>Ga0209467_1000321_pt1 | contig 76850 bp, 70 predicted proteins | sample Higcelwee11metaG_FD_187175 | JGI IMG/M metagenome (GOLD analysis project Ga0209467, IMG submission 187175) | Freshwater pond sediment microbial communities from the University of Edinburgh, under environmental carbon perturbations - High... | ecosystem: Environmental > Aquatic > Freshwater >...
CGATAAACTCAACTCAAGACCAAGGAAGTGTCTAGGGTTTAAAACGCCTTACGAAGTTTTTAGTGAATTAACAGGTTTGGATGGTAGAATCTTGGCAATGGGTATTCGTTAATGATGCGAATTCGCCTGATATAAATACTATATTTTCAGAAAAATACGAAGAAATGACGGTAGCTTTGTCTACTGAACGAGAGAAACTTAATACGCATTCAGTTCATACTGAAAAAAGTCTTACTGAAGTGACAAATAATTTTAATGAAATTCATGAGGAATTTAAGATTTTTCGAGAAAAACAGCAGAAAAAGATAGAAAAATTGACAATAATTTTTGGCATAACTGGTATAGGATTGATGAGTGTTGTAACATATTTGTTGCTCACCTGAAAGTAATTACTCAAACTCATCAAACTTCGGTTCAGGGGCTTTGAAATGCTCTATCAGGTGTTTTTGATAGCGGGGGGCGTGGTCGAAAAGTTTACGTAATGCCCATGTCCCGTGTGTTTCACTCAGCGATGAATCGACAATGACATAGGAGAGATAGATGGTGTTTTCGTTGATCGAAAATTGGAGCCGCTCTAAAACACTGTTTTCACTCAGCAGATAATCATAAAGTGCTTCGATATTCTCCTGCGGAATACGGCAGAGGGCTGAATCGGCGATAACGATGCCATTGTCGTAGTAGTTGATATCGATTCGGGTGGTTTCGATTTCAAAACGCCAGCTCCGCTGACTCCGTCGTGAGAGGGTAACATTGATTTTGAGTGTTTCCAAAATTTTCTCAATCAACGCTACAACACCGGAGGGTTTATACCCTTCGCGACGACGTTTCGCGACATCGAGTTTCGTCCCGCATTTGGGACAATAGTCGTTTTGTATAGAGGATTCGGCTATCAGATTTTTACACGAGATACATCGTATGACGTCCTCAGCGTTTAGGGTTCTAAACTGATCGAGGGCTTCTTTTAGGGTATAGGCGGGGAGGGCAAATCCTAGATTGTTGGAGTTTTGGATGATAAACGTGTTGACGCCGATTACCTCTGCCGCGTCGTTGAGGAGAGGTCCTCCGCTGTTTCCGGGATTGATGGCGGCATCAAATTGGATGTACTCCACTTCACCTTGTAATCGTGAGGCTTTGGAAACTATCCCCTCGGTCGTGGAGTAATTAAGCCCATAAGGGTGCCCGATGGCGATAACACTGTCACCGTCGCTAACGGGGGTTTCGCAGAGTTGTAGCGGATTTTTATGTTGGATGGGGATAGGGGAGCGGATAAATGCCAAATCAAATGCCGGATCATCATAGATGACCGTCCCCAGAGTTTTCGGGAGTGTTTTCGTGCTGATCAAAACCTCTTTAAGACCGCTTACGACGTGCGAGTTAGTGATGATAAGCCCATCAATGAGAAATCCGCTTCCGCTTCCGTAGGGGTTGGTGATTTGGACGATACTTTCAATCGTCTGTTCGACCATTTTTTGGGTGGTTGTATTCACGCTTACGCCTCCGTATAATCGAGAGTTTTGATTTGGAGATAAAAACTCTGGCTGAAATGATCCAAATCGGCGTAATTGAGATGCTCGGAAAAATCACTTAGCCCTTTGTATCTACTCTTGTACGGCTCTATCGATTCTCGGATACGCTGTGCGATCAACGTGACGTTAAAAATTTTGGTGTTCGGATCATATAAGGGTGTCTCTCCTGCGGCTTTGAAAAAATCAGAGGCGTACACCTCGACATGCAGATGGAGCAGTGCGCGCAGTGAGGGGTGAAGCCCGTAGTTGTAGAGTACATAAAGAGAGATATAGCGATAAATTACCGTGATAACGTAGTTGGATCGGTTATTTTTGTACCAACGGACTTTGCTGAGGGATTCGTCGATAAAGGAGGCGATCTCATCGTGCATCGCTTGCTCATAGGGGGAAAACGTATAGGCAGAATCGTAAAATTGTGTTTCAAATGACTCAATCTTCATGTCGATAAGTTCGCTCAGATATTGTTCCAAATCGGCATTTTTGTCTTCGGTCAGTTTCTCATCATCCATAAAATAGCCGTTGATTTTTTCACTGATATTTTTCGCCATTTTTTTATGAGGGAGGAGGAGATAATCGATTTGGAGGAGGAGTGCGAGATAACTAAACGAGGTCATTCCCGTATTATCGTTCGATAAAAGACCGATGAGACTCTGCGCTGTCTCTTTGATCCATTGTTGCATAAAATCGTAATTTTGCTCTATCTTTTCACGAGGGAGGCTAATGAGATGCGATGTTTCCAAAAGGGATGACTCTTCAAACTCACCGGCGATAAACTCTTTTTCAAAGTCGGCATTGAGGGCGATTTCACGGAGCGGATAAAATATCTTTTGTGGGGTAATCGTTGCATTATCGAGCCGAATAGAGAGTTTGATGATACCGTTTTCATCACTAAAACGACAGTAGGTAAGTTGAAAATCACGCTCCAAAAAATGGCGTTTGATGGCGACATGGAGCTTAGAGCTTAGAGCGATGTCAGCATACGCTTCAAACGATGTTTTGGTAAGGGAACCTTTGATGAGTGCGGAGCCTTGTATGAGGCTAAAATTAAGGAACTCTTCACCGCGTTCGATGTTTAGATGTGGGGTTGGAAAAGGGTTCTCATGGTGGATGAGAGAGGATAAGAAGTACTCATATCCGCTCATAATGTTCCCCTCGATAAAGGCGGCAGAAGAGAGATCAAACAGCTCTTTTTCGTGCGCGTTTGGAAGGGCGTGAATACCTCGTCCATAGAGGGGAACTCGGTGCATCGGAGGAGGATTAAACCAAGACTTTATGATTTCTAATAATCTCACAGTACCTTTTCCATTTATTAGTTCCTTTAAATAGCTTAGTGTAGTCAAAGCAACCTTAAAGCGACAATAAAGTATAATACCTCATAATTTAAAGGGCACATCAAAGATGCTTTAATAGGGAGTTGTATGGGCTATAAGCGCGTTTTGGTAAAATTCTCCGGTGAGGCATTGGCCGGTGAGAACGGTCACGGTATTGACACTAAAATTTTAAAATTTATAGCAGGTGAGATTAAAACCCTTGTGGATGCTGAGATTGAAGTAGGTATTGTTATCGGAGGCGGTAACATTATTCGCGGTGTGACTGCGGCAGCGGATGGAATTATCCGTCGTACTTCAGGTGATTACATGGGGATGTTAGCCACTGTAATTAATGCGATTGCGATGCAAGAAGCATGTGAACACGAAGGGATGCATGTACGTGTGCAAAGTGCGATTAAAATGGAACAAATTGCCGAAGCGTTTATCGTCCGTCGTGCAACGCGCCATTTAGAGCGGGGTCGTGTAGTCGTTTTCGCAGCAGGTACTGGAAATCCGTTCTTTACGACCGATACGGCAGCAACACTCCGTGCTATAGAAATCGGTGCGGAAGTGATCATCAAAGCGACCAAAGTAGACGGTGTGTATGATAAAGATCCTAAAAAATTTGATGATGCGATCAAACTTCCAAGCCTTGGATATGAGCAAGCGTTGCAAGATCATATTAAAGTCATGGACGACACCTCTATTGCGTTGGCCAAAGAAAATAAATTACCGATTATTGTGTGTGATATGTTTACACCGGGTAATCTTCTCGAAATCATTCAGGGTAACTTAGCGAGTTGCTCTATTGTTAAATAAATTTCAATTACCAAGGAAAATTCATGAGACTCGAACAACTCACTGCAAAAGCACTTGAAACTGCTAATATCGACCGTTACCAATTGGCTATCGCTGTAGCAAAACGCTCGGAAGAGCTTCTTAACGGCGCAACAACAAAGCTCAATGTTGATGTAAAAAAGGCTAAAACAGCAGATATCGCTTTGATGGAGATTGCTGAGGGGCATATCACTATCAAAGGTTTTGTAGACAGAGACTAATCTTAATATTAAAGCGGCATCATTGAACACCATCGATATAGAAAACGTAACACTAATCAATGATGTTGAGGGTGCTATTGCACACCTCTATAAACACATCACCCCCTCAAGTGCGATTCAAAACGCCCTCTCTTTTTCACAGCAAGCTCACCAAAATCAATTTCGTAAAAGCGGTGAACCCTATATCATCCATCCCGTTTTAGTCGCATCGATTGTTGCGAACATCACCGGTGATGAAGCGATGGTAATTGCGGCATTGTTGCACGATGTGGTCGAAGATACCCATATCGGGATTGATGAGATTGACCGTGATTACGGTCCCGACGTTGCCCATTTGGTTGAGGGGCTGACGAAGATCGATATGATCCGTGATGCACAGCTTATTCCGTCTCATTCAGATGAAAAACTGGTTGTTTCAGCGTTGTCGTTTCGTAAAATGCTGGTTGCATCGATCGAAGATGTGCGGGTATTGGTGGTCAAGCTATGCGACCGTCTTCATAATATGTTGACACTTGCAGCTTTGGCACCCGCAAAACAACATCGTATTGCCGAAGAGACGTTGGTTGTTTATGCCCCAATTGCGAGCCGATTAGGGATCTCTTTTTTAAAAAATTTGTTGGAAGATTTGAGTTTTCAATATCTCTTTAGTGAAGAGAAACAAGCCATCGATATGTATATGGAGGAGAACTTCCGCTCCATCACTGCCCGCTTGAATGATTTTTGCGAGAAACTGACCAAGATGATGTTGGAGAACGGTTTTAACGAGGATGATTTTGAAATCCTCAGTCGTGTCAAACATCACTACTCTATATATCTAAAGATGCAGCGCAAAGGGATCAGTATTGATGAAATTCTGGATCTCTTAGCTGTACGGATATTAGTTAAAAAGCCGATCGATTGTTATCGTGTTTTGGGCTTGGTTCATCTTAAATTTCAACCGCTCTCTTCGCGCTTTAAAGATTATATTTCTATCCCTAAAGAGAACGGGTACCAAACCCTTCACACCTCTGTTTTCGATTCGACGGCGATTTTTGAAGTACAAATTCGTACCTATGAGATGCACAAAACCGCTGAACTCGGTGTTGCAGCCCATTGGAAATACAAAAGCGGCGGAAACAATCCAATTAGTTTGGATTGGTTGCATAATCTACAATACCAAAACGAATCAGTAGAAGCGTTTTACGAACTGATCAAAAACGACCTTTTCAGTGAAGACATCAGTGTCTTCTCTCCGAAAGGCAAAGCGTTCACCCTCCCTCGCGGTGCGGTGGCTCTCGATTTCGCGTATGCGGTCCATACCGAAATCGGAGACAGTGCCGAGGGGTGCTTGATCAACAAAGAGAAAGCGTCACTTTTAAATGAACTGCACAACGGTGATATTGTCAAAATTACGACGGCATCGAAAAAAATCAACCGATGCAGCTGGATCGATACCGTTAAAACCTCCCGTGCCAAAGCGAGTATGCGTGCTAACTGCAATCAGCGCATCCGCGCCATCGATACCGAAACGGGGATTAATATCCTGAGCACCATTTTTAGTATGGACCCTGTTCGTCTCAATGAGCTATTTAGTGAAACGCATCTCGATGAGCAACGCCACCGCATTCCGAGTGAATTGGATCTCCTCAAAGAGACGGTGAACCGTTTTACTCAGGAATTGGGTGAAAACAACCGTTTCAGTTTCCTCTCCCGAAATCGCTTCCGACTCAAACCGTATGTATTTGCTTCGTTGGAGATCTACTCTAACAGCAGTATCGGTGACGCGGTATTTGATTATTGCTGTCACCCAAAAACGGGGGATGAAATCGTCGCCTTTTTACAAGATGGGAAAGCCCATATCCACCATAAAATGTGTAAAAATGCCTCAGGGATGATAGATCGAAGAGCGCCGATGGTCTATGTGCGGTGGAAATCTCAGCACTATTTTCGCTACCATCTCATCATTAGTATGCAAAGTGCTCAGGGTGCGTTAGCGGATTTGCTCACCTATATGGCGAAAATGGGAGCCGATATCAACTCGATAGAGTTAGGAAAAGAGAAATCAGAGCATACTCAGTATTGTGAGATGGAGTTTCAAACCCTCGAAGCGGATATTAATCGCCTTCGCTCCAAGTTAGAGAAAAAAGGGAAAATCATACAATTTTTTCGGACCGATGACGCGTACCGAAGCCAAGGATAAAACATGATACAAACAGCCTTACGAGAAATACGACGCGGCACTGCCGAGATTATTGACGAAGCACGTCTTGAGATACTGTTAAAAAACTTTTTTGAAAAAGGTCAGACTTATACGGTCAAAGCGGGATTCGATCCTACCGCCCCAGATTTGCATTTAGGGCATACCGTATTGCTTCATAAATTAGCCACTTTCCAAAAATTCGGAGGACACATCCAGTTTTTGATCGGTGATTTCACCGCACAGATCGGTGATCCTACGGGGAAAAGTGAAACGCGTAAAAAACTTCTTCCCGCACAAATTCAGGAGAATGCCCAAAGCTATAAGAGCCAAGTGTTCAAAATACTTGATCCTGAAAAAACAACGGTTGTTTTCAACGCCGATTGGATTAATCCCCTCGGTGCGGCAGGGATGTTGGAACTCACTACGACCTATAATGTAGCCCGTATGTTGGAGCGAGATGATTTCGACAAACGTCATAAAGCAGGAATTTCGATCTCTATCAGCGAATTTTTATACCCTCTTTTGCAAGGATATGACAGTGTTCATCTCAAAAGCGATGTTGAGATCGGCGGGACGGATCAAAAATTCAACCTTCTGATGGGGCGTCATCTGCAACGTGTTTATGAGATCGGGAAAGAGCAATCCGTCCTCATGATGCCGATTCTCGAAGGACTTGACGGTGTTCAGAAAATGTCTAAATCGTTAGGGAACTATATCGCGGTTGCCGATGAGCCGAACGAGATGTTTGGAAAGATTTTGAGCATCAGTGATACTTTGATGTGGCGTTATTATGAGCTTTTGAGCACCCAAACGCTTGATGAAATTGAAGCGTTAAAAGTCGGTGTCGAAAACGGCTCACTCCATCCGAAAAAAGTGAAAGAATCCCTCGCATTAGAGATCACAGCACGATTCCATTCAGAGGAAGCGGCATTAGGTGCCCAAGCCGAGTTTGAACGTGTTCATGCCCAAAGTGAGATTCCGAGCGAAATGGATGAGTTTACTCTGGAGGGTCCGATCTGGGTAGCAAAAGCACTCGTTGACTGCGCCCTTAGCCCCTCAACTTCACAAGCCCGTCGCGAGATTAAGCAAGGCTCTGTTAAAATCGATCAAAATAAACTAAGCGATGAGCAATACCAACTTGAAGCAGGTGAATACATCCTTCAAGTGGGAAAACGAAAATTTGCGCGATTAAAGGTAACCCAATGAGCTTAAAACCAATTCAAATCGGCAAGTACACCATTAAAATTCCTATCGTACAAGGTGGAATGGGTGTCGGTATCAGCTGGGATAAACTCGCGGGAACGGTCTCTTTAGAAGGGGGACTTGGCGTTGTCAGTTCTGTTGGAACGGGATATTATGAGGACAAAGTTCATGCGAATAAACTCATAGCCAACCGTCCGTTGGATGCTGAGAATTTCTACTCTAAAAAAGGGTTGGATGCGATTGTCAAAAATGCCCGAAAAATTTGCGGCGATGCACCGTTGGCGTGTAATATTTTGTACGCGATCAATGACTACGGACGGGTTGTAACCGATGCGTGTGAAGCAGGGGTCGATATCATCATTACAGGTGCGGGATTACCGACAAATATGCCGGAATTTACGGCTGATTATCCGGATGTTGCACTAGTACCTATCGTCTCATCTGCTAAAGCACTCTCTATCATCTGCAAGCGTTGGCAAAAACGGTACAACCGTTTACCGGATGCGGTCATTTTAGAGGGACCTCTCAGTGGAGGACACCAAGGGTTCACTTATGAGCAGTGCGCGATGGAAGAGTACCAACTCGAAAATCTCGTCGCTCCTGTCGTGGAAGAAGCGGCGTTATGGGGAAATATTCCGGTGTTTGCCGCAGGGGGAATCTGGGATAAAAACGATATTGATAAAATGATAGCACTGGGTGCGGCGGGTGTTCAAATGGGAACCCGTTTTATCGGAACACATGAGTGTGATGCTCACGAAAACTTTAAACAAGTTCTTATCGATGCGAAAGCGGAAGATATCACCTTGATGAAATCTCCGGTCGGTTATCCTGCGCGCGGTGTCAGAACTGCGCTACGTGATCTTGTAGATAGCCGAACCGGTCCAGCAATCAAATGTATTTCCAACTGTGTCGCTCCGTGTAATCGCGGTGTAGAAGCTAAAGAGGTCGGATTTTGTATCGCGGATCGGCTTAGTGATGCGTATCTCGGCGATAAAGAGCTTGGTTTGTTCTTTTCGGGAAGCAACGGCTACCGTATCGATAAAATTATCTCCGTCAAAGAGTTGATGGAAAAATTAACCCACGGGGAGTGAAGTCTTTCGTGCTTATACGCATCTTTTTTTTCACGTTTTTAGGTTTTTCTATTCTCTTCGGAGCTGTTGATAATGCTCGATTAGAATCGGCTAAAAATGCCTTGGCAAGTAGTGATGAGATCGAGCAGTTTCGGGGATATAATGAGTTCAAAACCCTCTATCTGCGGGCTATTTTGGATAAAAATTCGCTATTAGCTCATGATGCATTAGAGGGTATCGTTTCTGGTGGTGAAAAACTTGGGATTGATGTTAGTAAATATCAGACTGATCTGTTAAAACTGAAAAAAAACACTCCTGCTTTAGCACAAAAAGCAGCGATAAATGTCGAAAAATCTTTATTAACTACTTCTTCAACCTCTTTCGTTCCTTCTGTTATCTATGATAAAACATTTAAGCCTGCATTGGTTGCGAATCAGTTTAAAACACCTGAACCCGAAAAAATGATCAAAACAGAGCCAATAGTAAAAACAAATGCAATCTCGATAACTATGCGCCATCATCTTCTCGATGCATCATGGAAAGAAAATGGATTAGAGCTGTTATTTGATACTCCGCTTCAACCATCAGAAATAAAAATATCGAGAATTATTGAAACCGATAAAAGTCGGTATCGATATATTGTAGACATGGCGTCTTCTACTCTTTCAAAAAGCCAAATATTAGAACATCAGAGTATCAATCGGATTAAAATAGCTCAATTTGATGCAAAGACACTCCGCTTGGTGATTGAACATAATGCACCTATTACACTCAAATCGACGCCAAAAGGTTCTATCCTTTATATTGATCTATCACTTGAGGCGCCGAAGATTACTGCTCCATTAACCTCTACACCTCTTAAACCTGAAATAAAAGAGCCTCCTCTTGTTGCGGCACTTCCTCCGCTTTTAACTGTAACTTCACGAGATCGGAGCAAAAAAATTATTGTTATAGATCCTGGTCACGGGGGAAAAGATAGTGGGGCAGTCGGAAACGGGTTTATGGAAAAAGAGATTGTGTTGCAGATCGGACAGCAACTTTCTGAGAAACTTCGTGAGATGGGGTATACCGTCTACATGACACGTAATAGTGATGTTTTTATCGAACTTAAGGATCGTACTAAATTTGCCAATGATAAAGAAGCTGATCTTTTTATTTCGGTTCATGCCAATTCTATTCCTAAAACTTCTGATCCCTCTAAAGTGCAGGGGATTGAAACCTATTTTCTCTCCCCTGCAAGGAGCGAGCGTTCTATGCGTATCGCAGCATTAGAAAACTCTGAAGATATGGAGGAAATGGGGCAATATGGCAAGCTGAGCTTCTTGAGTTTTTTGAACAAAGAGAAAATCATCGCTTCTAATAAAATGGCTATTGATCTCCAAAAAGGGATGTTGGCAAGTTTACGTAAACAGTTTCCTAATGTTCATGATAACAGTGTACGCGAAGCACCGTTTTGGGTTCTTGTTGGAGCTCAAATGCCTGCGGTTCTTCTCGAAGTAGGGTATATTAGCCATCCAGATGAAGCTTCTCGTATCGCTGATGAGAAATACCAGCGATGGATGGTAGATGGATTATTAGAGGGGATTGGCAGATATTTTGCCAATAATAGCTAATCAATTTTATATACATACACTAAGGAGTAGGCTCACCTTCGGTGCAGTTGCCTTGCTGGGCTACTGTTTTATTTTTCGTTACTTTTTTTGTAAAAGTAGTTGGTTGCTTCAACAAACCCTTCGACACTTCCGCAGTCAAACCGTTTTCCTTTGAATTTATAGGCTAAAACCATCCCTTTTTGCGCTTGAATCATTAATGCATCGGTGATTTGAATTTCGCCCCCTTTACCTGCTGGGGTAATTTCGATAATCCCGAATATATCGGGAGTGAGGATGTAGCGTCCAATAATGGCTAGGTTACTCGGTGCAACAGAGGGATCAGGCTTTTCGACCATGTTAGAAATCATATAAACGCCATCTTCGATCTCTTTTCCCTCAATAATCCCATAGCGGTTGGTTTGACTAGGGTCAATTTCTTCGATAGCAATGATTGAGCATTTGTATTTATTGTAGAGGGATACCATTTGTTTGAGTACACCGTTGCCTTGTCCATCACATAAATCATCCGCTAAAATAACGGCAAAAGGTTCATTCCCGATCAATGTTTCACCCGTAAGAATCGCATGCCCTAATCCTTTCATCTCATTTTGGCGTGTGTAGGAGAAGGTGCACTGATCGATAAGAGAGCGAATCTCAGTGAGGTAATGCTCCTTATCAGACCCTTTAATTTGATGTTCAAGTTCGTAGCTGACATCAAAATGATCTTCTAATGCCCGTTTTCCTCGTCCAGTAACGATCGCCATGGTATGCATTCCCGCTTCAACCGCCTCTTCAACACCGTATTGGATTAAAGGCTTTGTTAGTACTGGTAACATCTCTTTGGGCATTGCTTTGGTCGCTGGCAAAAAGCGGGTACCGTATCCAGCAGCAGGGAAAAGACATTTTTTGATCATAGAATCTCCTTGAGAATAGGTATTAGTTGCATTATCGCAACACATGTCCCACAAATTTAGACATGTTATCTAAAATTTTACCGCCTCTACGGAAACCTAAGCCGCAAGCTTCATAGGCAAAAAAGACTCCAGCTTGATAGCTATTTCCATTTGAATCTTGTGAAAACTCAGCATACTCTTGGTATATCGGCTTAAAGTTGCCATATGGTCCATCATTTTCTTCGATGAGAGAGCCAGAAGCATCCAAAATCCGTATATTGGCACCTTCTCGTCCGAACATCCGTTTTTCGACCTGTTTGAGTCCTTTGAGTGGCTCAAATGAGGTTTTAAGAAGATACGGCGAGTCAGGAAAGAGATCACATAAAATTTTCATCATCCCTTTGGATTGGAATAACAAAGTATAAGCGGGATTAAGGATAATCGCTTTTTGATTGTTCATGATGGTGGTGAGTTGTGTTGCGAGCTCCGGCTCTTCGATGGCGATATCTTCCCATGGATAGAGTTTAAACCAATACTCATAAGGCTCTTCATTACTATCATAAATTCCCTCATCATCGAATTTTACACCTCCTAAAGGCTCAAATCCGCTCTCAAAACCTGCATCAATTGCCATTTGCTGTAATAGACGTACTGTTTGTTCCTCTTCGATATTGCCGCTTATGGAGCTAAAGAGAATTTTCCATCCATCATAATGGTTTTCAAATGTTTCGGGATCATCGAAAAGGGTGACAAGTCGACGAAAGTTATTGCTGATTGCTTCATAAACACTATTGAACTGACGCTCTTCATCCATGGCGTTGTGTTTGAGCAGTGCCCATTGCAAGATTGCCGTTTCAAAAAGGGCAGTAGGGGTATCGGCATTAAATTCGATCAATTTGATCGGTATCCCGCCGATACCGCCAGAGAGATCAAAACGCCCATAAAGGTGCCAATGGACATCGTTTTCCCAGCTTTTTTTGATCGGGTCAATCAGGTTAAAGGGGATGCCGAGGTCAAAAAAGAGATTGTTGTCGATGACATGTTGAGCGGCAGAGGCATACATATCATAGAGTTCATTAACCGCTTCGTAATACGCTTCGGCTTCAGCATCGGTGACAACAATCAGTTCATCGGCAATGTATTTGCTTTTGTCACTGTCGGTATGCCATCCGAACCCGAATTGTTCTAACGTTCGATCATCAATTGGCTTGATACTTTGAAGTGATACCATACTCATCCTCCGAAACTGCTGCTAGAACTGCTGCTTTTAGAAGCAGAATTTCCGAAGAAGCTTTTTTTCTGGCTATTTGAACTCGCCGAGTTACTACCGCCTGCAGATGAACGATGGTAGGCTGAGCGATTAGAGGTATCCTGATGTCTTTGAACATTTTTGTTGTTCATTAACGCATTTCCGATCATATTGCCTAGTAATGCTCCCCCCGCTGCAGCGAGAATTGTTCCAGCCAGACCCATCCCCTCACCTTGAGGTTCGGCGTTGAGTTCTGATTTCCCCTCTTCCATTTTTTTGTACTCTTGGTCGGCGAGCTCTTTCATCTCCGCTTCACTCATAACCCGCTCGCTAACAGTGCCGTTTTCATCCGTCTCTTTGATAATTGCGCGGCTGGGACCAGATGTTGGCATCTCTTCAACAATGACGTATTTACCATTTGGTTGCTGCTCTACCACTAGAAATTTATTTTGGTTCACACTCTCTTCGCTACTGGTTTGCTCTTCTGGTGCACTTTGGCATCCGTTAAGGGCACTGAGGACGATAAGTCCCATAGTTCCCATCATGATATGTTTGGCTGTGGTGAAATGTTTCATTGTTAGATTCCTATCGTAATTGTTTTAAGTGGGTGGTATTAAGGAGAAAAATTTTAGAGGCACTTTGTTCACTAAGACCGAGAGAATCTTCGATGATAATATCACTGGAAGCGCGGCAGAAACTACTTTCATACGACTTTCCACTCTCATTGGCTGAGGTTGAGAAGAGCCATCTGTACGGTTTTATAAGAGCTGCATGTTTGGGATCACTGACATAGCGGAACGCTTGATTTTTGACGATAAACGTTGTTTTCTTACTGTGACGAACACGGTGTTTATGGAGGGGGGGGATACGGATATCACGGCTAAGGTTTTTAAGCTCAGCATAAACTTTGAGAAAGGGTTTATCACCTTGGCGCATTTTTATCTCTTCCAAACGTTTAGCATTTTGTGAGAGAAAACCGACGGTGGTGTCGGTTTGGGCGAGGAGAATTTTATCCATAGATTAAGGGATAAGATAATCTTGGAGGGCATGAGGCTCCATCCAACTGTCATCATTCATGTGCCCCATCGCTTCGATAGCGGCGCGTGCCGCACTGAGTGTCGTAAAGTACGGAGTTCCCATACGTAAAACAATTTGACGGATCAATTCGGCGTCTTTTTTTGATGTTTTATTGTCGGAGGTGTTGATGGCGAGAGAAATCTCTCCATTTTTCATCACATCTTCGATATTAGGACGTCCCTCAGAGATTTTAAGAACCGCTTCACACGGGATTCCCGCTGCTTCGATCACTTTTTGAGTTCCTCGTGTCGCGACAAGTTTAAACCCTTGGTTGTGCAATCCACGAGCGATTTCAGGGGCGTGAGCTTTATCCATCTCGATAAATGAGAGGAAACAGGTTCCTGAAGTAGGGATTTTGTTTCCGGCGGCAAGCTGGCTTTTGGCGAAGCTTACACCGAAGTTTTGGCTGATCCCCATAACTTCTCCGGTCGATTTCATTTCAGGAGAGAGAACCAAATCGGCACCGTAGAGTTTGTTGAACGGGAATACTGCCTCTTTGATCGCAACGTGTCCTTTGAGACGCGGTTTGAGAAGACCATCCGCTTCCATAACAACATTGTAATTATCGTAGAATTTGAGAGCATTACGGAGGGTATCACCCACCATGACACGAGTTGCTACTTTAGCCAATGGCATACCTGTCGCTTTTGAAACAAACGGAACGGTACGCGATGCACGAGGGTTTACTTCGATGAGGTAAACCTCGTTTTGGTAGATCGCGTATTGGATATTGAGCAGACCGATAACACCAAGCCCCAATGCGATTTTTTTGGTTTGTTGCTCCACTTGTGCTTGCAACTCAGTGCTAAGACTTACCGGAGGGAGTGAACATGCGCTGTCTCCTGAATGAATCCCCGCCTCTTCGATGTGCTGCATCACCGAACCGATGTATACTTCGGTGCCATCACTGATTGCATCGACGTCGAGCTCTACTGCTTGATCGAGGAATTTATCAACTAATACTGGAGAGTCGTTACTCACCGATACCGCAACATCCATATAGGTACGGAGCTCATCTTCGTTGTAGACGATACGCATAGCCCGTCCGCCCAAAACATACGATGGACGAACGAGAACTGGATAACCGAGTTTTTCGGCGATCTCAAATGCACCCTCTTTGGTCATAGATAGACCGTTTTCAGGTTGTTTTAGCCCTTGTTCAACAACGAATGCCGAGAATTTTTCACGGTTTTCTGCCAAGTCGATCACTTCCGCAGAGGTTCCGGCGATTTTGGCACCGATTGCATGAAGTCCGTTTGCCAGTTTAAGGGGGGTTTGTCCTCCGAAGTGGACGATGATCCCATCAGGCTGTTCCGTGTCTACGATAGAGCGGACGTGTTCGAAATCGATTGGCTCGAAATAGAGGACATCGGAGGTATCGTAGTCGGTAGATACCGTTTCAGGGTTACAGTTGACCATGATCGTCTCGATTCCCATCTCTTTGAGGGCGAATGAGGCGTGAACACAGCAGTAATCAAACTCGATTCCCTGACCGATACGGTTAGGTCCGCCGCCGAGAATCATCACTTTTTTCTTGTCACTCGCCCTAGGGGCATGAAGTCCGAGGCGTGTGATGTTGGTGGTTGAGTACAGATATGGGGTGAGTGAACCGAACTCTGCCGCGCAGGTATCGACTTCGTTGTATTCAAACATTATATTAAGAACTTTGCGCGCTTCGTAGACATCATTCTCTTTTGCACTTCCGCCGTTTAAGGTGATAAGACGTGCAATATTTTTATCGGAGAACCCTTCTGTTTTAAGACGGCGAAGTTGAGGCTCATCTGTGAGGGTTGCCGTTGTGATCAGTTTTTCTTGGGCAATGATCTCTTCGATTTGGGTTAGGAACCATGGATCGATTTTAGAGAGATCAAATACTTCTTCTTTGGATAGTCCCATACGGAACCCTTGTCCTACGTAGAGGATACGCTCTGCATTCGGGCGGCGGATTTCGTGTTTTACAAATTCGAGATCACCCTCGATTGGATCGAAACCGCAAAGACCTGTCTCAAGAGAGCAGAGTGCTTTTTGAACTGATTCTTTGAAGGTTCGCCCGATTGCCATCGCTTCACCGACCGATTTCATACTGGTGGTGAGGGTCGATTCCGCTTCGGGGAATTTTTCGAATGTAAAGCGTGGTACTTTGGTCACGATATAGTCGATAACCGGTTCAAATGCCGCAGGGGTTCCCGTAATGTCATTGGTGATCTCATCGAGGGTAAATCCGACCGCGAGCAAGGTTGCTACTTTGGCAATCGGGTAACCGGTTGCTTTGGAAGCTAATGCAGATGAACGTGATACACGAGGATTCATTTCGATAACGATCATACGTCCTGTTTTAGGATTTACAGAAAATTGGACGTTTGATCCACCTGTGTCAACGCCGATTTCACGTAAAATAGCGAACGATGCATCACGCATACGTTGGTACTCTTTATCGGTCAAAGTTAGAGCAGGGGCTATCGTGATAGAGTCACCCGTATGGACACCCATCGGGTCGAAGTTTTCGATAGAACAGACAATGATACAGTTATCGTTGCGGTCACGGATAACCTCCATCTCGTACTCTTTCCATCCAAGAAGAGATTCTTCGATCAAGATTTCGGTGATTGGAGACTCATCGAGTCCGCGTTGAGCGAGCATTTTAAATTCATCGATGTTATACGCAACACCGCTTCCGCCACCGGCGAGAGTGTACGAAGCACGGATGATGATCGGAAAACCGATTGCTTCGGCAGCCGCCATCGCTTCTTCCATGTTATAAGCATAACGGGAAATAGGCAAGTCCATTCCGATTTTAACCATACACTCTTTGAATGCTTGGCGATCTTCCCCTTTTTTGATGGCACTTGGGTTAGCACCGAGGAATTCGATCCCCTCCAACATCCCAAGTTCGTGCATTTTCATCGCCGCATTGAGAGCTGTTTGTCCCCCCATAGTAGGAAGGATGGCGTCAACTTTCTCTTTTTTGATGATTTCGGCGATGATTTCGGGTTTGATAGGTTCGATATAGGTACGATCAGCAAATTCAGGGTCGGTCATAATCGTTGCCGGATTCGAGTTTATCAAAACTACGCGGTAGCCAAGTTCTTTGAGCGTCTTGACCGCTTGTGTCCCTGAATAGTCAAATTCACAGGCTTGACCGATGACGATCGGGCCTGATCCGATGAGTAATATCGTTTTGATGTCGTCGCGTTTTGGCATTGAGACCCCTGTCTGTAAAAATTTTATTATTATAGACGAGTAGCACTTAAAATCGGATTACAATCCCTACCTTACTTGTTTAATAACATGAAAATAGGCAGGATTTTTGCCATAAAAGTAGGGTTCGATAACCGCACTTTGGTAGCCACTTGCTATAGTAATAGAAATCACTTTTCCAACTTTTAGACCAGCCATAAAGATGCGGTCGAGTCCAGAGGTGAGTACTTCATCGCCAACCTTTATAGGTATCCATGTAGGGATAAATTCAACGATCAAACGACGGCTATTATTTCCTCGTACAATTCCAGGTGCCATAGATGTTCCAACATTTACAGCATATGAGCTTTTTGTATCACCATTTAAGAGGGCGATAGGGCGTTTGTTTTTAGAAACAACAATTCCTGCTGCATAACCACGATAGAGGAGACCGTAAACTCGTTTTGGGTCAAATTTTTCCATCTCAATCCATACACGGTGAGGATCTCCGAAGCGAACATAAGAGAGGGTTCGAACTAAACTGGTATCTGGTGTAATACAGAAGCTACTGTTGTGTTCTTGAAGAAGTTTTTGATATTCATCGGCGACTTGATGAAGATTAAGTAACTCTTTCTCATAAAAGTAATTTTTTTGGCGTAGATCGATAATGGTTTTTTGCTGATTAAAGTGTTCATCAATGGCACGCTGAATCTTTTCAATACCATCCAAATACGATGATTTAATCGCAAGGTTTAATTGCAGTATAGGAGATTGTAAAAAATTAGTAAAATAGAGTACACCGCTTACCAAAACTGTAAGCAGTACAGTGATACTTAACGCTTGTTTATTCATTATCAAAAAGTTCGTGGAGTTGATCGATCTCTTCTAATGCGCGTCCAGTTCCGCGTGCAACACACAAAAGTGGTTCATCAGCAACATAAACTGGAATTTTAATAATTTCAGAGAGGTATTTATCGAGTTGGCGAATCAATGCTCCGCCTCCAGTGAGGATAACACCGTTGTTGACAATATCGCCAGCCAAATCCGGTGGCATATTTTCAAGTACGTCACGGAGTGCTTCAAGGATCTCTTTGAGCGGTTCACGCATCGCTTCACGAGCATCTTCACTGGAGAGCTCAATCGAAGTGAGAAGTCCTTCAACTTGGTCACGTCCGTTGATGATCATTTTAAGCTCTTGGGCTAACGGCATCGCGGTACCGATATTGATTTTGATATCTTCGGCGATACGCTCACCGATCAAGAGATTGTATTTGCGTTTGACGTAATCCATGATGGCACGGTCGATTTTATCCCCTGCAACACGGATAGAGTTACACAATACGAGTCCGCCCAAAGAGATAACACCGATTTCAGTGGTACCGCCACCGATGTCAACGATGATATTCCCTTTCGGTTCACGAATATCGATCCCCGCACCGATTGCCGCCGCCATAGGCTCATCGATCAGATACACTTCGCGTGCTCCTGCACTCATTGCCGATTCACGAACTGCTTTACGCTCTACTTGCGTAAGACCGTAGGGGATACAGATGATAATACGTGGGCTGATAAGGGTTGTACGTCCGTGAGCTTTTTCGATAAATTTACGGATCATTTTTTCCGTCATATCAAAGTCGGCGATAACGCCATCACGCATAGGGCGGATTGCTTTGATATTTCCCGGAGTTTTGCCCACCATCTCTTTAGCTTCGCGACCTACAGCAAGAACCCGTTGTTGACCGTATTTTTCTGTTTTTACGGCAACGACAGAGGGCTCATTGATGATGATACCTCTCCCTTTGGAGATAACGAGGGTATTAGCGGTTCCCAAGTCGATAGAGAGATCGTTTGAGAACATTCCGATAAGTTTATTAAATAGCATTGACTCTCCTATGCGCTTTTTTGAGTAGATTTTTTAATGTATACAGGGGGAACATTGTCCTCGACTACTTCTTTGGTGATGAGCACTTCATATCCGCTGTACTCAGGAAGCTCATACATGGTTTCTCCCATCGTCTCTTCCATAATCGCGCGGAGCCCCCGTGCACCTGTTTTACGTGCGAGTGCTTTTGCAGCAACGGCACTTAAAGCCTCTTTGTCAAAAGTAAGTTCAACATCATCAATCGCAAAAAGTTTAGTGTATTGTTTCAGGAGAGAATTTTTTGGTTCGGTGAGAATACGTACCATCTCTTCTTCGGTAATTTTATTAAGTGATGCTATAATTGGTAAGCGACCGATAAGCTCAGGGATGAGACCGTAACTCACTAAATCATCAGGTTCAACATTTTCAAAGCTATCATCTATATCAGTGGTGCTTCGTTTGTCATGCCCAAAGCCCATTATGTTTGATCCTTTCTTACGCTCCAAAATTTGTCCTAATCCATCAAATGCTCCGCCGCAGATGAAGAGTATACCGGAAGTATCGATCTGGATAAAGTCTTGATTCGGGTGTTTACGACCCCCTTTGGGTGGGATATTGACCACGGCACCTTCGATGATTTTAAGAAGCGCTTGTTGTACACCCTCGCCTGAAACGTCACGAGTAATCGAGCGGTTTTCAGACATACGGGAAATTTTATCGATCTCATCGATAAAGACAATTCCTTGTTGTGCTCGCTCTACATCCCCATCCGCTGCTTGGAGAAGTTTGGTGAGGATGTTTTCGACATCTTCCCCAACATATCCCGCTTCGGTAAGACTGGTAGCATCAGCTATTGCGATAGGGACATTGAGGACGCGAGCAATAGTTTGAGCCATTAAAGTTTTGCCACTTCCTGTTGGTCCGATTAGAAGTACATTTGATTTTGCGATTTCAGTCTCGTCATCAACTAAAGTATGTTTAAAAATACGTTTGTAATGGTTATAAACCGCAACGGAGAGGAGCTTACGTGCTCGTTGTTGCCCGATAATATATTGTCCTAAAAAGGTGTTAAGCTCTTTCGGTGTTAGAAGTTCCGTATTTTTGTGCTCGTGCGTAGAGGTGCTATCGCCCTCTGAATCACCGAACATAATTTTATATGCGGAAAACACACAATTTTTACAAATATAAACATTTGTTCCAGCTATAAGCGGATTGTGGTCATTTTCTTGAGCGTCACAAAAACTGCAATGGCGATGAATCATGATTGATTCCTTTCATAGGGGATACCCCGTTTGGTATTGATGATAAAAGTACAGAGTTTTTTAACGAGTGCACTCGTTGTCTCTGATAAAAAAGCATTTGCTTGCTCTTGAAGAGGTTTGCCCGATTCAAACAGTTCACGATAGGCTGCACGAAGTGCATCGATGTCGGCACGTTCGACATGACGGCGTAATCCGTTGAGATTTAGACCGCGTAAAATTGCACGATTTCCCTCAGCTAGACAATAAGGAGGAACATCCTGTGACAGTGCCGATGCCCCTGCTATCATCGCAAAATCACCGATTTTGACAAATTGATGAACGGGAGTCATTCCACCGATGACGGCGTAATTCCCCATTTCAACATGTCCCGCCAACGTAGCAGCGTTGGCAAGGATGCAGTGATCACCGATAATGACATCATGTCCGAGGTGAACGTATCCCATAAAAAGATTATCGTTTCCGACAATGGTTTTACCACCACCGCCTGCTGTTCCAGGATTAAAAAGGGTGAATTCGCGGATTTTGTTGCGATCACCGATGATGAGTTCAACTTCTTCTCCAGCATATTTCAAATCCTGCGGAACGGAACCCAATACGGCGTGTGAAAAAATTTCGTTGTATTCACCGATAGTTGTGTTTCCATAGATACAAGTTCCGTGCGCTATTTTTGTTCCTCTACCAATTTTTGATTGACTGGAGATAAAACAAAAAGCCCCTATTTCGACATCCTCGCCGATAATTGCACCGTTTTCTATAATGGCGTGTGGTGAAATTAGACTCATACGACCTACTTATCCACGATCATAGCTTTGAGTTCCGCTTCAGAGACGAGGGTGTCATCGACATACGCTTTTCCCTCTAATACCCAAATTGATCCTTTATGCTTAACAACGTTCATTCGGTATTCCAAGCGATCTCCAGGACGGACGGGGGCACGAAATTTCGCACCGTCGATACTCATAAAATAGACCACTTTGTGTGCGGCTTCCTCTTCGGTCATATCCATGCTCTGAAAAGCGAGGATTCCGCCAGCTTGCGCCATACCCTCTAAAATCATAACACCCGGATAGATTGGATGACCTGGAAAATGACCCTCGAAAATTTGTTCGCCTATAGTGACGTTTTTATAACCGATTAGCGACTCATTCGGGGTAATTGCTGTAACGCGATCAACGAGGAGAAAAGGGAATCGGTGGGGCAAAATTTTTTGAATTTGAACAACATCTATCATTATTTGTAAGCACCTTGAGTAAAAATCCCCCAATTTTACCTTAAAAATGGTTAATAATGGATAAGTCTATTCGCTTTAGCTGTCTAAAACGTTCCTTTTGCGTAACAATTAATGTGGTATAAGTATTGCTTGTTAAAATTATGTATTGAAAGTCATTATTGAATTAAAACTAGATAAAATGCAACGATTTTGCAACATTACTGTGCTATAGTGCTTTTTTGGTGAATAAAGACACTAAATTAGTTTTGTAAGCTAATATTGTAATTGCATTTATATATTTATGTATGGAAAAAAGGTTGTTAATGGCAAAAGTATTGATTGTCGATGATTCAAGTTTGATAAGAAGTGTAGCTGCATCGGCAGCAAAAGAGGCAGGTCATGAACCCATTATGGCGTCTAACGGTCAAGAGGGGCTTGAACTAATGGCATTAAATCAGATAGATATCATTTTTTCTGATGTCAATATGCCTATTATGGGTGGACTAGAGATGGTCGAATTGATCAAGGCAAATCCTGAATATAAATATATCCCGGTGATCATGCTAACGACAGAGAGTAATGAAACGTTAAAAGCTAAAGGGAAAAGTCTTGGAGTTAATGCTTGGATGCTAAAGCCTTTTAACAAAGAAAAATTTTTTACGGTACTTAAAAAGTTATTATAATATGAGTGAAAATATGAATATTATGGACTATAACAAGTTGACGATTTATGAAGTTGAAGCATTTTACAAAACTTTAGTGCAGTTGTGTACCGAAGCAACAGAAAATGTAGTTTTGGATTTTGTACACCTACGCAAGATTGATATGGCTGGAATACAACTGTTGCTTTCAGCACAAAAATCATGCGAAAAGAGAGGTGTTGTCCTTATTTTAAAAAATGTCTCTTCAGATATCAATGATATGATTTGTATTTCAGGCTGTGGAATGTTGTTAGGAGGGGTGGAATGAGTGAAGAACTTCAGCTTTTTTTAGAAGACAGTAGCGAGCAGCTTAACTATATGGAAAGTGCTTTAGTTAACATGCAAGATGAAGGTGTTAACGAAGAAGATATAGGAGCATTATTTCGAGCTATGCATACAATAAAAGGTACTGCGGGGATGTTCGGATTTGATGAAGTAGTCGGTTTCGCTCATATCGCTGAAAATTTATTGTCTGAAGTAAGATCTAATAAAGTTCCGTTAACGCCTGAAATGATCACTCTTTTTCTTTTATGCAAAGATCATACGGAAAATCTGATTGATACGGCAGTTGAACATAAACCTATGGATGGTGAACTGCGAAAAATGAACGACGATTTATTGGCTAAATTGCTCAGTTTTGCCGCTGAAAATGGACAAAGTAACCCTATAGCTGCTAAAGTGAATAATAGCGTAAATGTTGATGAAAAACAACTTAATAGCCTTTGGCATATTAGCTTGGGATTGCACCGAGATTTTTTTAATACGGGGATGGATGTTTTAAGTCTAATCTCCTTTTTAGATGAGATTGGATCTGTAAGAAAAAAAGCTATTTGCATCGAAAATATCCCTGCTTTGGAAAATTATAATCCGGTTGAGGCATATATCGACTTTGAAATACAGTTAGAAAGCAAAGAAGAGTCTACGAAGATTGAAGAGGTATTTGAGTTCGTTTTGGATGATATCAATCTCACAATTTTTAAAGCTACTAACCAGAAAGAACTTTTGGATTGGATTGATACACTAGAAGATAAACAAAATAAGGTGAAATTTCTAATTGCAAACGGGTTTTTCTCAAAGTCCGATTTTCTTACGGAGGTGACGCAAGCTACCCCAATAGTTCCGTTACATCAAAATATTGAGCCTACTATTGAGCGTGTAGAGGTGCTGAATTCTCAACAAGATGAACATAAGTTAGCGATGAAAAAAGAGCCGATAAAAAGTTTTTCTTTACGCGTAGATTCAAGTAAAATTGACCAGTTAATTAATCAAATCAGTGAGATGGTTATAGCTAATGCCAAAATTGCTCAGCGCTCAGATATGATTGATGATGCAGAATTGAACGAATCAACGATTATTATGAGTGATATGCTTGAGTCGGTACGTTCAAGTGTCATGAATATACGAATGGTTCAAGTTGGAGATAGCTTTTTAAAGTTTAGAAGAATCGTAGGTGATGTAGCTAAAAAATTGGGTAAAGAGATTGAGTTTACGATCAACGGCGGTGAAACCGAGCTTGATAAAATGGTGGTTGAAAAAATATCAGATCCTATTATGCATATGCTCAGAAACTCTATTGATCATGGGATTGAGATGCCGAATGAACGGATTGCCTTAGGAAAATCACCTAACGGGTCGGTTACGCTCAGTGCTTATCCGGATGCGGGGACGATAGTGATTAAAATCGTTGATGACGGTAAAGGGTTGGATAAAGATAAAATTTTAGCCAAAGCTATTGCCAACGGAAGTATCTCATCAAATCATAACCTAACGGACAAGGAGATATTCAATTTAATTTTTGCAGCGGGGTTATCGACGGCAGATGAGGTATCAGATATATCCGGTCGAGGCGTCGGAATGGATGTCGTCAAACGAAATATTGAAGAATTACGGGGAACGGTTGAAATTGATTCTGCTAAAGGGGAAGGTTCCACGTTTACCATACGGTTACCTCTAACACTGGCAATTATTGATGGATTTTTAATCCAATCTGGTAATACTAAGTATATTATCCCCTTAGAGATGATACAAGAGTGTATTGAACTTAGTGCTGCATACAAAAAGCAGATGAAAGGGAACCATTTTATTAATTTGAGAGATTCTATACTCCCGTTGTTGGATATTAGGGAGTATTTTAAAGAGTCTGAAAGTAAAAGTTCTAGAGAAAATGTTGTTGTAATACGTTATGGCGATTATAAGATGGGACTGCAAGTGGATGAACTCTACGGTGAGTTTCAAACGGTTATAAAACCATTAGGTGAAGTGTTTAGAAATGTGATCGGTATCAGCGGCGGAACGGTTTTAGGAAGTGGCGAAATAGCGCTTATTTTTGATATTCCGAAACTTATGGAATATCAAATTCGAAATAGTTAAAAAACAAAATAAAAAAAGGAATGAAAATGAATACCCACACTATAGATTTAGAAGAGTTTGGAATTAGTGAAAATGATGTATCGAAGTATATTCGCTTAGGTCTTGAATGTGAAAAAAGTTTGACGATGTTAAATCATGAGTCGTTTACTGTTTTAAATGAGATTTCAAGTGGTGCTTTAAGTACGAGATTGGATGCAACACATTATGAGGGGATATATAAAGAGGTTGTGCAGTCTTTTAACAGTATCGCCGATGTCTATACTGGTTTTATGGACAAGTTACCGATCCCTGTTATCGCATTTGATAAAAATTTCACGATTAAATGGGCAAATGGTATATCTGAAGCTATTACTAAAAGTGGAAAAGGGGGGATGGTAGGGACGAAATGTTACAATCAGTTTCATGCCAATGACTGTAATTCACCAACATGTGCGTGCGATATGGCAATGCGAACAGACAGAATGTGTGATCATGAATGTCAAGCTAAGCCGGTCGGTTTGACCAAAACGTTGGACATTAAATATTTCGGTGTACCGCTAAAAGATACAAACGGCTCTATTGTCGGTGCTTTTGAGTATATTCTAGATCAAACCGATGCAGAAGAGAAAACGAGACAAATTAATAAAATTATGGATTACACCAATAATGAGATTAATGCGTTGCAACTGATTTTGGACAATATGGCAAAAGGGCAATTGGATACAGCTTATAATCCGGTTGAAACAAAAGAGGCAGATTTGGTTGATGTAAACAAAACATTTTCCGCATTAGCATCATATACAAATCTTACTATCCATAATTTGCAAAGTTTGATTTCAAATTTTGAGGTTGCTAGTGCCGCAGTCTCTGTGGGTAATTTGAAAACGAGAGTTGAGGGAAAAGGGTTGGAAGGTGGATTCCAATCTATAGTGGTGGCTGTTAATAACTTACTCAGTGATGTGCAGAATGCATTTGGAGATACAACTTTTGGTCTTAAAGCGCTTGCAAACGGAGATTTAAGTGCCCGTATTACAACTGAGTATCAAGGTGATTTTGATGTCGTAAAACAAACATCAAACGCTACTGCTGCTGCATTACAAGAATTGTTCAGTGAAGCTGGAAATATACTGGATAAAATGTCCAAAGGGGATATGACCGATCGGATTTCAAAAGATTTCGTCGGTGATTACGTCATGATTAAGACGGCAACGAATCAGGTTGCGGACCAACTTGAAGAGATGATTGGTAAAATCAACGGCAGTGCAGCTGAATTTACCGCTGCAGCGCAGGGTGTTAGCTCATCATCACAATCGCTTAGCGTCGGTGCGACACAACAAGCGAATTCACTTGAAGTGACCAGTGCGGCATTGGAAGAGATGAGCGGAAGCGTTGCGGAATCGGCAAAAAATGCTCAGCAAACCAATCTCATGGCTGAAGATGCTGCCAAAATGGCAATAGAAGGGGGCGAAGCGGTAAGCAAAACGGTTCAGGCGATGCAAACGATTAGTGAAAAAATCGGAATTATAGAAGATATCGTATATCAAACTAATCTTTTGGCGCTTAATGCCGCGATTGAAGCTGCACGTGCTGGTGAACACGGTAAGGGATTTGCTGTTGTTGCTGCTGAGGTAAGAAAATTGGCGAAACGGTCTCAAATAGCGGCTCAGGAAATTTCTACAACGGCAAATCAAAGTGTTAAAGTAAGTGAACTTGCCGGTAAATTGATTGGTGATGTAGTACCTAAGATTCAAGATACGGCAAAATTAGTCAAAGATATCGCAAATGCCGCAAAAGAGCAGGATGTCGGTATTAGTCAAATATCCGCAGCCATGACGCAGTTAGATCAAGTTACCCAAACGAATAAAGCGTCTTCTCAAGAAATGGCTGCGGCAAGTGAAGAGTTAAGCATGCAAGCAAGCAATTTGACTCAAATGATGCAGTTCTTTAAAACTTCTGAGAGTAGAAACGGCGGATTTGGAGGGATGCATGCACTAGCTGCTCCGAAAAGAAACTCACAGCCCTCTATGATCAGCAGAGATAGAAATTCTGAAGGTTTAGATTTAAGAAATTTTGATCGTTATTAAGGGTTGTTATGAGTCAAGATGTTGATAAAAATTCTGAGATAGGGCAAAATCAATATCTCCTGTTTTATGCGGGAGGGGATATTTACGCTATTAAAGCTTTAAGTACGAGTGAGATAGTAGAATATACGACGATTACTAAGGTTCCTTTGATGTCATCTTTTGTCAAAGGTGTTACGAATATTCGCGGAAATATTGTCCCTGTTATCGACTTATTAGATCGGTTCGGTCTCGGTGAAACGAAAATTCAGCCTAAAACATCGATTGTTGTGGTTAATTATGAAGCAGAGAACGGAACGGTTACACAGTTAGGTATTATCATCGATGAAGTGTATGAAGTAGGTGATATATACAGTGAGCAAATCAAGGTAGCACCGGAGTTCGGTGCAAAAATCAATAAAAAATTTATTCTTAGTATGGGTAAGTATCAAGGTGATTACATTGCGATATTGGACACGCAATCAATTTTGAATATTGCGGAACTATCAAAGACAGTAAGATAAAAGGGGTAGTTTTATGGACAGTTATGATGATTTAGAAGACATTACGAAATCCGGATACAATGACATAGAAGATGATGAAGATGAATTGGATATTGTAAAACTTGTCAGTACGAATGCAAACGATACCAGTCAATATCTTATCTTTGAGGGGAGCAATGGCGAATATTATGCTAAAAATGTCTCTAAAATCGAGGAGCTTTTGGTCTATAAGGATCTGAATTTAGTTAAAAACCCTGGCAACGGATTGATCGTTGGTACAGCTGATATTCGTGGAAATATGACAACAATTATCAATTTTGATAAGTGGTACGGTAACGAATTGTTAGATAATGATCAATATGAGCTGATTATTTTGGCCCATTACGGTGGACACAGAATGGGGATAATTGTTAAGCGTGTGGAATATATTGTTAATATTCCTGCTGAAACGATGGTTGATAATTCTGAAAATAATGAAAAATCGTCATTTATTACTAAAATTGCAATAGGTGGCAAAGATAGATTATGTACTATCTTTGATAGTGATAAATTGCTTTTAGATGTATTTGACAAAATTGACACACAGCGTGTGTCACATGTAAAAGAGGTAAAACCCATTGTAAAAACGAATAGAAAGATTATTTTTGCCGATGATAGTCGTTTTATTCGTAAAATGGTTCAAGATCTTTTTGATTCTTTGAATGTTAGTTATGAAATTTATGATAATGGGAAAACACTTATTGATGGGATTAAAGAGATTCCGGTTGATGAAATTGGTCTTTTTATCACCGATTTGGAAATGCCTGTGATGGGGGGACGAGATGTTATGCGTCTTATTCGTGAAAATAAAAATTATAATCATATAAAAATAATTGTACATACAAATATGTCTAATGATAATATGGAAGATGAATTATTAAAAGCCGGAGCCAATGCTATAATTGCAAAAGTTAATATGTTAAAGTTAAGTGAATCTATAAACGAATTGATGATTTGAAATTGAAAATATCAACCCCGCAATTGGAAGACGGCGAATATCGTACGTTTCAAAAAATCATTTTTAAAGAGGCGGGGATTGTATTAAACGAAACCAAAAAATCGTTAGTTCAAAATAGATTGCTCAAAAAGTTATTGGAGTACGGCTTTGAAACCTATACCGAATATCTCCGATTGGTTCAAATTAACCAGTTTGAGAAAACGGAAATGGTTAATTTGTTGACAACAAATGAGACCTACTTTTTTCGAGAATTGGATCATTTTGAATTCATACAAAAAGAACTTCTACCTCATTACCAGATAAAAAATAAGTTTCGTGTTTGGAGCGCTGCCGCTTCTGTAGGGGCAGAAGCGTATAGCACTGCAATGCTCTTGGATTCGGTATTATCAAAAACAAATTGGGAAATTGTGGGAACGGATATCAATACTGAGGTTATTCAAAAGGCAAGAATAGGGTTATATCCTGAAAGTTGGGTTGAAAAAATTCCCACTCATTTGCGTAAGAGATATTGTTTAAAGGGAAAAGGGGAACATGAAGGGAAATTTTTAATTGACCGTTCATTGATTCCGAATATGAAATTTGAACAAGCAAATCTACTTGATCTAAATAATGATTTAGGGGAATTTGATTTGATATTTTTGCGTAATGTTTTGATTTATTTTGATAATGTTACAAGGCAGAAAGTAGTGGATGGGGTACTAAAATATCTTCAACCAGGTGGTTATTTTTTTATCTCTCATACCGAAAATTTGAATATGATCAATGTTGATCAGCTTGAGCAAGTTAAAACTGCTATATATCGTAAGAAAGGGTAGTCAATGAAAAAAAATAATTTAAAGATTGTTGTTGTATCAAGCAAAGGAGGCGTAGGTAAAAGTACAATATCTATGCAATTAGTTGCTCCATTTTTGTATGAGTTTAATGGTAAAAACCCTGTTGCTTTTTATGAATTTGACGATGAAAACAGTGATTGTTTGAGTTATGGGGACAGTAAATTGACAAAGCGGAAAGTCGTTGAGGTTGCTTCACCGATTTTGCGTGAAGATTTAGCTATGTTGTTCTTGAAAGAAGAGACCGCTTGTTTTGATATCGGTGGAAATAAAACGACTACTTTAGTATTAAATGCTTTCAATGAAAGTGGAATGATCCATTTTGTTGACTTAGTCATTATTCCCCTTTTAGACGGTGAACAAGATGGTATCAATGCGATTGTTATTTACTCTATTTTAAAAGATATGAGACCCGATCTAAAATTTATTTTTATCCTCAACAGAGCTAAAAATCATAAATATGTTGAGTACCAATTTGATAATTTCTTTGGAGATATCCGAGGAATTTTCGAAAATAACAATTCAGTGAGAAACAGTCTTTTGAACGGTGATGAAAATTATATTGCTATGATTGATGATGACATCATAAAATACAGTCGAAGATTCGGATTGACGATATATGAGATTGCACACCAAAATAAAGATTTTATTTCATTGTTAAAACTCAATATGCAAGAGATGAGTAAAGAACAAGAGATTAAATTATCAAGTTTTAAAAACTATATCAAAAAAGCATCTGATGATTATTATGATAATGTATTAAAACTAGGATTCCATCAGCTGAAGTTCATTTTGGAGAGAGAAAATGATAACAAAGCAACATAGTCATTATCTCCCTTTTTTAGCGCAAAAGTATAATGTAATCCTCTTAAGTAATAAACATTATGAAGCGTATGATGATGCAAAAACATTTTTTAATTGCGGTATTCAAAGAAATGTTTTAGACACTGAATTGGAAAATATAAATATTGCCCTTATGAGCAATAAAATTGATATAGTACTTTTGGATACTACAGAGGATGCTATTCAAGCACGCCGTTTTTATGATGCAATAAAGAGTTATAACAATCGTATTGTTATTATGAGTATTATTAACCTGGAAATGAACAAAGATGTTATCGACTTAATAAGATTGAGCGACCTTACGTTGTTTGATACGTTTAGTTATGAAGAACTAAAAGGTAAAATGGTTCAAATCCTCAGTGTATTTTATACGATTAATTCTATCGGGCGGAGAGAAGTTAGTCTTAAAAGCGGTTCTTCCGATGTTACGATGCTGGGTGATTTTTTGGATTTTTATCAAGGAAGCTCACTTTTCATTGTTGATGAGTTGATAGAACTCAATCAACGTTTGAAATCGGGTGAATTATCCAAAGAGTTATTGATTGAGATAGGGGAAAAAATCATAGGTATTGCTGAGATATTTTCAAAACATAAATTATTTTTGAAGGTGGCTCCAATTTTTAAAGGTTTGGGTACTTTTTTAAAAAGTATTGATTTTTCTACCATTCAGCCTCGCGGTTTGAAAGCATTTGATTATTTGAGCGATATAATTGATGATTTGAACAAAAATATGATGGATATTTTTGTTGATAGAATTTTTCAAGATGTCCAAATATTTATCGATTCATTACAAAACAATATTGAATTCATGGAGAAGAATTTATTTTTAAAGGAAGAGGGTGATACAAGTGAACTGGATTTTTTCTAATGATTAAAGTATTTGTTATCGATGATTCTGCTGTTGTTCGAAATGCCTTTCAAAGAATATTTGAAAAAGCTCCCGACATTGAGTTGATCGGTTCAGCTAATAATCCTGTGGATGCTTTTACGATGTTTAATTCAGTGGGGCTTCCAGACGTTTTTATTTTAGATATCGAAATGCCTAAAATGGATGGATTGGAGTTTTTGGAACTGATTAACAAACAAAAGCCGATTCCCGTCATCATATGTTCTACGATGGTTTCATCTGGCAGTAGTGCCGCTGTTGATGCTTTGCGTATGGGTGCGATAGACGTCATTCATAAACCTAATGTTAATTTAGGGAAATTTTTTGACGATGCAACGAATGATTTTTTAGATAAAGTAAGAGCAGCAGCGAATGCAAAGGTTCGTTATAACTCTCATATAGCTACTAAAAAATATACATTATCAGAAGAAGAGTATGGCAAAAATTCTGCCTTACCTGCATCAAAGAAAATTGTAGCTATCGGCTCTTCAACGGGGGGTGTTCAGGTTATCGAAGAGATTATTCAATATTTAAAACCAAATCATCCTCCAATCGTCATTACGCAACATATGCCTGCCGGATTTACAAAATCGTTTGCCGAGAGACTCAATACTTTATCGCCTTATTCGGACATCAAAGAAGCGGTTGATGGGGATAAGTTGCTTCCTGGACGGATTTTGATTGCACCAGGGAATCTGCATATGGAAGTCAAAAAATCGGGATTTTCGTATGAAATTGCATTGAAAGATTATCCGAGAGTTAATTCTCATAAACCTAGTGTTAACGTTTTATTCGCTTCTATGGCTAAAGAGGTTGGTTCCCAAGGGGTCGGTATTATTCTGACAGGTATGGGGGATGACGGGGCTAGTAAACTTTTGAGCATGAAAGAAGCTGGTGCGAAAACATATGCGCAGGAAGAGCAATCGTGTACGGTGTATGGAATGCCTAAACAGGCGGTTGACTGCGGTGCCGTTATGATGTCATTATCCATCTTTGAAATAGCTAACGTAATCAATAATTTAAGGTAGGAGCATGGTAGATAAAAATTTTAAAAGAATGATTATCCCTTTTTTGGGTGAGATTGATAGTGCAAAAAATGATATTGTAAATCAATGGGTTGAACGAAAAAATATTGTTGAAATACTCGCAGAACACAAGATTACTAGCCATTTTTTTAAAAAATATGTTGGTGATAGAATTTTTGAGAGACTTGTTTGTGTTGTCACGGGACAAGCAGAATCGGGGGATTGCCCTATCCTCCATATCTTGCACCATTTTAGTTATAATAAAAAGATGTCGATGGAAGAGCTTTTTATTTTTTGTGCCGAGTTTAAAAATTCTATCGTATTTTATTATATGAAAAATATGTATGGCAAAGCTGATGATAAACTGTATTGGCACCTGATGGAGCTAATGGATAATAATTTTATAGGGGTTATTACATCCTATGTCAACGAAAATTTTGACATTAAAGACAATAGTGATACTCATAGGGTTTTACAGCATGGGATTGCAACAGATGAAGCAGTAGAGAGATTGCTACAGCAAAGAGAATCGGGAATCGATGATGATCGATTGAAGGATATCCGTTTTACGAAACATGAGAAGTATAATTCTCAGGCATTGTTTGAGATGCTAGACATTATGCTTATTGATAAGATTGAGCAGTTTACTGAAGACTTGGACGAATTGTTGTTGGTATTTTATGATATTGATGAAACGAATTCAGATGATTCATATCGTCTGATGAAAAAGAGTGTCAATATATTAGGGAAGTTTTATTTGTTAGTTGATAGCTTTGTCCTCTTTCCAGTCATTGTCAATAGCTTTAAAAATTTATCTACTTTCTTGGAAGAGTTAAGTATCGAATTCTATAGCAATCTTGAACAAAAACATCTTTTGATAGAAAATCTTATAGGATTGATTAAAGATCTGGAGCAATGGATTGATATTGTCTTTATTCAGAAAAAAGCTGACGATGTCCATTATCTTGATGCCTCTTTTGCTAATAATGTTTTGGAAATAGAATCCATTTGCAGCAATAAACAAATGATTACCGATGAAGAAGATGATTTAGAATTTTTTTAGGATTTGAGCGCATGCTTGACTAATAAGTCAGCTACCTCAAAGCTACTATCCACAAATTTTAACTCCGGTAGGTATCTCATACTTTTTCGTTCTTCCGCACTGTCAATTTTAACGATGATATCCGCTTCATGATCATAATTTAGCACCGCTTCGCTGATGAGACGGCGGTTTTGCTCACTGTTCATCGTGATAATAATCGCTTTTGCTTCTTTAACCATCAATGATTCCAAAACGGGAAGTTTGTTTAAATGACCGAAGTAAGCCATATAGCCTAATTTTCTAGCGTGTAAAACGTGTTTGAGGTTATCGGAAATGATGATGAAGTTTGCCCCTTGAGATTGTAAGGAGGAAGCGACAATTTTCCCAAGCATTGCAAATCCTGCGACGATGATGTGATCTTTGCGCTCGATTGGGGTAATAACGTCGGATTCATAAAACTCTTTTTCAAAATAAGAGGAGAGCTTATAGATATTCCCGATGATAAAGGGGGTAAGAATCATAGAGATAACGCTAACAAGGATCAAAAAACTCGCCATCTCTTCGCTGATCAGTTTTTCAGAACCCGCCAAAGCAAAAATGGCGAAAGAGAACTCTCCGATTTGAGCAAGGGAGAGGGCAGTTTTTGCTGAGGTGTTTTTGTCGGAGTTACGCTTGATAATCGCGTAGATGACGAGTGCTTTAAAGAGCATGGCAAAGGCAAAAACAAAAATAATGATATGGATATTTTCAGCAAAATAGAGCATATCTATCTTCGTCCCCACCCCGAAGAAAAAAGCTCCCAAAAGGAGGTCTTTGTAGGTGGAAATATCGGATTCGACTTTGACGTTATAGCGGGTGTCGGCGATAATCATCCCCGCGATAAAGGCTCCCAATGAGTAGGTAAATCCCATACTGTGCGCGAGCAGTGATGTCCCGATGAGGATAGAAAAAACCGAGCCTAAAAAGAGCTCTTCGAGTTCGGTTTTAGCCGAAAACTGCAACAGTGCATTAACGATTTTATCCCCTATCGTAAACATAAAGACGACGACGAAGAGGGCGGAAAGAACCGTTTTTATTAGTACTTCTCCCAGTGAGAGGGTGTCGTTGGACAAAAAGGTGATAAGCAAAAGAATCGGGATAACGGCGAGGTCTTGAAAGATCAAAATCCCCATCGATTTTTGCCCGTAGGGGGTATGGATGTCCTTGGACTCTTTGAGATAGGTGAGGACGATGGCGGTCGATGAGAGGGAAAACGCCAGCGAGATGATGAGCGAGGTATTGAAATTGAGATGAAATAGATAGTGAGAGAGTAAAAAGATCACCACAACACTCAGAAGCACTTGCAATGCGCCGTTGGTGAGGAGAATCTCTTTCATCTTTTTGATTTTCTCTAAACTCAGTTCCAGTCCGATGGTAAACATCAAAAAGACGATCCCAAACTCTCCTATGAGGTTGAGTGAATCGATCCCGTCACCATTGAATCCAAACAGGTAGCTGATGATCGTCCCCGTCGCGATATAGCCGATGATATGCGAGATCCCGAATCGTTTTAGGATGATGTTGAGTACGGTTGCGATGGCAACGGTTAAAAAGATTGAGAGTAATAGTGTTTCCATATAGATATTATAGTGCAAGGTTCGTGCTATGGGTGGTTAAAAAGTGGGCGGTAGCGTGATTTTTAAAAGCGGAAGAGGCTGCGATTAAGTCTATCGCAGCTGAATTTCTAGAATGATCATAAGAAATACAAATATTTGTATTTGCTTTTTGTTAAAAAGCTCATTCGCTTTCAAAATAGTTGTGAGTAGTGTGTGTTTCATGGATCCTCCTGGGTGTTCTGTAGCTAATATGTAGAAGTTTGAGAATTTTTGCTGTTTATGCATGGAAAACGAGAAAAAAATTAAATCTTTCAGTGAGAGTATGGATCAGGTTTTGTCTAAATTGTGTCAGAAATCTTACACAAGGGGGGCAAGGGGATAACTCCCCCTTCTAAATACAGACTTTGGAGGGCAAAAAAAAAGGTCGAGGGGTAATTACTCCCTCGACCTAATCTTGCCGCTCCATTGTCTGTATGAAGAAGATGTATTCGCAATAAAATTATATCGATCCGAAATCAACAAGTCAATGGTAGCATTATCCCGTTCGTGGTGAGCTTGTCGAACCATGAACACACCCTTTGACATACCCAGAGGGCACGTGGGCTCAGGGCGAATAAAAGAGTGGATTCCCAATCGAGTTGGGAATGACTGGGATTTTTTAGTGCAAGGTCAGTTATTTATAAATATCGCCGCGAGAACCTAAATCGTAAAAATAAACGATAACTTTTTCATCGATTATGGTGTATAAAAATCGGTATTTTCCGACTCTTAAACGGTATTGATTTGTCTGAGCTTGAAGTTTTTTAACATCTACGTGTGGATTAGAGGGGAGGGGATTTTCGCAGATGTATTTTAGATCGTCATAGAAACGTTTAACGACGTTTTGGGATAATTTATCGATCTGTTTGACGAAATGCTTCGAAAATTCGATCTCATACATCGATATTTCGAGCCTTTGCGTACTCTTTCCAATTAAGGGTTTGAGAGTTTTTTAAATCTTCCATCGCCTCTTGGTAGGACAGGGCATTGGAGTCTGTAAAGATAAGATCGTCGTCATCTTCGATAATAGAGAGTCTATTTTGCGGGTAGAACTTTAAAAACTCTTTGAAATGCTCATAAATAGAGTCATCCAATCTGATACTCAATGTGTGCATAGGATACCTCCTCGCAATTTTTTTCATTATATCCATATTGATCTTTTAGATTTCTGACATGGATTTCTAAATGTTCTCCTATTAATCTAAAAGTGTTATTTCTTCAAAATCTGTTTCTTCAAAGTTCATATCGCCAAAATCCATCTTCTTGTCTTCTAGCATCAGGGAAGGAATTTTTATATAAAAGCAAGTGCCATCTTGGGTAGCTTCAAATCCGATGGATCCGTGTAAATTGTTTTCTACAATTGTTTTGGCGATGTAGAGCCCTAACCCGCTTCCTTCTCGTATCATTTTAGTAGAAAAGTAGGGTACGAAAATTTTATGTTTGATTGATTCATCTATCCCACCACCGTTATCAATCACTTCCGCGACAAAGAGTTTCTCAGCCTCCGAATAGTTAGTACGTAATGTAATTTTCGCTGATGCTATCTTACGAAGTAATAAGACTTCTTTAGCATTATTGATCAAACTGAGCAGTACTTGTACTACATCTTGCTGACGTGTAGTGATTTGCATGTGCGCGGTGCACACTTTTTCCAGTGCGATGTTATTGTTTTCTAGATTTTTTTCAAATAATCCAATCGCATCGCATATGATGGTATCAAAATCGGCAGCTTCTACTTGGGCATCTTTTTGAAAATAGTGGCTAAAATCATTGATGGTGTTTGATAAAAATTCTACTTGTTCGCTCATGGTGTTGATATATGTATGCTCTTCTAACTCCATTATTTCAGGTGTAAACTCTAAATTATTCAAGCACATTTGGATGATAGAAAGGGGTTGACGCCACTGATGCGCGATCATGTTTAGCATTTCTCCCACCGCAGCAAGACGCGATTGCGCTAACAACATTTTCTCTTTTTCTTTTAGCGTGTTTTCAATTTCTCGATATTTACTGACATCTTCGCCGATAGCAATGAGATGTGTGATGGTACCATTGGTATCTTTTACCGGTGAAATCGCCATACGAATGATGTGTTCTGAACCGTCTTTATGTTGTTTTTTTACCTCTCCGATCCATACTCTATTTTCGGAGAGGGTGTTATAAAGTTCTTCGGATGCGAGAGGATTGAGCCCCATTGTATTCATAAGCTCTGCATTATGCCCAACGAGTTCTGACTCTTCATGCCCGCAACTCTCGCAAAAAGAGTTGTTAACATACTGCACGATCCCATCTATTTTGCTGATTAAAATGGTGTTGCTGGATTGATCCACTGCTTTTTGTAGTAATATGAGTTTTTGGTGTAACTCTTCGCTGGGAGTGATATCGACTAAATTAACAACAAAAAGTGTTTCGTCGTGGACGAATCGGTCAATATGGACGTGGAATACTCGAGGATGACCCGCTTGATTGAGGATTGTAATTTTGGAGAATGTCCCCTGCTGTTTCATTGCAAAAATAGATGATAAACAGCTATAGCGGGTATCTGCATCCTCATCCACAAAATAGGAGCATAGCCCCCCCTGATGAATAATTTCATCGGAGGATGAGATACCAAAAAAGTTCAAAAATGCTTCGTTACACTCGACTATTCGTGTTTCATCACCCAACATAGTCAATGCGGTTTGACTATCGAGCATTTGTCGGAAAATATGTTCACGTTCCATTTGTTTGGTCAATTCTGTATTGAGTGCGGCAATGTGGGTAGTTTGTTTTTGCAATCTTCGATAGAGCATAAGAATAAATACTACTGAAATGCTTAGTATAAGAATGATTACCCCTGCCAAAACAATCTGTATAGCGTACTTTTTTATAACTGCTGAAAGGGTAATTTCTGCATTGTAAGGGGGCATGTTTAACGTTTTAAGCAGATCATGAACTGCTGAATAATCCATTGGAATCGTCCAATGGTCGGTATCGGTACGTTTAGCGACTTCAAGTTCTGGGGTAATACCGAGTAGGGCTATAAGAACCGATTCTGCCAGTTTGTCGGATGTGTGGGTAAGTTTTGCAAAAGGCCATTCGGGATAGAGTGCGGTACTGACGATAAATGGAAATCCAGGATACTTTTTAGGGACGATTATGCGTACCTGATCCAAGCGAATTTTCCCCTCTCTTGCCATCCGCTCTAGGGTATCGCTACGTACTGTTCCTGCATCTACGCGCCCTTCCAGTACAGAGTGTACAACAGCATCATGAGAGTTCAAAAAAATAAGCTGAGAAAAATCATCTTCTTTTATTCCGTGATCGAGTAACTCTTTTTTACCCATAATCCATCCGCCAAACGATTCAGGATCGACTGCCGCGAAACGTTTGTTCTGAATATCTTCCAGAGTGTGAATGGTAGTATTGTCATTGCGTGTAAAAATTACTCCGCCGAAGCGCTGCTGTCCAATGCCATCATCCGAGTGGTTTTGGAGTGTAGCGATCCGACTGGTGCCGTAGCGATACTCGAAGGTAACATATTGGAACGTATTGGTTATTACAAAATCGACCGAAGCATGTGCCACCGCATTATTGAGATCATTAAAACCCAATGGGATGATTTCAAATGTATAAGCGGGAATCTGTTGGTCCAAATACTCTGCCAATGGTTGCCACTGCTGTATCGTTTGAGGTATCCCCCGCTTTGCGAGAATACCGATTTTTATAGTTTCTTTAGTGTTTGCGTGGGCATTAAGCGCAGTGAAGAGTAGTAAAATAAACAGAATAATGAAGATAAAGATTTTGTGAACTCTTATAGTGCGATGCATGAATAGCTACCATTTTCATTAGGGTTAGATTATGATTATATAATCTTTTTATAAAAAAAGACCATTTTTGAGTTGGATTTTTTAGTGTTGAGCGATAAGTTTTTCCCTCGTATCTTCATAGGTTTTTGTCTCCACCACAAGAGAAATTTTTTCAGTTGGGATCGTATCTACCACAATAATCGCTGAAGTGTTGAACGGGTTATTGGTTAGCTGAGTGCGTAATGCTATCTCGGTTTCAATGGAAGGGGCGTTAAACATTAACTCTTGGGTGTTTTTGTACGCCGATGAGGTGAGGGTATTGAAGGTGTTGAGGGTGATAAAGCGCACCTCTTCACGGTTGAGAAAAAACTGTCCGTTGATTTCGAAATCGATTTTTCCCTCGGTAGAGGTGCGGTTGATGGTGGAGTAGAAGAGGGGATAAGAGGGGATAATAAAATCGTTTATTTTTACAGAGGCACGGAGGAGGCGGTAGTTGTAAAATCGTTCTTTGATGATGCGATAAGAAATACATTGATCTTCGAGTTCATTGCGATGGGTGTAGAGTTCCAGTCTCTCTTCGATAGAGGAGGGGAGAATCTGGCGGGTAATGGGCGAGAACATCTCGTCCATCAATCTATGCTGTTGATCCCTTTGCATACTGAGACCATAGAAACAGCCGCAATAGTCCTGACGATAGAGTTGCTGTTCTTTGGAAACCCGTCCCTGATCAGCGGTTCCGTTGTTTTTACGGTAGTCAAACGCGACAAATTTAATGCCGTGTGAGGCTTCGAATGCTTCGCCGCTACGGATGAGCTGTTCTTGGGATTTTTTGGGGCTGACGAGGAGGGTGGTGGTCATGGTAGACTCACCCAGCTCGATCGCTTTGTGGGCACTTACTTCGAAACGACGGTCGAAGCACACCTCACAACGTGATCCTTTCTCAGGTTCGCTCTCTAAACCTCGGACGGTGTCCATCCAGTTTTCAAAATCGTAGTCCCCTTCTATCAGCTCAATTCCCAGTTTTTGACAGCTTCGTTCCACATCGAGAAGACGGAGTTGATATTCGCTGTAAGGGTGGATATTGGGATCATAGAAGAACCCGATAAGTTTTTCATCGGGGTATTCCTGCTGCAGCTTCTCGATAAAGAAGTGAGAATCGACGCTACAGCAGATATGGACGAGCATAAGTAAGCCTTTTGAATAAATCCGTTCGTGGTGAGCTTGTCGAACCATGAACACCCTTCGACAAGCTCAGGGTGAACGGTGAATAAATTAGTTCTTCTCAGCCAAAATTTCTACTTTTTCAATGGTGTCGCGCATAGCGATAGAGTCGAGAACCGCCATTGATTCTGCATCGTCACTTTCGATACCGCCGAAAACCGTATGAACACCATCAAGATGCGGAGTACTAGCGAAACAGATAAAAAACTGGCTTCCGCCGGTGTTTGGTCCCGCGTGTGCCATAGAGAGAGTCCCTTTGACATGTTTGTGTTTGTTGAGAGCCGTTTCACACGGAATCGCCCAACCTGGTCCGCCGGTTCCGGTTCCGTGAGGGCAACCACCCTGAGCCATGAATCCAGGAATTACGCGGTGAAAGTTAAGACCGTTGTAATAACCGTCGTTTACGAGTGTCGCGAAGTTAGCAACCGTGTTAGGCGTTTCGTCATTGTAGAGTTTAATCCATATAACACCTTTGGCAGTGGTCATTTTCGCCCATTGGAAGAGAGCCATCTCTTCGGGAGTAACGGTATAGGTTTTAAGTTCTTTTCGTCCGAACATATCTCTGATCCTTGAAGGAAATTTTTTGAAATTATAGTGGAACAATCTTAACTATCAAAAGGGAATCGGTTATAATGAACGAAATTAATTTGGGTGATGGTGAACAGTGGAATCTTGGTTACAGCATCGGTTGAATAGTATTTCATTACGGGATCTCAATTTCTATACCATTGTATTTATCTTATTTTTTACCGTTATTTTTTCTTCTTTGCTTATTTATGATGAATATCGTCAATTTGCAATGGCTTCAGGAGATACGTTAGTAGGTATCCGAGGTGATCCGCATGCGCTCAAAGGGCGGTTGATCAAAATCATTGTTGAAATTGCGACATTGGCACTGATTTTATTCGGGTTTATTATCGGTGTCTCTAAAATACTTAACAGTATGATCGCCCGTGATATAGATCGTTTTTTAGAATTTTTTGAATCGGCGCATATGAAGGCGGAACGTATTTCGAGTGATGAACTCTATTTTACGGAGTTTAAGCGGATGGCTGGGTATGCTAATGAGATGGCATTAACGCTTGAAGAACAAAAAGAGTCTTTGCAACAACTCAATGTTGGATTGGAAGAGCGTGTGCGGTTTAAAACACAGGCACTTCAAATCAAAAATCAAGCATTAGAAGAGGAACAAACATTTTCACAAGGGCTTCTTGAATCGCATAAGCAGTTTATCCGTTATGCTATTCATGAAACACATACACCTCTCTCCGTTATTATGGCAAACATTGAGTTATTTTCGATGAATGAAGGACGTAACCGCTATCTCGCCAAAATTGAAGCAGCAGTTAAAAATATTTTTAGTATTTATGATGATTTGAGTTATTTGGTGAAAAAAGATCAGATTGAATACCCTAAAAAAGCGATTGAGCTTAGTGATTATGTCAAAAAACGGCTAGAATTTTTTGATGAGGTTGCCCATTTCTCCAATCTAACATTTAACTTTTTTGAGTCTGAATTTCCATCATGGATACAGTTTAATGAGACTAAACTTCAACGGGTAATCGATAATAACTTGACAAATGCGATTAAATACACTAAAAACGGTGAAGAGATTAGAATCGGGGTAGGGTGCGATATACTAGGATGTATTTTTTGGGTGGAAAGTCGCTCTCAAAAGATTCATGACTCACATAGGATTTTTGAAGCCTACTATAGAGAGCGTAAAAAAACGGATGGATTTGGATTAGGGTTAAGTTTGGTAAAATCAATTTGCGATGAAGACGGTGTTGAGATTACTATTGCTTCTGATAGTGAATTGACCCGTTTTGAATATATTTTTAAAAAGGGTAGCGTTGAAAATTCTCCTTCTTGAAGATGAACAGATGCTCAGTGAAGCTATAAACGAATATCTTCTCTCGTTAGGGCATTGTGTTACATTTTATTATGATGGACGTGATGCTCTCGATGCACTAAAAAAAGAGACGTTTGATCTATTAATTTTAGATATTAATGTCCCTGGAATTGATGGATTGGATTTGTTGGAGCAACTTCATGCTTTAAAAATTCGTCCCCCCGCTATTTATATCAGTGCGTTGGTTGATATCGAAGGGATCTCTAGGGCGTATCATTTAGGATGTTATGATTATCTCAAAAAACCATTTCATCTCAAAGAGCTTTCATTGCGTATCGATAAGGTGATGCAAAGCTGTACGATTCCGCAGAACCATTTACGTCTTTCAAAAAGTTATGCTTATGATGCCTCTACCTCGACCTTAATGTGTGATAATGTAACACAAACTCTTACCAAACGACAGCTACAGATTATCGATTTACTCGCGCGTAATCGAAGTCGTGTGGTTGATTTCGATCAGTTTCGAAACTATGTGTGGGACGAAGAATATGTGGATAATGCGACGATACGTGCGGAAGTGAGCCGTCTCAAAAAATCACTCAAAGAAGATTTTATCCAAAACATACGTGCGTTAGGTTACATGATTGATATTCCTAAAAGTTGATCATGTTACATTTTTACACATTTATATCTTTTCATTTCTCTTTCAGACGATAAAATTTTCTAATTTTACAATTGCTACGTTCATGCTACGTTTTGTTTTCATAATGACAATGTTAAAAACTTAATCAAGGAGTGAGGATGAGAGGTACAGTATCTCTATCGCTTTTAGCATCGGCTTTGGTAGTCAATGCTTTTGGAGCCGATGATTTGGCAGGAATGTTTAAAGAGGGAAAAGCAAGTGGACAAATTCGTGCTTTTTATATCGACCGTGATTATTCAGGACTAGTTTCGACACATCGTGATGCCTTGGCAATCGGTGGATATTTGAAATATGAAACTGGTGCGTGGAACGGTGTGAGTTTAGGGACGGCATTTTACACTACTAATGGACTTGGCGATCATTCTAATATTGCTACGGTAGATCCGACTTTATTTGGTAAGAACAATGAGTCTATTGCTTATATGGGTGAAGCTTATTTGCAATATAAAAACGGTAATACAACTTTCAAAGGCGGTCGTCAAAAACTCGATACTCCGATGGCAGGCAGCGATGACGCTCGTATGCTTCCGAACCTTTTTGAAGCATATGTACTTAGCAATACTGATGTTAAAGATACGACGTTGATCGCCGCACATGTAACAAAGTTTGCACAAGGATCATTTGGTCGTGCTTATAATGGAGCAGGCGCATATGCTGATAAAGTATTGAGCGTTACTTCCGGGTATTCGATGGTTGATTCTAAAAATTATGTTGGCGAATTCGTTGATATGGGGACGTATGCCATTGGAAGAGATACTAGCGGAGTGAGTGTGGCTGCAGCTGTTTATACCGGTATTAAAGGGCTTAAGCTTCAAGTATGGGACTATTATGCTCATGATATTTTGAATGCACTCTATGCTGAAGCTAATTATGGCTGGTCGTATGCGAGCGGTATCTCACCTTATGTAGGAGTTCAATACATTAAAGAAGATAATATCGGAAGCGATTATGCTGGTGAAGTTAATAGTGATTTCATGGGAGCTAAAGTTGGAGCTAAAGTCGGTAATTTTGATCTCTCAGCAGCTATTTCTCATAACAGTGAAGACGGTGATGCCGCAATCGATGGTGGGACTATTTCTCCATGGGGCGGTATGCCAGCGTATACTCAGGGGATGGTAACGCGTCATCAGTTTATGTCAGGAACTGATTCATGGAAAGTAGCGGCTTCGTATGACTGGAAAGATTACGGAATTAATCTCAGTACGGGTGTTTACTATGTTGAATTTGATATGGATGATATGAACGGCTATTCTACAAAAGTGGGCTCAGTTGCGAGTGAATCAGGATTCGATATTATTTACAATCCACAAGCGATTAAAAATCTCCAATTGCGTCTTCGCGGAAATTTCCCTCGCGAATATAAAGAGACAACAACGGGCGATCTTGACTGGGATGAATACCGCGTTATCGCAAACTATAACTTTTAAAGGAGGTTAAATTATGAAACAAGATATGGTTGATCGTATTAAAAACGATCCTGATTTTTTACAGCTCACCCGTGTACGTAGCAAGTTTGCTTGGACATTGACGATCATTATGTTGGTGATTTATTTCGGATTTGTATTGGTCATTGCTTTTGATCCTGCACTTTTAGGGACTCCGTTATCGGAAGGCTCCGTTACAACAGTCGGGATTCCGGTCGGTGTCGGTGTTATCATTAGTGCGTTTATTTTGACGGGGATTTATGTCCGTCGTGCGAATGGCGAGTTCGATGCACTCACCGCAAAAATCAAAGCTAAAGCAAAGGGAGAGTGATGAAAGCGTTATTCTTAGCTCTTTTCTCGGTTGCTGCGTTTGCCAGTGAGGCACTCAGCGGCGCGGTAGAAAAACAACCGTTAAATATGTCAGCGATTATCATGTTCTTGATTTTCGTAGGGGCAACTCTCGGAATCACCTATTGGGCGGCGAAACGTACCAAAACGGCAAAAGATTTCTATACTGCCGGCGGAGGGATCACAGGATTCCAAAACGGTATGGCGATCGCAGGTGACTACATGTCAGCGGCATCATTTTTGGGTATTTCTGCTCTCGTTTATGCGAAAGGGTATGATGGTTTGATCTACTCAATCGGTTTCTTGGTCGGTTGGCCGATTATCTTGTTCATGGTAGCAGAACAGCTTCGTAACCTCGGTAAATATACGTTTGCGGACGTTGCATCCTATCGTTTGCGTCAAACTCCTATCCGTACTTTGGCGGCGTTTGGTTCAATCTTGACGGTTGTATTGTATTTGATCGCTCAAATGGTTGGAGCTGGTAAATTGATCCAACTTCTTTTCGGTTTGGATTATGAAATCGCGGTTATTCTCGTCGGTGTATTGATGATTCTATACGTAACATTCGGTGGGATGTTGGCGACAACGTGGGTTCAAATTATCAAAGCGTTCTTGTTGCTCTCAGGTGCGACATTTATGGCAATTGCGGTTATGGCACATTATGACTTTAACTTCGAAACCTTGTTTGCTACTGCGGTACAAATGAAAGAGACAACTTCTATCATGGCTCCGGGTGGACTGGTCAGTGATCCGGTTTCTGCGATTTCTCTTGGTATTGCATTAATGTTCGGTACTGCAGGTCTTCCGCATATCCTTATGCGCTTTTTCACCGTTAGCGATGCAAAAGAGGCACGTAAATCGGTTTTCTATGCGACAGGATTTATCGGGTATTTCTATATCTTGACGTTTATCATCGGTTTTGGTGCGATCGTTATGGTATTCCAAAATCCACAATACCTTGACCTTGCTAAACAAGCGGTTGATGGCGGTTCTCCGATCCTCGGTGGTGATAATATGGCGGCGATTCACTTGTCACATGCAGTTGGTGGAGACTTCTTCCTCGGATTTATTTCAGCTGTTGCCTTTGCAACCATCCTTGCGGTTGTTTCAGGGCTAACATTAGCGGGTGCATCTGCGATTTCACACGATTTGTATGCAAGTGTTATCCGTAAAGGGAAAGCGGATGGAATGATGGAGATGAAAGTTTCTAAAGTCTCAACCGTTATTTTAGGTATCGTAGCAATCTATCTCGGTATTGCATTTGAAGATCAAAATATTGCGTTCATGGTTGGTTTGGCGTTTGCGATTGCAGCATCTGCAAACTTCCCGATTTTGTTCCTCTCTATGTATTGGTCTAAACTCACGACTCGCGGTGCATTGCTCGGTGGATCACTTGGTCTATTGACAGCGGCAGTACTTGTAGTACTTGGGCCAACCGTATGGGTGGATGTATTGAAAAACGCGGAAGCGATTTTCCCTTACAAATATCCGGCTCTCTTCTCTGTAAGTGCAGCGTTTATCGGAATCTGGTTCTTCTCGATTACCGATAAATCAGAAAATGCAGCAAAAGAGAAAGAGGCGTATGAAGCACAATTTATCCGAAGTCAAACGGGTATCGGTGCTGAGGGCGCAGTTGAGCATTAACCCATGAGTCTCTTTGACCAAAAAGCACTATTGATGTCAATTCATCCTTTCGACCTTCTTGGGGAACGGATGATTGAAAAATTGATGACCCAGATGGACATCGCTTATTATCCCAAGGAGACGGTACTCATCGCTCCTCGGGTGAGGGCGGAATCACTCTACATCATTATCAAAGGTATTGTCAACGAGAGTATCGAGGGTGAACTCCAAAATGTGTATGGGGAGCGCGACAGCTTTGACGCGAACTCCCTTATCTATGGAAACACCCAAAGTACATTTAGTGTTGCCGAAGATCTCATCTGCTATGAACTCCCTAAAGAATCTTTTCTCAACCTCCTCCAAGATGTCGAACCTTTTCAAAACTATTTTATGCAAGACTTTATCACCAAGCACCAAAACCTAAAAGAGCGTCAGCACCAAAATGAATTAACCCCTTTTATGGTCTCTCGTGTCGATGAAATCTATCTTCATACACCCTGTTTTGTTGAGGCTCATACCCCGATTCGTGAAGCTCTGCGACATATGGCAGATCAAAACGGGAATGTTATATTGGTTCGAGAAGGGGATTCGGTCGGTATCGTAACCGATACAAATCTTCGTGAGAAAGTTTTATTAGCGGATAAAAGTAGCAGTGACCCTATTGGAGATATCGCCACGTATGGTTTGATTAGTATCGAGCGAAGTGATTTTCTCTTTAACGCATTACTGCTCTTTACCAAACACGGAGTGAAGCGGCTGGTGGTAAACGACGGCGAAAAAATCGTCGGGATATTAGAACAGCTCGATCTCCTCAGTCATTTTGCCAACCATACCCATCTTATCGCCGCATCGATCGATCGTGCTGGGAGTATTGACGAGCTTCAAAATGCGCAGCGTTCTCTCACACATTTGGTTCGTTCACTGACCTCCAAAGGGGTTCGGGTTCGGTATGTTTCCAAACTGGTCAGTGAGCTAAATGCTAAGGTGTATCGTAAAGTTTTTGAGATGGTCGTTCCCTCATTCCTTCAAGGTAAATGTGCATTGATCGTGATGGGGAGTGAAGGGCGAGGTGAGCAGATTTTGCGAACCGATCAGGACAATGCCCTCATCATACGAGACGGTGAAGATGAAGCGCAATTCGAGTCCTATATGATGGAGCTAAATGCTCATCTTTTGCAATTAGGATTTCCAAAATGCAGTGGTGATGTGATGGTTTCTAACCCGTATTGGCGTCATAATGTTAGCGGATATAAGAATCTTATAAGCGGTTGGATTGATACGTTTAACGAAGAGGCGTTGATGGGATTGTCAATTTTTCTCGATGCCCATTGTGTTGCGGGGGATGAAACGCTTTTAGGTGAGTGTCAAAATTATTTGTTTGAGAATTTTGAGGGACGGAGTGATATTTTAGCTCACTTGGCGAAAGCCGCATTGGCTTTTGAAACCCCTTTGAGTCTATTTTCAGGCTTTGTTTTGGGGCGTGCCCAGCATGAGAGCGAATTTGATATTAAAAAAGGGGGAATATTTGCCATCGTTCACGGTATTCGTATCCTCTCTTTGGAACACTCTATTGCCTCTACCAATACGACGGAGCGGATCAAAGAACTCAATAACCTCGGATTGTTCGATAAGCGGTTTGCGAGTGAGTTAATTGAAGCGTATGACACGTTGCTCAGTATCCGTTTGCGCTTTATCCTCTCACAAAAGCAAGAGTGTGAAGAGCAAAATTACGTTAACCCTAAATTGCTCTCTAAAGCCGAACGTGATTTACTTAAAGATGCGTTTAAAATCGTCAATACGTTTAAAAAATTTCTCACCTACCATTTTCATCTTGGAATGGTAGTGTGATGTTCGCTTCTCTCAAACGTTCATGGAACGCTCGTGGGTTAAATGATGAGAGTTATGCGTGGATGTTTGAACCCTACAACGGCGATGAAGTGGTAGTATTTGATACGGAAACAACGGGATTAAATACCAAAAAAGATGCAGTACTCAGTATTGGTGCAGTAAAGGTCAAAGGGGATCGTATTTTGACCTCTGAGAGCTTTGAAGTATTCTTGAAGCCTGAGAAAGAAATCAGTGTGGAAAGTATTAAAATCCACCACATCCGACCGTGTGATTTGGAAAATGGCATTGACCCGATAGAAGGGGCAAAAAAGTTTCTCGAATTTATCGGAAATCGCCCGTTGGTTGGGTATTATTTAGAGTTTGATATGGCGATGATGAATCGTCTCATTAAGCCATGGTTAGGGATAACTCTTCCCAACAAACAGATTGAAGTTTCAGGGCTCTATTTTGATAAAAAAATTGCTCTGATTCCCCAAGGAAACATTGATTTGCGCTTTGATACAATCCTCCGAGATTTAAACATCCCGAGGATGGGACAGCACAATGCGTTGAATGACGCGATTATGACCGCAATGGTCTACATAAAATTAAAAAACAGACTTAAACTACACTAGGGAGCCTTTATTATGAACGATATCGTAAAACCAACTTTTCAACCGAACCGCGAGTTTGCTAAAAATGCCCGCATCAAAAATATGTGTGAATACCATGATCTGCAAACATGGGCAACTGAAGATTATGAAGGATTTTGGGGACATTTTGCGAAAGAGAAAATCGACTGGTTCTCTCCTTACACTCAAGTTCTCGATGAGAGTAACGCGCCGTTTTATAAATGGTTCGTAAACGGTAAACTCAACGTTGCGCACCAATGTATCGACCGCCATCTCAGCTCACGCAAAAACAAAGCGGCGATCATTTTCGAAGGCGACCGTGGTGACAAACAAATCATTACTTACCTTGAGCTTTATTACAACGTCAATAAATTTGCTAACCTTTTGAAAAATGAGTTCCATGTCAAAAAAGGTGATCGCGTCGTTATCTATATGCCGATGATCCCTGAAGCGGCGTATGCGATGCTCGCATGTGCTCGCATCGGTGCGATTCACTCTATCGTTTTCGGTGGATTCTCTTCCGAAGCACTCAAAGACCGTATCGAAGATGCGGAAGCAAAAGTGGTCATTACTGCTGATGGCGCATTCCGTAAAGACAAACCGTACATGCTTAAATCGGTCGTAGACCAAGCAATCGATGAAAAGTCTCCAGTACAAAAAGTTCTCGTGGTTGAGCGTAACAACGAAGATATCACATGGGTAGCGGGACGTGACTATTCGTACAACGAACTTATCAAATACCAATCAAGTGTATGTGAAGCGGAAGTGATGGATGCGGAAGACCCTCTTTTCCTCCTTTATACATCAGGTTCTACCGGAAAACCAAAAGGGGTTCAACACAACTGCGCGGGGTATATCCTTTGGGCGCAAATGACGATGGAATGGGTATTTGACGTCAAAGAAAACGACACCTACTGGTGTACGGCAGACGTCGGCTGGATTACCGGACACACCTATATCGTTTACGGCCCTCTCGCGATGGGTGCTACAACGATTATGTTCGAAGGGGTTCCAACTTATCCGGATGCGGGTCGTCCGTGGAAAATGGTCGAAGAATACAAAATCAACCAATTCTACACCGCTCCGACTGCAATCCGCGTATTGCACAAAATGGGTGAAGATGAGCCGGCTAAATACGATCTTAGCTCTCTCAAAGTCCTCGGAACCGTCGGTGAACCTATCGATCCTCCGGCATGGAAATGGTACTACGAAGCAGTCGGCGGAAGCAAATGTGCAATCGTTGATACCTACTGGCAAACGGAAACGGGGGGACACATCGTCTCTCCTCTTCCGGGTGCAACGCCGATCAAACCTGCATGTGCGACATTCCCACTTCCGGGTATTATCGCCGAAATCCTTGATCCTCAAACGGGTATCAAAGTGGCAGCAGGTGAGCCAGGTTATATGTGTGTAACCCGTCCTTGGCCATCTATGATTCGCGGAATCTGGGGTGATCCTGAGCGTTTCGTGAAATCGTATTTCGGTGATGTCAAAAAAGACGGACAGCCGGTATACTTCACGGGTGATGGCGCGATCTACGACGAAGACGGCTACATCACGATCACAGGACGTACCGATGACGTTATCAACGTCTCAGGTCACCGTATGGGTACTGCCGAAGTTGAAGCGGCTTGTAAAAAACACCCGAACGTCGCCGAAGTAGCCGTAGTCGGTAAACCGCACGACATCAAAGGTGAGGGAATCTTCGCCTACATCGTCCTCAAAAGCGATGACACCGTCGGTGAAGAGATGGAGATGGTCAAAGAGATCAATAAAGTGATCATGAAAGAGATCGGTAACATCGCTATTTGTGATGATATCGTTTTCGTACCGGGCTTGCCGAAAACACGCTCAGGTAAAATCATGCGCCGTATCCTTCGCTCTATCGCAAAAGGCGAAGCAATCACTCAGGATATCTCGACTCTCGAAGATCCAAGTATCGTTGCAACGATCGAAGCGAAAGTCAAAGGGTAAGTTTTACCCTCTCTCCCGTCATCCCGTGTGACCGAAGGAAATCCTTTAGGGCTACGACACGGGATCCATCCCTCAAGAAATTAAAATATTGGATTCCCAATCGAGTTGGGAATGACGTTCTGAATTATCAAAAAATAGGGTATAATTTTTTTGCTAGTACGGCTTTTCTATTGGTTCAATGGAGCGGCATAGGTCGAGGGAATAATTACCCCTCGGCCTTTTTTTTGCCCTCCAAATCACATTTAACTATTTTCCTCCAACGTGTTATACATTTGAAGAAAACTGAGTAATCTTTTACTACCCGTTCGCCCTGAGCTTGTCGAAGGGTGATTTTCCTCTCTCGTCATTCCGTACTTGATACGGAATCCATTCCCCCCCAACATTTGCTTTTTCTATCATTTTTAGCTATTCTATTCTGACAAAATAAAACGGGATAATGAGAAAATTGATGACTGAAGCTAAACTCATATCCGCTAGTCAACTTGCCAAAAACCTTTCTATTACTAAACACGCATTAGATGAACTACTGTTAAGTGCCGGATTTATTCAGCGAGACAATGAAAACTTTATACTCACAAAAATCGGTGAAGATCACGGCGGGCAATTGCAAACTAGTTCTAGATTCGGAACCTATATTGTCTGGCCTGAAAACATGGCTATCCCCAATAAAACCATCACCCAAGGCAAAGAATTTTACAAAGCCACCGCTATCGGAAACAGATACAACATCTCAGCGCAAAAACTCAACATGATGCTCTCCGAAATCGGATGGATAGAACGGTATCTAAAAGGGTGGACGATCACCGCACTAGGGATCAAAAACGGCGGAGTTCAAAAAGAGAATACCCAATCAGGTGTCCCCTATGTCGAATGGACTGAGAGTATCTTTGATAATCCCGCTTTTGTGTCGGTAGTAAAAGAGGTGCAAGGCGACGCGGGAGAAGATACCCAAGCCAAAGTCGATAAATCCGAAGATAACGCTTTTCGTAGCAAGTTCGAGGCGAAACACCGCGCGACGGACGGACATTTTGTGCGGAGCAAAGCGGAGATGCTGATAGACAACTGGCTCTATATGGCGGAGATCGTTCACGCGTATGAGCGACGGCTTCCGATAGAGGAAGAGGTGTATTGTGATTTTTACATCCCGACGGGCAAAGTATATATTGAGTTTTGGGGGATGGAAAACGATCCCAAATATGCCGAACGAAAACGGGTGAAAAAAGCGATTTACGAGAAATATAATTTCAAACTGATAGAGCTACGGGATGAGGATGTTTTCAACCTCGATGATGTCCTTCCGAAGATGCTTTTGAAGTTTGGGGTGCAGACGTATTGAAGGGAGAATGTATGGGAACATCTTTGGTGGAATCGGAGAATCAATCTTTGGCTAGCATAAAAGAAGAACTTGTAAACATACATTCAATCGTAACGAGAGAGGATAATGGAAGGGATACAATTTCTCGTTTTCATGCTCAATTTCGTGCAGCTGCATATGCGTCTTTACGAATTTTAGAAAGTAATAGTGTCGATAGAGTTTATTGTGATTACCATGACGATTTTGTTGTAAGAGAAAATATAAACAGTATTCATATTTATCATTTTTATCAAGTCAAAACAAAAGGAAAAACAAATCATTTATGGGATGTCCCTGAAATTATTGGTATTAACAAAAAGATAAAAACTCCGACGGAAAAAATCACAAATAGTTTTGTTGGAAAACTTTTAATTCATACTGTTAAATTTAAAAATTCTTGTGGAAGTGTCATATTCTTAACAAATGTTAATTTTGCAGATGATGTAGAAGCTTTGATTCAGGATTTAAAAGAAGAAAAATATACAGATAAAAATACTATAACATTAGTAGATAATTTTAATGAGTGTTTCGTTGATGATGAATACTCAGATAGTCAAATAAAAGAATGTTTACAAAAATTGAAATTAGAATCAAATGTAGTATATTTAAGTCCAAATGATACTCACTTCCATGCGTTAGCTCGGGATATGATATACAAATACAGTGAAATTGATCTACAAAATATTGAGTCCAAAGAGATTGTTGAAAGTCTTATTTCACTTGTTGAAAAAAAATCGTATACAACGATGATTGCATCTTTGGATAAAGAAGCATTAGATGAACAATATGGAGTAGGAATAAATGATTTACTTAAAATCCTATCTATTTCAAAGAATGCGTATGAAATATTGAGAGCTGGAGGAGACCCTCAAGCAATAAAAAATGCTTCAATTATTCAACGATTATTATCAGATGAACCTTCTGAAATTATTGAATATTGCTCTCGTGTGAAAACGGACTGGGATATTTGGGTTAGAAAAAATCGTCATATTATTCCGGAATTTGATTTTAATTCATTGAATACGCGATTAAACAGCATCGTACAAAAATTATCTACTAAAAAAATCACATTTTATGACATACAGCAAGAAATAAATGATTTAGAAAAAAATTTGAATATAAATAATCTAACAAAAGACTTGCTATTAGGTGGGGTATTTTCATTTTTAGTTAGGAAAAAATCATGATGAATTATGAATCTTTTTTTAATGAGATAAAAAAGAAAAAAATCAATATTGAATTTGATGATGAAACAAGGCATGTTCCAGTACTTTTAAGTAATGAAGCTTTATTCCATCTTCCATTTTTAGCAATTACCATTTTATTGCTCTCTAAAAATAGAAAAAAACCAAAATTAGATGAAATTGGACAATTGATAGGAGAATGTTTAGAATCAAGTATGATTGGATTTAAAGGGTCTTCTCAACATTTAGGATGGTCAGCTAATTTGAGAATACGTACTGTGCGGGCGTTGAGTTTTTTAGAGGTTTCACAATTAATTGAAATAGATAAATCAAAACAAACTATTAACGCAACAGAATTGGGTCATAAACTCATTAAAAAAGCATTAGAAAATGATAGTGATCTTTCATATACTTTGAGTGTGATTAATCGAAATTATCGAAATATAAATGTTGAACGAAAATTAAATATGGGAATATTATGAAATTGCTTTATATAAAAATTGAACCAAATGGTCGAGATGGTTGGAGTTCAAAAAAAATGATATTTGGAGACCAAATTACTCAAGTATTTGGTGCAAATGGATCAGGAAAAACACCTATAATCCAAATGATGATGTTTGCTTTGGGCTATCCAATGAAATTTAGAGATGATATTTATAAGCATTGTGACAGTGTGTTATTGGTATTTGAAGTAAATGGAGAAATATATAGTGTTAAACGTAAAATTCAAAATACATTTGAATTAGAGCTATATAGTCTTTTAAAAAATTATATATTTTATGGAGAAAAAGAATTTTCTAAATTTTTATTTGACTTACTTGGATTTGATTTTCCTAACTTGATTTCCACTTCAAAAGAGCCTGTGGTTCCTTATATTTCAACTATTCTTCCATTGTATTACCTTGACCAAGATAATGGGTATACAAATATTTATAGACCATCATCAAGTTTTATACAAGATCAATATAGTGAAATGATAAAACTTATTTTTAAATTGCCTCCAAAACATTCTTTTGATAAAAAAAAGCAAATCATTTCACTTAATGAAAGATTGAGCTTTACGGATAAAAAAATAGTAAACCAAAAAAAGTTTATTGAAAAAATGGAATCAGAATGGGGTGATATTGAAAAAAATACAATAGATATTGAGAATCAACTTGATTTGTTTACAAAACAAATGGAAGATATAAAAAGTACTAAAACTATTAAAAGTGACTCAATATTGATTTGTGAATCTTGGATGCTTGAAGCAAGAAAAGATATTAAAAGAATAACAGATGATATGACAAATCTTGTTCTTAGAGTACAGAGCTTTGAAAAAATAAAACAAGAAATTGAAATTGAAATCAATACTCTCGGGCTGAATGAAGAAGCTAAACGGTTATTTAGTTCATTTGATGAAATCTGTAGTAATACAAATTGTGGTTTATTTATGGGAAGTTCAGACACGTATGGAAAAAATTTATTATATCTTAAAGACCAGATCAAAGATTTGGAACGAAATACAGAAATTTTCGAAGATCAAATAGAAAATCTTAAAAATCGTCAAAAACAACATTTGGAATATTTAAATACTCTAATAGAACACCATAATCAATTACAAGAACAGGATGAGTCAAATTCTTTAGTAGAAACGATAAGTGAATTAGTAAATAAAATTTTCCATCTTCAAAAAGACAAGGAAATATTAAAAAATTACGACATTGAAAAATCGAATTTAATAAAAGATGAAAAAGAAAGAACGAAGATTCAAGATGAACTGGCTTCATATAGTAATGATTCGAATGATAAAAATATAAAAGAAATTGAATTGAGAAATACTCTAAAAAATAAAATAATTTATTGGTTAGATATACTAAATACAAAAAATGTCTCTAGAGAAATTAGTATAGATAATAATTTTATACCTATATTTAATGGTGAGAAAATCAATCAATTCAAAGGCAGTACTTTACTTCGGGTGATTTTGGCAATACATGCAGCTATTTTTGAGATATATTTACAAGACGATACAAATAATTTACGTTTTTTAATTATGGATACACCTAGACAACATGAAATACAATCAGAAGATTTTGAGAAATTTATAAATGAACTTAAAAAATTAGTTGAAAATAATCATGCTCAAATCATCTTTTCATCTACAGAATATCGTTATGAATGTAAAGATGGTGACATGGAATGGTTGCCAGAGTTTGAGGGTATAGAGCAAAAAATGTTTTTAGGTCAAGAAGCGATTTTTCCAATTGTCTTATAATAATGGACTAGAAATCGTGGTGCATGAAAAGATTGCAGAAAAGTTCGACAAACTTTTCGAAAAAAGCCTGAATAATGTATGGGATAATGCCGAGGACAGTGAATATGACCAAATTTCTAAAAGTATGATGTGGTTGTCGTTAAATTCAAACAATTCAGAAAATTTCTCTCTCCAATCATGCCCAACTTGATCGGAAATCCATCTTTCCAAAATATTTGCTTTTTTTATAATTTTTTTTGAGACGAGCACCCTACATGGCAAAGTAACCCACGGGGGAAATCTGCTACTTAAATGGATACTATCAAACGCCGCTATACTCAAAAACTCTGTCGAAAATAATGTTGCTGCACTTGAGGGTTTAATGGGCGGATTTTTGTTAGAGAATAAAATTATTACTGAAAAAGAATCCAAAGTAACTCCCCTAAGGGAGCTCTGTGGTGGGGACGGGACTCGAACCCGCACGTCATTACAACAGTTGCTTGGCAAGCAACCAAGTCTACCAATTCCATCACCCCAAAACAAAGTACTTAAGGTTTACTTTCTTTTTGAATGATAGTTTTAATTATAGTAAAAAATGACAATTTAAGCAATAGATTCTCAGCAATGAAAACCAAGAACTACTCAAAACGATTGCCGAAAAAAATCCGCAGTCACTTACAGAACTCGAAGTGATGACAGGTCGTAAAAAATCAAATTTATCCCGTACCCTCAAAACACTCGAACGTTATGGAATCGTCGTGTTGGAAAAAGATAAAAATATGGTGATTCCAAAAGTGCAAGCAACCGATTTTCGGGTCGAGTTTGGATTTGGTGGAACAGTAGCAGCCTGATTGTTAAAGAGTAGATTAGTGGATGGGGAAGAGGGATTCGAACCCCCGAATGACTGGACCAAAACCAGTTGCCTTACCGCTTGGCGATACCCCAATATTTTGAAAGCGTAAGAATACATATCCATTCCTTAAAGATCAATAGAAACACTGCTTCAGAACACTTATGCCATAATCTCACACTTACAAGGGAGTAATCATGGCGGCAGGTTCGACGATTTATAAAGCACAACTCAGTATTGCCGACATGGATCGTAACTACTACGAGACCCATGAGATTACGATAGCGCAACACCCCTCGGAGACCGATCAGCGTCTTATGATCCGTCTTGTTGCCTTTGCCCTTAACGCGAGTGATCGCCTTGTTATAACCAAAGGGATCGGCGGTGATGACGAACCTGAGCTGTGGGAGAAAAATTACGGCGATGAAGTAGTACTGTGGATCGATTTAGGACAGATGGATGAAAAACGGCTTCGCAAGGCGTGCGGACGCTCTGAAGAGGTGATCGTCTATACCTATAACTATAAAGCTGCAGTAGCGTGGTGGAAGCAGTACGGCACAACGTTTGAGCGGTTCAAAAACCTTCGAGTCATCCATTTGCACTCTGAGGGGATTGAATCGCTCTGCGAACGCTCTATGCGTCTGCAATGCAACATTAGCGATGGTGAATTGAGCGTGCATAGTGAGCGCGGAGATGTTACAATTACGCAAGAAGCATGGCACTAACGCGTCACTATTCGCTACATCTTTTACCCATTTATCTCTAAATTCACTCCCTTTGGCTATACTTAGCGGATCAATTATCTCTCTTTACGGATGCAACCATGAAACGAAAAATCGGAAAATTTAAAAGTTCTATCGCTACTCTCGAACTCCAAGATCGTGTTTTACGGGAAAATACCCTTATTTTAGCAGAGCCTGGATCGGGTAAAACACACCTTGCCAACAAGATTCGCGAGTTTGTTATGGACAGCGGTATTGCTACGTTGTATCTTGATTTCTCCAATCCGACTCCCGATCAGGTCGAAGAAAAATTCAAAACCGGCAGTGATTTTCACTATATGTGTTTTAATGAGAGTGATGAGTTTAATGCTGCTTTGGATGCGGCAATAGCCGCGCGTCAAAACATTTATATGGCTGTCAGCCCTTCGTTTTTCGCGAGCAAGCGGGATATTAAGAGCACGCTTTCCCAAATGATGCAAAAGCGGGAGCTTTTGGATAACTACTACTATATTATGCAAGAGATCGCAAGTCTGGAAGGGTTTTACACCCGATTTGAAGATTTTATGTTCTATATCTTCGATCTCGTTAATCTCAAAAAATTCGGTCTCACCTTTTTGGCACAGCCGCATGAGATGTTTGAAAATCCACGTATTAAACTGCTCTTCTCATTTCTCTTTGTAGGACGCTGTTCAAACGCCTATTATTACAACACCACGGTTTTACGCTCAATGGAGCCGAATACTTTCCTTTATCAACACCGTGTTGATAATCGTTCCCTTCTTTTTAACAATATCCAAAGCGATATCGTCTTTATCGAGGAGTAAAACCGAGTAATTCGGCTTTACCTGCGTTGAAGATAGAGGCTAAACCCGCTATAATTTCATAATTTTTTACATTTTTTAAAAGGAGCGTACCCTATGGGAAGAGCGTTTGAATATCGTAAAGCCGCAAAAATGAAGCGTTGGGGGAATATGTCGAGAGTATTTCCTAAACTCGGAAAAATCATCACAATGGCGGCAAAAGAGGGTGGGGAAGATCCCGATATGAACCCGAAACTCCGCAGTGCAATTTTGACGGCAAAAGCGCAAAATATGCCAAAAGACAATATCGATGCGGCGATCAAACGTGCATCCGGTAAAGATGCTATCTCTTTGGCAGAGATGAACATCGAGGGGAAAGGGCCTCACGGCGTTCTCTTTTTCGTAGAGTGTGCTACTGATAACAATGCACGTACGATTTCGAATGTTCGTACCATTTTTGGTCGTGCCAAAGGGGAAACTCTCAATAATGGTTCTTTGGAATTTATGTTCAGCCGTAAAGCGGTATTTCGATTTCCAACACCGGCTATGGATTTGGAAGAGTTAGAATTTGCTCTGATTGATGCAGGGTTGGACAGTATCGAAGAAGAAGAGGGTGAAGTGAGTGTGTATGGTGAATACACTGCTTTTGGAGCGTTGTCCGCTGAATTAGAAAAAATGGGGATCATCCCTGATAGTGCTGCGCTAGAGCGTATTGCAAACTCTCCGGTAGAGTTTAGTGAAGAGCAAATGGAGGATATCGAAAAGCTTATCGATAAACTCGAAGAGGATGATGACGTCCAAGCGGTTTATACGAACATCGGATAATTGTACCCTCTGAAGAAAGCCAAATGTTAAATCCTTTTGAAAATCTCCATCAAGTTAAGGATGACGGAGATTATCTAAAAGTGGTCCCGCCATCAACAATAATAGTTTGACCTGTGATCCAGCCTGCTTCTTCGGTACAGAGGAAATAAACCGCTCCAGCGATGTCGTTTGGGCTTCCCATACGGTTAAGGGCTGAGCGTTTGATGGTTTCGGCTTTTACCTCTTCGTAGTTGGTAAATGCTTTGAGTGCATCGGTGTCGATTGGTCCGCCAGAGACGGCATTAACACGGATATTCATTTCGCCGAGTTCGACTGCCGCGTAGCGTGCCATTGCTTCTACGGCTGCTTTGTTGGTTCCATGTCCTGCGTAGTTTTCGATGTAGATGAGATTTCCAGTACTGGACATCGTGACAACTGCACCGCCACCCACTTTTTCCATCCGTTTTGCCGCTTCTTGGGTTCCGACGACGAAAGCGTTGACGGTTGCGGTGTAGATGTTATTAAGCCCGCGCGGTTTTAGGCGCATAAATTTACCGTATCCGCCGACGACCGGGCGACCGTAGATCATCGCGTTGCTGACAAAAAAATCGATACGGTCGAAATCAGCATCAATTGCTTCAAAAAGAGGTTTAAACTCGTCCGGCTCTAAAATATTGAGAGGGTAAGAACGGGCTTTAACACCGTATTTACTTTCTAATTCATGAGCTAAAATAGCGGCGGTTTCACCATTTGAGTTATAGGTGAATGCGACGTTAACACCCTGTTGTGCAAACTTTTCAGCGATGGCTTGCCCGATCCCTTTGGTGGCTCCGGTGATTACAAGTGTTTTTCCCTTCATATTTGACATTCTTTATGCTCCTACGATGGTGTAATTTTTGAGCAGTGTTTCGAGTTTTTTCATATTCTCACTGCTTGGTGCGACGAGAGGGAGGCGATATTCGAGGGTATCGATGAGTCCTACGATGTACATTGCCGCTTTGATCATGACGGGATTTGCTTCTAAAAATAGAGCTTTATTGATTGGGAAAAGATGATCGTTTAGTGCTCTCGAGCCACTGAAATCACCAGATAATGCTTTAGTGACGAGTTGACTTTTTAAATCAGGTAAGAGATTGGAAGTAACCGAAGTGATTCCCGCACCTCCGCACGCTAAAATCGCGTAATCGATTGCATCATCACCACTAAATACTTTTAGCTCTGGTCTGCGTGAGAGGAGCTCGATGGTGCGTTCTATGCTCCCCGTCGCCTCTTTGATCCCGTAGATATTTGGAACATCATCGAAAAGGCGGATAACGGTATCGGCACAGATATCGACTATGGTACGTCCTGGGACGTTATAAAGCATACAGGGCAATTCTGGAACCGATTCTGCTATTGCTTTATAGTGCTGATAGAGCCCCTCTTGGGAGGGTTTATTGTAATACGGAGCGACGGAAAATATAGCATCAACTCCGCATTCTTGCGCAGTACGAGCGGCTTCGATCGCTTCAGCAGTGGAGTTGCTTCCTGCCCCTGCAAGGACTTTTGTAGAGGTTCCCTTGCAAACTTTTACGGCAATCTCCATACAAATACGGTCTTCTTCATAGGTCAGAGTTGCACTTTCACCAGTTGTTCCGACAGGGCAAATAGCGTTAATGCCATTATATATTTGTCGTTGAATAAGTTCTGCGTATTTTTGTTCATCGAGTTTCCCGTTTTTAAACGGGGTGATGAGGGCGGTCGTTGATCCTGTTACTAGATTCATTTTTTTCCTTTTCGTAGGATTATCGTTGTTGATTTTTCGGGAATTAGATATTGTGCTGCCACTTTTTGGATCTCTATAGGATTTAATGCCTCAATTGCTGCTTCGTACTTCATTAGAGGTGTAATATCACCACGAGCGAGATAGCTTCCGAACAAATCGGCGACTGATGTTGAGCTTTCCAAAGAGTAGATGAAATCGGCTTTAGTGTTGATTTTGATTTTATCTACTTCTGCTTGCTCAACCAGAGTTTTTTGGAGGGTATGGATCACATTCCAAATCTCTTTTTCTACCTCTTCAGCTTTGACTCCGTTGTTACATACTGCTAAAAAGAGGAAAACACCTGGATCGATGTTTTCCATATTGTAGGCATAAACTTGATTGACCAACCGTTTTTCGTCCACTAATAAACGGTTTAGGCGAGAGCTTTTCCCTGCACTGAGCATTTCACTCAAAGCAGAGAGTTTAGGTTGATCGGCATGTTGAAAGTTCGGGATAGGGAAGCTGATCGCGAGCATCTCCACTTCACTCTCTTTGTTTACTTCGACTCGGCGTGCACCGTCTTGTTCAGGCTCAATCACGGTTTTTTGAGGAATATCGAGGGTGTTGGCAACGGAACCAAATTGTTTTTCTGCCTCTGAAAATACGCTAGTGGGTTTAATATCCCCTGTTACGATCAAAATAGCGTTTTTCGGCTGATAATAGGTTTCGTGAAATGAGCGGATATCTTCTAACGTCCACGTTTGGATATCGTTCATAAATCCGATCGGCGTCCAGTGGTAAGGGTGATAGACGTAGGCACTGTTAAAGAGACGAAAATAGAGATACCCCATAGGATTGTTATCGGTTCTCCAGCGACGCTCTTCAGCGACAACATTACGCTCTGGTTGGAACTCTTCATCTTTGAGGTTAAGATTTTGCATCAACTCCGAGAAGAGAGAGAGCGATTTTGGGAGGTTCTCTGAGCTTGATTTGATGTAGTAGTGGGTGTAGTCAAATCCGGTGGAGGCGTTGTTCATCCCCCCGACACTTTTCACCTCTTCGTCAAACTCGCCCGCTTTGAGGTTTTTGGTTGATTTGAAATTCATGTGCTCCAGCATGTGGGCGATACCGCTTTTCCCCATCACTTCGTTACGACTTCCTACTCTATAGAAAATATCGGTCGAGATAACAGATGAGCCGTTATCCATAGGGATGGCAACAACTTGCAATCCGTTGGATAGGGTTTTAGTTTCATAATGAGGGAGCGATGAGGCCATTAGGGTTCCTAGAGACAAAATTGTTGCAATGATGATTTTCATTGCCGATCTGCGCCGATTGCTTCAGTGATCGAGGTAAAACCATCCGATGCCAAAAGATCGATCAGGCCGCTGTTGATCTCTTCGATCACTTCAGGCCCTTTGAAAATCAACGAGGTGTAGATTTGGACCAGTGAAGCACCAGCACGGATACGTCGGTACGCCTCCTCAGGTGTGCTAATCCCGCCGACACTGATGAGGGTGGTTTTGCCATAAAGTTCACGTGCAATCGCATCGAAAATGTAGAAACTTCGCTCGCGTAACACTTCGCCGCTTAATCCGCCCATATCTTCGGGTTCACTAACTAAGGAGTAGTCGATGGTGGTATTGGTCGCGATGATACCGTCTGCTCCACTTTCCACGGCGTGAACACACAGTGCTACTGCTTGATCTTCCGACATGTCAGGGGCGATTTTGAGCAAAATAGGTTTATTGGTGAGCGCTTTTGCTTCGGCGAAGAGTTGGGAAATGAACGATTCGTTTTGGAGATCACGCAATCCCGGAGTGTTCGGAGAGGAGATATTGATGACCATGTAATCAGCGTACTCATGGAGCGCTTTGATGAGGGTGGTGTAATCTTTAATTGCTTTGTCATCAGGGGTGATTTTATTTTTACCGATATTGACACCGATAGGGGTGCTGAAAGGGTAGATATTTTTGAGACGGTGAGAGATACGGAAAAGGCCGTCGTTGTTGAATCCCATCGCGTTTTGAAGAGACTCTTCTTCGATATGTCTCCATAAACGGGGACGTGGATTTCCCTCTTGAGGTTTTGGGGTGAGGGTACCGATTTCAGTGAAACCAAATCCCATAGACATGACACCGTGAAACATCGTCGCGTTTTTATCAAACCCAGCCGCAAGACCGACAGGGTTTAAAAAGGTGCGTCCAAAAAGCTCTTGGGTAAGGGAAGGATGTGAGACAAAATGTTTCGCCATCCAGCCGTTAAAGAGAGGGGGGCAATAGCTAGCAGAGGTTAAAAGTCCAGCCGCAAGGGTATGAGCACTTTCGGGTTGAAGTTTAAAAAGCCAGGGTTTTAAAGATTCGTAATCAAACATACCATCCGCCTCATCGTGATTAAAGTTACTGCGATTATACTCAAAAAAGGATTAATAGGGGATTACACGCCCATTTTCCCCGCTAAACGACGGTAGTTTTCGGAGGTTTCGAGAAGCTCTTGATGCGTTCCGCGAGCGATAATGTACCCCTCTTCAAAATATAAAATCAGATCGGCATGTTCAATCGTACTGAGGCGGTGGGCGATGATAAGGGTGATTTTATCTTGAGCGTACGATTGCAATGCTCCTTGGATACGCTTTTCACTTTCGTTATCGAGCGCACTGGTCGCTTCATCCAAGATCAGGAGAGAGGCGTGTTTGTAGATGGCACGGGCGATGGCAATACGCTGACGCTGACCGCCGGAGAGGTTTGCACCGAACTCTTGCATAGGGGTGTGTATCCCCTCTGGGAGTGTAGAAGCAAAGTCGAGAGCATCAGCTTTTTGGAGAGACTCTTTTACTCTTGCTTCATCGATGTCACTGCCGTATGCAACATTCGCTGCCAAGGTGTCTTGAAGGATGTAGACTCGCTGAGATACGGCAGCAATTTGGTTACGGAGAGAACTTTGGGTATATATTTTGAGATTATTTTGGTTGAGGGAGATGGTTCCGTGTGATGGGTCATAAAAGCGTAACAGTAGATTGACGAGAGAACTTTTTCCGCCCCCGCTTTGACCTACGAGGGCTACGGTCTGCCCTGCGCTAATAGAGAGGTTGATATGAGAGAGAGCTGTTTTATCACCGAAATTGAGGCTAATATCCTCAAAACAGACCTCTTTAATCGCCTCATCCAGAGTGATTGACCCCTCTTTGATTTCGTTTTCAATATCGAAAATATGAAAAACCCGTTCGCTCGCGGCCTGAGCGTCTTGAATTTTGCTGTAGATGGCACTGACCCGTCTTAGTGGCTGAAATACAAGTCCGACAGCGGTTAAAAATGCGGTAAACTCTCCGACGCTCATTGCTCCAGAATAGACCTGTTGACCTCCGACGAATATAACGGCTGCGAGTCCTGTAGCGGCGATAATCTCCATTAGTGGGGAGACCAGTTCACTTGTATAGGTTGCTTTCATATTGAGTTGGAAAAACTGCTCATTTTCATTTTTAAACTGCTTTACTTCATACTCTTCGGTTGCATTGGCTTTGATAATTTCACTGTTGTTGAACACTTCGCTCAAACGGGTCATTAAATCGGCATTTTTTTCCTGAGATCGGTGTGAGAGCCGTTTAAGACGTCGGGTGATCTTAATGAGAGGGAATATGATGATCGGCATAACGAATAGTGCCCAAAAAGCGAGTGTTGCATTGAGATAAATTACATATCCGACAAGAGCAACGACCGTGAGACTCTCACGAACCAGTTCGGGCATCATGGTGGAGACAAAATACTGAATACGAGCAATGTCGTTAGTGATTCGGGAAATAAGCTCTCCACTGCGATTGGAGTAGAGAAACTGCATATCCATGTGGACGATTTTATCGAGGAGGTTTTCACGAAGACGGGAGACGATGTGCATCCCGATATAGGTGTTGTAGACCGCTTGCAAATAACGACCGATGGATTTGATAATATAAATTCCGATGAGCGACATGGGGATAATGTAGAGCATATCCGCTTCTTTTTTGATGAACATATTGTCCATCAACGGTTGCATAATATGGGCTGTTCCTGCGGTAGCGGTAACGGTGAGCAATATACCGATAAGCACCATGATATATTGAAATTTATACCCCCGTATATAGGGCCAGTACCGCTTATAAATTTCGCTGAATTTCACTCCCGTATCTCCCAAAACGTTCCGCTAGCCGTATCCATAATAGATACTCCGAGTGCGGTGAGTTCATCACGAATCGCATCGGAAGCGGCGAAATCTTTGGCTTTTTTGGCGTCGGTACGCTGAGTGATCAATGCATCGATTTTTGCTTTTGCTGCTTCATCCAACCCAAATTGGAAATACTCATACGGGTTTTGGCTTCCAAATCCTAAAACACTCTCGATGGTAGCGAATGATGAGAGGAGAACTTGACGGTAGCTTTTGTCTTTGGGGTTGGTATCGAGTGCTTCGTTGGCTCCAGCGATAAGCTCATCGATCAGAGCATATGCGCGTGAGACGTTTAGATCATCCCCTAACGCTTCAAGAAGATTTTTTTTGAATTCAGTATCGATAATCTCGGCAGTGAGTCCGAAGAGCCGTTTTTTGAGGCGATAGAGTTTATCGAGCCGTTTTTTAGAGGCGATCAAATCCTCTTCGTTAAAATTAAAATCTCCCCGATAATGGGTACTGAGGAGATAAAATCGGAGCACTTCGCCATCATAGCTTTTGAGGGCGTCTTTGAGGAAAAAACTGTTTCCCAGACTTTTCGACATCTTCTCGCCGTCAATCGTGACAAAACCGTTGTGCATCCAATAGCGTGCTAACTCATGGTTCGTCGCACAGCGAGTTTGCGCCGCTTCGTTTTCGTGGTGAGGAAAGAGCAAATCCGCTCCGCCGCCGTGGATGTCGATGGCATAGTCGCCGATATGAGGACTCACGTAGCGCTCGATCATGGCAGAGCACTCCAAATGCCACCCCGGACGTCCACGCCCGAACGGAGAATCAAAGGCGACACCCTCATCATGCACCGCTTTCCAGAGGGCAAAATCGGCTTCGTTACGTTTTTCGGAGACTCTCTCGACGCGGCTGACGTTCTCAGAGCTTTGGCGGTTGCTGAGAGAGAGATAGTTTTTATCGCTCGCGGTGTCGAAATAGATGTCGCCGTTACTGATGACATAGGCATGTTTTTTGTCGAGGAGGCGTTGTATCATCTCGCTCATTGCATCGATCGATTCGGTCGCTTTAGGCTCTAATGTCGGCTTTTGGACTCCGATCGCTTCCATATCACGGGTGTACGCCGCCGTGTAGCGCTGTGCAATCTCGCTCGTGCTGATCCCGAGTTCACGTGCTTTATTGATGATTTTATCATCAATATCGGTGATGTTACGGGCAAAGAGGACATCATACCTCTGTGCTTCCAACACACGGCGGAGCAGATCGAACACCAACGCGCTTTTGGCATGTCCCAAATGGGCATCGTCATAGACCGTCGGGCCGCAGACGTAGAGGGATACTTTCCCCTCTTGGAGGGGGATAAATGGTAGTTTTGTTTTTTGGACGCTGTCGTATATAGTCATGTTAATCCTGCTAAATTATCGTATCCATTGTATCAAAAAGGTGTTTAAACTATAAAAAACTACTCCGAAACCGAGAGTTCCTAAGATAAAGTAGAGGCTAAAACGGCTTTTGAGCAGATCAAAAAAGATCTTCCAACCCACCTCTTTGATGGTGAGGATGAACTGTACCACACCGCCGATGCTCCCCGCGAGTGCCAAACCTGCCGCCCCCATCGATTGCATCAAAATGACGGAGAAAATTAGATTTATTACGAGAGAGATGATCGCAATCTTCGCCGCTTTGAGATGTTTGTGCTGTGCATAGAGGTACATCGAAAAGAGCTTTGCCAGCCCAAATGGGATCAGTCCCACCATGTACATCATCAATACATCGGCGGTATTGCGGGTGTCTTGTGCACTAAACGCCCCGCGTTCAAACAACAACCAGATAATCGGTTCGGATAAGAGTATTCCCCCGAGTACCGATACCCCCAACAGCGCGCTAAGGAGCCAAAACGATTTAAAGAGATTTTTATAGGCGAGTTCATCATTGCCGTTATTGATCGCCTTGGCAATCGTGGGGAAGAGGGCAGTGGTGATCGCCAACGCGATAATCGCAAAAGGGAGCTGAAAAATACGGTTGGCGTAAAAGAGATACGACACTGACCCCGCCACCAAAAATGAGGCGAGGGAGGTATCGATAAACGAGGCGATTTGCGCCGTGGAGTTCCCGAGCACCGAGGGGATAAAGAGTGATTTGAATTTCGATTCCTCTTCTTTGACATCTTTTACTTTACGGTATTTCCATCCGCCGACTAACACTTTCATCAACCCTTGCTTGCGGATCGCATAGAGGTGGGTAGCCACTTGGAGAAGCCCTCCGATGAGGATGGAGAAACTGAGGGCATAGACAATCGTCTGCGGATCGGAGTTGGTAAAGAGGATCAGGGCAACGATCATCGCGATGTTGAGCCAGACGGTTGAGAATGCGGTGGTAAAAAAATGCTCTTTATGCTGCAATAGTGAGCCTAAAAAGGTGACGATGAAGATGAGGTCGAGATACCAAAAATTGATCGCGGTTAGCGGAGCGGTCTTGGAAATAAGTTCATGCCCCCAATCCCACGCCAACATTTTGGTAAAAAAACCGGGGAAGAGGGTGACGAGAAAAGAGAGGAAAACGATAAACGCCATAAAACGGATGAAGATGGCGACGGCAAAGACACTTTTCTGACGAGAGGCGATATACGAGGGCATAAAGCTTTGGGTAAACGAACCCTCCGCGAAGATGCGGCGAAAGAGATTCGGGAATTTAAACGCCATTAAAAAGATATCGCTCCACACATTCGCACCCAACACGGATGTCATCAAAACATCACGCCCTAGTCCCGTGACACGGGAGATAAGGATACCAAAAGAGTTGGAGAATATCGATTTAAACATAGTTTATATCATGTCCTGAAATAGATTTGATGCAATTTTAGCTGATTAGGGATTAAAACTAATCGGAGTGTTATGTAGTAACTTTATTTCTAGCTTCTTTCCGTTTTCTTTGAAGCTTTACGTTGAAATTCTAAAGCTTTGTCCAACTCTCCCATAGCTTTATAAATCGTAGAAAGATTATTATAGCTGATTGCCAACTCAGGATGTTTATTTTCCAAGATCTCTTCTCTTAGTTTTAAAGCTTTAAGTTGAAATTCTAAAGCTTTGTCTAACTCTCCATTAGCATAATAAATCGCAGAGATATTGTTATAGCTTGTTGCTAAATCAGGATGTTTCTCTCCTAATATATCTTCTCTTATTTTTAAGGCTTTAATCTGAAAGTCTAAGGCTTTGTTTAATTCTCCCATATCGTGATAAACTGTAGAAATATTGCTATAACTTTGAGCTAAATCAGGATGCTTATCTCCCAAGACCTCTTCTCTTATTTTTAAGGCTTTATCTTGAAATTCTAAGGCTTTATCCAAATCTCCCATATCTTGATAAACAGCAGAGAGATTATTGTAGCTTAATGCTAAATCAGGATGTGCATCGCCCAAGAACTCTTCTGATAACTTCAAATCTTTAAGTTGAAATTCTAAGGCTTTGTCCAACTCTCCCATAGATTTATAAATCGTAGAGAGATTATTATAGTTTGTAGCTAAAGATGGATGTTTATCTCCCAATATCTCTTCTTTTAGGTTTAAGGCTTTAACTTGGAATTCTAAAGCTTTCTCCAATTCACCCATATTTTGATAAATCATAGAGAGATTATTATAGCTTGTAGCTAAATCTGGATGTTTTTTACCCAAAACTTCTTTTGTTAGTTTTAGTTCTAACTCCAAATAGTAAAGGGCTTGTTGATAATCTCCAATATTTTTACATACAGTAGCGATTTGAAATAAAAGGTTCAATTTTATTTCATTATTCTCACTTTCATCAAGCCTCTCCAACAATTTCTCAAGCTCTATTTTTTTATCTTTTGTCGTGAGGCCACCTATAGAGCTATATGAAGAGGATTCTGAAACTTTTATGTCCAATAAGTGGTCATTTTTTTCATCTTTTTGCAGTTCTAAAACAGTGTTTTTAAATTCCCATAAATCGGGGATAACATTGAGGGCTTTTGTGAAAAGTTCCTCTTTTTGATACAAAGAGATAAAACAAATGAGATTGATATTGTGAGAAGCGATTTTATCTCTTCTTTGGTTGAAACCGTTGTATAAATCGGGGTTATTGAGTATCTCTTCAAAATTATCGATATAGACAAACCCCTCATTGTTTTTATACAACTCATTTGAAATATCTTGATACGATCTATTTTCTACATTTAGATCTGTCACTAAACTGGTTGGATAGGTTTTGGCTATATACCCTTTTATATCTTTTATCATATTTGTATTGGGGTACAAAATCACTACAAATCTAAATCGTGAAGGGTTTAAAACCTTTTTTAGTTTTTGTTGCAGTTGTTTAAAGTTTAGTTCAAAGCTCATACTAAATTGTCTTTGATATATTTTTTTATTAAAGGGTTTAATATCAATCGTAATTTTGGTTCACTAACAAATATATCAATATTATTCAAAACAAAATATCTAAAAGCATAATACTCATTCTCTTTTTTAGTCTCAAGTATAAAATTTTTTATCTCAGAAACAAAAACACTTAATGTTCTTTTCGTTTTAAACTCTTCATAATTATCATTTATTCTTCTAATAAATCCATTTACAACTTTTATTCGATGCTGTTTTAAAGTTCTTCTATTTAAATCACATACATCTTCAATCGTATATGTAATTCTTTCATCCTTTGAACTCATTGCTGCTTCATTATCAAAGATAAGTTTATCTAAAATATCTTCTCTTTCAGGATTTATTAGTTTTGGTTTTTCCCTCTCATCATACTCTTTGCCTAAAGTATGAATGTTCTCAAATAACTCTCCACTATAAGAGACTCTATCTGCATCCAGTTCGAAATCTGTGCCTTTTTTCTTGTTACACTTGCCACAACTTAGTAGTAAATTATCCCAACTATAGGCAAGCCAATAATAGATATCTTTAGGTCGATAGTGTTCTAAATGTTTATCTTCATCTGAAATATCTTTTTCACAATATGCACATTTGTTATTGTAAAGGTCGCAAAGAGCTTTATCTACAGAACCCACTTTATAAAGATTTGAGCCATCATCATATTTAGCTGCTGAAATATTATGTAAAAAAGTTTCTTTTCTACTTTCTGATTTTAAAATTGATGGAATATTTTCAAGGTCTTTATCTATTTTTATCATAGCTCGTCTAATTCTTCTTCAATTAATTTTGTTATATCCTCTTCGCTAATATCTATATCTTCTTTGATTTTTGTTGCAATAACTTTATGAATCTTTTCATAGATAAAATCATCATCACTAAAATTTTTATCCTCATAATTTCTTGAAGCCATTGTCTCTAAATCAAATAGCGGTGAAGATATAAGTGTATTGTTTGTATAACCTTTATTGACGATTTGATCTGTGATTTGCACTTTTCCATCATCTTTATAAACCTTATAAAATACAGCTTCTTCACTTGCACCTAAAATTACAGTAGGACTGTGAGTAGTTACAATGAATTGAATATTTGGAAAAGCTTTTCTCAACTTATTCATAAACTCATATTTCCACTTAGGGTGAAGATGAAGTTCAACTTCATCTATTAAAACTATCCCCTCATACTCCTCTTTATTTACAACATAAGGTTGATTTTCACTTAGTCTTACTAACATATCTCCAATAATAGTTAACACACCTTTATAGCCGGCGGAGAGTTGTTCAAAACTTGTAGGAGAGTTTTTTTCACTAAAAGTGACATTGTTATATGTTATATCTATTTGTATATCTTTATTTAACAAATCAGTTAAAAGAGCTTTTGCATCATCCACGGATATAACATTTGTTACCTCTGATTTTTCTGCATTATATAAATCTATTAACCATTTTTTCGGGTCTTTTAAATCTATACTATTGTCAAATAGTGTTAAGTAGCCCGTTTCATCATCTTCTGTTTTACAGTTGTTGTTTCTATGTGCACCATAAGCAATTAGATTTCTATAAGGTTTTGTAGAAACAGCACTAAAAATTTCATCTTTATTATCAATAATTTCTAACTTATAATCTTTTTGTGTTTTAAGGAAGTCAACAACTTTACCCTCTTTGACTCCTTTTAAAGCAAGTGCTATGGCTTGAAGTACTAAAGTCTTTCCATCACCGTTTTCACCGACTATATAAATCTCTTTTCTATCATTTAAGTTATTGAGTCTAAGCTTTTCTATACTAAAAAAATTATCTATTTTAATCTCTTTTATTGTTGTTATCTCTTCTTTTGGAATATCAGCTTTTTTTTCTTTTTGACTACTTATATTTTTAATTACAAAATTTGATAATTTTCTATAAGTCTCATTTTCTAAGATAATTGGATTTATTTTTTTATCTGTCCCATCACCATATTCAAGAATCAACTTTTTTTCTAATAGAGAGGCTAGTGTATCACTATATGAGATATTTTTTTTCTCTTCTAGCTCTTTTAATATTTTTAGTTCTTCTTCTGTAAGGTAGTTTACAATGTCATTAGAGATTTTATCTTTTGCATCTATAACACTCTGTAAATTTACCACTTCTCCTTCTGCAATTAGATAAGCTTCTGTGATAATTTTCATAGTCTCTCTTGGAGAACCTGCACCAAAGTTAATGATTGTTTCAACCGTATTATCATTCTCAAACAATTTTTCATCTATTCGTCTGTAAATAAAATCTTTAAATTTGTTAACACCGTTGTCATCTAAAGTAATCAAAGGAAAAGATATGGGTGTTGAGAAGTTGCTAGAAGTACTAACATAACTAAATAAGTCAATAGGTAGAGCAATTATCATATTTATTTTTATCTCTATAAACTTATTTGAATCATCTATTAATATTTTTTTTCTATATTCAAAAGTTCCTATTTTCTCAAAACCATCTATTATAAAAAGTATATCTTTAGCTATGTTTTCCTTTTTCAAATCCTCTTTTGCATATAAAATAAATTCATTAAATTTCATGCTAAAGTCTGAGAAATTGTTTGTAAAAACTCTTCTTATAACTTCTTTGGTATTTTGAGTACCGGTAAATTTTGTTTGAGTTTTAGTGATAAGTTTAAAAAGTGTTTGGATATTTACATCAGCATTTTTTTCTATCTCAATTGTGGCAGATCCATCTATTTTGTTATTTATTTCAATTATTCTTTGATTATACCAATCATAAAAAGATTCAATACCTTGCTTATTTATATTTATCTTCCTATCATATAATTCTTTTACTAATTGTTTTAATACAAAAATCATAATATCAATGAAATCAATATTATTCAAATCAAGCTCTTCACTACTGATTTCACAAAATATTGTTAAAAAACAAGTTTCTTTGTTTAGGTCATTTTTAAGTTTTATAAGTTCTGTTGTCTTTCCTGTACCTCGATGACCGGAGAGAAAAATTCTTTGAGGGGAAGTTAAAGTATTGCATTCTCTTGTATATGGATTGATATTAAGCATTTTAAATATTTTATTTTCATTAAAGCCTTTTCTAAGACCTGAAAAATCTGTAAAAAATTCATTGGTTTCATCAATAGGATTGTTAAACTCTACAGCATTTAATATTTCAAAAAAATTATTTGCTTTTTTCATTTAAAACCTTTTCACATTCAGATAAGTAGATAATTATACCCTATTTTAATATTGTCAAAATTATGTAACAAAAAAGTTCTCAAAATTAAATACTTTTAATACTTATTTTAGAATATATTATATAGAATACTTTTAGTGTCTATTTTTAAGTACAATAGGAAATATTATGATAAATCCATTCTATTATGAGGGTTTTGCTATCCAAGAGCAGTTTTATGGGCGAGAGAGTGAACTCGAAAAAATCCAAAAACTGGTAAACCATTCCAATAATCTATTGCTGTATTCTAAACGTCGTATGGGGAAAAGTTCTCTAATTAAAGAGTTAATGCATCGCAATAGGGATCAGTGTTACACCATTTACTGTGACATTTTCGATATTGCCTCTAAAGAAGAGTTTGCTTCCATTCTTTTAAAGTCATTGGCAAAAACGCATCGTGGTGATATTAAAACGATCATTAGCAATCTCAAAAAGTATTTCAAACGGGTAACGTTTGGAATTTCTGTTGATCCGAATACCGCCAAAATTAGCTACACACCACGACTTGAGGGGTTGAGTTTTGAGGAGATGATTGAAGAATTTTTTGAAGGGTTGTTTTTACTGAGTAAAGAGAAACGGGTGATTTTTGCCATTGATGAATTTCAGCAAATTGCTCTTCTTGATACCAAAATTGATGCGTTGCTTCGTAAATACATGCAAGAACCTTATAATGTTTCTTATATTTTTGCAGGTTCAAAACGCCATTCCATAACGTCACTCTTTACCTATAGCGCCCCCTTGTATGAGATGGCAACCCACATGGAACTAGGGGGGTTGGATGGAAAATCGGTTCTAGCGTATGCATCGAAATATCTATCCATAAATGAGGGGACGGTAGAATATTTACTAGCATTATGTGATCATGATACGAAACTAATGCAGCATATCCTACATATTCTCTACAATAATCAAAAAGAATCAACCATTACACCAATAATGATTGATGAGGCACTTGAAGAGATCATTGGTGACAAGAGTTCATCGTATACCCTTTTGTATGATACATTTTCGCTAACACAGAAAAAGGGGTTCAAAATCATTACCGCAAGCATTGAGAGTATTTTTTCACTCGATACCCTTAAAGCCTACAATATTCAAAAAGCATCATTGGCTTCCGCACTCAAACAGCTTTATACTAAAGAGATTATTGATAAAGAAGACGATAAATGGTTTGTCCCTGATCGGACATTGGAATTATGGGGTAAACGGATGTTGAATCGGTAAATGGACTGTTCAGAATTCTGTGTTAGTATCGAGTAGCTCCTAAAATTGTATCTATAAGATTTAAAGCTTTTGTCAGACGTCCCTAGAAATGGATACTAAGCTGAGAGATTATTAAGCTCTAGTTTCGGATTGGCATGGTCCATTTTTTTCTGCATTAGCAATCCTCATAAAGAGTAATTTTAACAAGCTGTCATCGTTTAACCACCCCTGCAAACTGTATTCCTACAAATTTGTATCATTGTTGTCATTTTGTCGCTATCTTTGAGTAAATGTCGCAAAAAACCATAGAACACCCCTTGCATCAACCTAAGTGAAGTTCAAAAATAAGGGGATAACATGGCTGGAGCAGCTAGCTTGCGACAAATCGCGTTCTACGGAAAAGGTGGGATCGGTAAATCTACTACATCTCAAAATACATTGGCAGCAATGTCACATTATTTCGGAAAAAATATTATGATCGTTGGTTGTGATCCAAAAGCGGATTCAACTCGTTTGATTCTTCATGAGAAAGCACAAGATACTATTCTTTCTCTCGCAGCAGAAATGGGAACTATTGAAGATGTTGAGATGGAACAAGCTCGTCTTTGGGGAAAAGGTCTTTTCGATCGTGAAACTCCGGGCGGTTGGATCAACTGTACAGAATCAGGCGGACCAGAACCAGGAGTAGGTTGTGCAGGTCGTGGTGTTATTACAGCGATTAACTTTCTTGAAGAAGAGGGTGCATACGATGAAGAAGGTTTAGATTTCGTCTCTTACGACGTTCTTGGTGACGTTGTTTGTGGTGGATTTGCTATGCCAATTCGTGAAGGTAAAGCACAAGAGATCTACATCGTAATGTCAGGTGAAATGATGGCGATGTACGCGGCTAACAACATCTCTAAAGGGATTTTGAAATACGCAAACACTGGTGGAGTACGTCTTGCAGGTCTTATCTGTAACGCTCGTATGACAGACAAAGAGTACGATTTGGCGCTTGAGCTTGCTCAACGTATCGGAACTCAATTGATCCACTTCGTACCACGTAACAACATCGTTCAACATGCTGAATTACGTCGTATGACCGTTGTTGAATACAGCCCATACTCTGACCAAGCTCGCGAATACAAAGAGCTTGCTCGTAAAATCGTATATAACGATATGAAAATTATCCCTACTCCAATCAGTATGGATGATCTCGAAGACTTGCTCCTTGCATTCGGTCTCGAAGACGAAGTTGATGAGTCACAAGTCGGTAAAGCAGCAGAGGCATAATTTATTACGGACACGCGGCAAAGCCACGAGTCCTACGCTAACGCTGAGTTTACCTCAGCGGTATGCTCATAGAGCTTTTTGTAACCCCGGGGGTTCCTCTTTTGAGGAATCTTCAATGGTCGTCATGAAAATGACAAATAACATCTTGTTAATAATGAAAAGAAAACAACAGAAAAAGGAGATTAGATGTTTGTATTAGGTTTTCACTTCCCAGCTTCAATGGGGAATCAAATTCCAGACGAATTAGTTGCAGAAAAAATTGCCGGCGTTGATATCAGTGGCGTTAAAGAGATCAAACTTTTGATGGGTACTAAAGATAAAGATAAAGAATGGTTGAGCTACACCAACAACTCTACATTTTTATTCCGTGCTATGGTTCATTACTTCAAAGAAGAGAACCCAGAAAATTTACAAAAGTACATGATCTACATGAACCGTTACCAAATGTCTGCAATCTCTAAACGTGTTGATGCAGCTGATGATGAAACAATGAAATTGTGTCATAACTTAGATTCGATGGAACAATTCCGCATCGAACTTGCGTAAGGAAGAGGTGTATTATGGGTCCAGAAACACTAGAAGCTAAACAAAAAGCGGCCATTGAAGAGATTTTAAAAGCGTATCCTGAGAAAGCGGCGAAAAACCGTGAAAAACATCTCGGGGTCGGATCTCCAAATGATGAAAATCAAAAAACTTGTGGCGATGTTCGCTCAAACAAAAAAACCGTTCCGGGTGTAATGAGTCAACGTGGTTGTGCTTATGCAGGCTCTAAAGGGGTTGTATGGGGTCCAGTTAAAGATATGGTTCATATCTCTCACGGTCCTATCGGATGCGGTCAATACAGCCGTGCAGGTCGTCGTAACTATTATATCGGTGTAACCGGTGTTGATACTTTCGTTACGATGAACTTCTGTTCGGATTTCCAAGAAAACAACATCGTTTTCGGTGGAGACAAAAAATTGGGTAAATGTATCGATGAAATCGAAGTACTTTTCCCTCTTAACAACGGTATCACTGTTCAATCAGAATGTCCAATCGGTTTGATCGGGGATGATATCAACGCAGTAGCAAAAACAAAAGCAGCTGAGATTGGTAAAACAATCGTTCCAGTAAACTGTGAAGGTTTCCGTGGGGTTTCTCAATCATTGGGTCACCACATCGCAAATGACGCGGTTCGTGACTATATCTTTGATGGTGATTTGAGCCACATCGATACTACGAATGTTACTCCAACTGAGTATGACGTTGCGATCATCGGAGACTATAACATCGGTGGTGACACATGGTCAAGCCGTATTCTTCTTGAAGAAATGGGTCTTCGTGTTGTAGCACAATGGTCTGGAGATGCAACTCTTAAAGAGATGGCATTGACACCTAAAGTGAAATTGAACTTGCTTCACTGCTACCGTTCAATGAACTACATCAGCCGTCACATGGAAAAAGAGTTCGGGATTCCTTGGATCGAGTATAACTTCTTCGGACCATCACAAACAATCAAATCACTTCGCAAAATTGCGGCGTTCTTTGATGAGAGCATTCAAGCTAAATGTGAAGAAGTTATCGCTAAATACCAACCGATGATCGATGCGGTTATCGCGAAATACAAACCTCGCCTCGAAGGTAAAACAGTAATGTTGTTCGTGGGAGGTCTGCGCCCTCGTCACGTTATCGGAGCTTATGAAGATTTAGGTATGGAAGTAATCGGAACCGGTTATGAGTTCGCTCATGATGATGACTACAAACGTACTAAAGAAGAAATTTTCCGTTCAACCGTTATCTATGATGATGTCAACGAGTATGAGCTTGAAGCATTCGTTAAAAAACTTCAACCTGACCTTGTAGCTTCAGGGATCAAAGAGAAGTATGTATTCCAAAAAATGGGTCTCCCATACCGCCAAATGCACTCATGGGATTACAGCGGTCCATACCATGGATACGACGGATTCGCGATTTTCGCACAAGATATGGATTTAGCAATTAATTCACCTGTATGGGCTCACAGTAAAGCACCATGGGAAAAGGAAGGTTGAGACGATGCAAGAAGTAGAAAAAATCGTAAACGGGAAAGACCTGTTTAAACGCCCAGAGTATACAGAATTACTCGCAAACAAAAAACAATTCGAATCGTCTATGCTCGCAATCAACCCTGCGAAAGTGGATGAAATCGCTGAGTGGACTAAATCATGGGATTACCGTGAGAAAAACCTTGCTCGTGAAGCGGTTACCGTCAATCCTGCAAAAGCATGTCAACCTCTCGGGGCTGTCATGGTTGCACTTGGGTTTGAAGGTACTATGCCTTACGTTCATGGTTCTCATGGATGTGTAGCGTATTTCCGTTCATACTTTACTAAACACTTCAAAGAGCCGACTCCTTGTGTTTCTGACTCTATGACTGAAGATGCTGCGGTATTCGGTGGATTGGTAAATATGAAAGAGGGTCTTAAAAACTGTGCGGCAGTTTATAAACCTAAAATGATCGCGGTTTCTACTACCTGTATGGCAGAAGTTATCGGAGATGATTTACAAGCGTTTATTCTTGCTGCAAAAGAAGAAGACGGCGGAGAGTTCCTACCTGAAGAATATCCTATTCCATATGCGCATACTCCTTCATTCGTAGGTAGCCATATCACGGGTTATGACAACATGATGAACGGTATCATGTCTCAGCTGACCGAAGGTCAAAAAGGTGAAACAAAACAACGTATCAACATCATCCCTGGTTTTGAAACGTATATCGGAAGCCTTCGTTCTGTAAAAAGCATCGTAGAAGCGTTCGGCACAGACTATATCATGTTGGGCGACCACTCTGATCAATGGGATATGCCAGCAGGTAGCTACGAAATGTTCCAAGGCGGAACAAAATTAGAGGATGCAAAAGATTGTATCAATTCAAGTGCAACGATCTCATTGCAAAAATATTCAACAACTAAAACCATGAAAATGGTCGAAAAACGTTGGAAACACGCTGGTGGACATAGTAACCCGATCGGTCTCAAAGGGACTGATGAGTTCGTTATGAAACTCGCAGAGCTTACAGGTACAGAAGTACCACAAAAACTCAAAATCGAGCGCGGCCGTTTAGTTGATGCTATGCAAGACAGCTATCCGTACATGCACGGTAAAAAATTCGCTATCTGGGGTGATCCTGACTTCCTTCTCGGAGCCGTTTCATTCTTGTTAGAGATGGGTGCTGAGCCGACTCACGTCCTTTGCCACAATGCACCAAACGGTTGGGAAGCTGAGATGAGAGCATTGCTCGACACCTCTCCGGCTAAAGACAGTTTGAATGTTTGGGCTGGAAAAGACTTGTGGCACATGCGTTCACTCCTCTTCACTGAGCCTGTCGATTTCATGATCGGTAACAGCTACGGTAAAGAGTTGATGCGCGACACTGGTACTCCGTTGATCTACATCGGATTCCCGATTTTCGACCGTCATCACCTACACCGTTACTCTATCAGCGGATACGATGGAGCGTTGAATCTTCTTACTTGGATCACGAATAAAGTTCTTGACCAATTGGATGAAGATACAAAACAAATCGCTAGCACAGACTACTTCTTCGACCTCGTTCGCTAAAAACTTCCCCTCTCCGGGGAAACTAATTTCATTGATTCTCGTCACTTTCTCCCCTATGGGAGATTTTTTTGGTTGAGTCTTTTATAAAAGATTTAGTCAAACAAATAGGATGATTTATGGCTAGCGTGCAAGATAAACTAAAAGCGCAATTGTTGGTTGAAATGTATGCGAGTATCGACCGTATTTACGATTCGATTGAGCAACATTTTGAACTCGATGAGACGCACAGAGATAATGTTATTAAAAGCCTTAATACACTTAAAGATGAACTCTACTTTGTGGTACAAACCACACCGCTTTCGTGATTATTTCTTACTAACTCAACTTTCGCACATAAAACCTAGTTCTTTTTTGGTGTAAGCTCCGATAACAGCGATAATTTGGTGCAATTCTTTATTCGTCTTGAGATTATCGTTGATATTGGCTATGTTAGTGAGGATTTGCAA
>Ga0209467_1000322_pt1 | contig 76654 bp, 78 predicted proteins | sample Higcelwee11metaG_FD_187175 | JGI IMG/M metagenome (GOLD analysis project Ga0209467, IMG submission 187175) | Freshwater pond sediment microbial communities from the University of Edinburgh, under environmental carbon perturbations - High... | ecosystem: Environmental > Aquatic > Freshwater >...
TAGTCCTGTCGCCGTAGCGAAACCACTGTTACTGATCAAATAGTCCGTATAAAGTTCAAGGTAGTCTGTTTTCATGCTCTATAAAAGCATATTGTGTGCCTTGATAGTTTTTACTGCGTAAGGTCAGACAATAAGTAGAAAAAAGTAACTAATATAATGATCGTAAAGAAATTTAGTTGATTAATAATAGTATTTGCTAGAGAATGTAGATAAAATATCTACTGTGAATAAAGGATAATAAGGAATTATCGTGAAAACAAAGAGTGCAGCAACAATCGAGGAAATCATTTGGGATCATAAACTAACAGGTTTGGATTTTGAAAAAAAAGTTTTTAATCTTCTTTCTTCAGTTGTAAAAAAGCAAGATGGTTTTTATGATATTCGGAAGACAGAAAATGTTCGAGATGAAGGAGTTGATGTAATTATTGAAATTAAAAGTGACATTACTTTATTTAATAGAAAATTTTTATATCAACCTCGTAACAACAGTGAGCATTCATATATTTTTATAGAAATTAAAAGTAGAGCTAAAAAAAGTATTAGTGCTTCAGAATTTGCCAATTCATTACTTAGAAACAAGGATGAGGCAATTCAGCCTTCTTATCTTATTTTGCTGATTGATACGTATGTCACTGCAGAATCACATTACAGAGCAATGAGCGCTGCTTTTTCATCCGGTTATGAGTTCGTTTTAATCGACAAACTTATATTACTAAATTTCTTGAGTACTCATATTAAGCATAATATTCCAATGCCTGATTCTATAGTAAATGAAAAAATAATTTCTGTTAATCAATATATTGTAAAAGATATAATAGATTTAAATGATTCAGTAGAAAATATTCAGGAACAACGCTTATATCTGCAGATTAGAAATAATACAAATCAAGATAAAATTGTTTCAATCCATTTGAAAACAGATTTATTTACAAATTTTAGTGGAGAAAATAAAAGAAACATTCATCTTAATCCTTTTGAAATTATTGTAAGGCCGTATAAATTAATTAGTAAAACAAAAATAACGACCAAAATAGATATTAATATTGATGGAGATGAAATAGTTCTAAACGGCAATATAAAAGAGATTCAATTTAATCCCCCCTTATTTGGTAAAAAGCATGTAGATCTTTTGAAACAATTAACCAAGGATAGTAATAAAGACGATACCATTAGGATAATAAATATTACTGGAGAAGGTGGTGCTGGTAAAAGCAAAATTATTAATTCTTTAAAGCCAAAACCTAGTTATATAAAATTAAAACCTGAAAGCAGTGATGAAAAAGTATTTTCAGATCTTGTAAATAAAGTAGAGAGTGATGGGGCAATAATTGTCGTTGATGATATGCATCATGGATCGAAATCATTTTTCAATTTATTACGCAAGATTGTTAAAAAAATATCTAGTGACAAAACCTATGATCTAAAACTAATTTTAGTCGGAAGAAATGATTATAGTTTTATTAATACAGAGTATGAAAAATTCAGCAACATGTTACGTACAAAAAATCTTGCTAAACAATATGTAGTTGAAAAATGGGGTATTGATGATTGTACTGATTTTATTAAAAAAATTGTAAAAAATGCACCAAAGCAAATTATCGATAAAATTATCAAGACGAGCGACTGTAACCCTTTTGGTGTTATTCAAACTATCCAGTATTTGTTAGATAAACAACTAGCTGAACTATATGATACAGATATTGTCGGGATTACTAATATAGAAAATGTTGGTGCAAAAAATGCTCTACCTGATTCAATTCGAGAATTATTAGAAGAAAGATTAAATACTGCAAAGATAGCTTTGGATCATGAAAGCTTACTAGAGAGCTTGGTTGCCTTAAACTATTCGACGAAAGAGTTTACAGCAGAAATATTTAATGAAATTTTTTCAAGCAATCCAAATATATATTCAAAAATAAACATCCTTGATGCTCTTCTCCAAAGACAATTCATCTCTAAGACCTCCCATAGTAACTATGAATTTGCACACGAAAACATATCTATTTATTTAGACAGCATAATTGAGGATGAGAAATTTAAAATTAATGTTGGTAAAACATTGTTAAATTACTACAAAAATAAAAATATTGAAAAACACAAAAAAGGGTATTTACATTTTTTAGCAAATGAATATACTGATGCCATAGAGCATTTTGAAGACATATCCAAAATCATTGAATCTGAAAGCAAGAATTTAAGTTCAATTAGTATTAGCATTACATATTTACCCTTCATAAGGCCATTTTACAAATCTATTTTGAATGTTTCAAGACATATAGATAGAAAACAAATACGTAATCTCATACTAACTGAAGTGCATTTATCAACACATTTAACACATCTTAGGGGTACGTTACAAGTTATTGAAAACTCTTTAGAATTTATGGAGAAAAATAAAAAACATATAGATGATTATGAAAAATTGCAATTAGCAATAATAGGTCAAAAAGCTCATGTAATCTTGAATTTAGGGCATGTTTTATACGCAAAATCTATTTTGGAAGAACTCATTGCAGATATTACAATCATTGGAACAAAAGATTCTGAAATAGATAAGATATTGTTTGATGCCCATGATAGGCTACAAAATATCTATCATCAGTTAAATTATCAAAAAATGTTTAAATACCATTCTAAAATAAGTGAGCAAATAGCTATTGATCTTAACGATAACCAGCTACAGTCATTGGTAGACTCATCTAGAATAAAAGAGTTTTATTATCAGGATCCAGAACTACATCTTCAAAAGACAAAAGATGCAACTGAATATTCTATGCAAAATGCATCCGATAGACACAAAATACATGCTAGATTAAATGAGCTGATTGCGTCTCTTATCGTTCACCAAACAAACAAAACGATTTTAGCTATACAAGATGATCTGCTTGAAATACATGCAATTGCGCAACATAATAACTACACATTTTCTATAACACGGAGCTTATTAGCTATTGCAACAACATATGCAATGTTAGGTTTAGACAAAAAAAATAATTTAATAAAATGTGAGGAATATGCCGATAAAACAATAGACACAATCATAGACTATGGAAATGGTTTCTTTAAATGGCAAGTACACAATCTAAAAGCGATAATAGAGTATTGTAAAGATAAAAACAATAAAAAGATTGCAAATGGATTTTTTATGAATGCTATTTCCAATTTATCCGAACAAGGTCTATTGAATTTAGGTAATTTTGATTTGCTCAGTATCAATCTTTCTGTATTGTCAAATTACTTTTTATTTATTCAAAAAACGTATCACAGTGAAAGAATGATGTATTGGTTATTTAAAAAAATTAGTTACAATGGAAAATGTTTTGAATTTGAAGAACAAGAATTCACAAATAAAATTTTAAAATCGTTAAAAGATTATCAATTCATTGGTGTTAATTCACCTATAAAATACATTTTAAAAGAGCCGTCAACCAATTTTTATTTAGCTCTTAGATAATTCAATCTAATGAGTCAATATAAAATTTTTTATCATCAATGTTTATTGTAATTGTTTTATCATAATTAAATTTTGTTTTAAAAAGAGATTGCTTTATAATATTTTCGTATGTTAATAATTTATTATTAAAGCTGCTAAGATGAGAAAGCCTATATTTTATGGTAGCTATTTTCTTTGTTTCGTTTTGAAAAGGATGAAAAAAATGTAAATAAGTTACATAATTTGATAGTGTTGCAATATTGGAAGTCAGTGGATCAACGTCACCTAAAAATAAAAAACCCTGCGAATTCATAAGTTCGAATGCTTTTTCAAATTCTTTATTCGCATTGTCAAAATTCCTATTTTTTAGAAAATTTAAAGCATTTAAATTGTGATATTTCCATATGAAAAAATTATAATTTGTCTTTATAGCCAGTTGAATTCCACTCTCTATTACGGGCATATAGTCAGTATCAGTATCCAATAAGCAAGTTATCGCATAGATGTACTGCGCCCTATTTAAATTAAATTTGTGATTGCTTTTATTAGACTCATCGTAAATTTCTTGAACTTTATTTCGTAGAGATGTAACATCTTCGGTTTCACATCTCTCATCGTTTGTAAAATCAATTAAGGACAACATTAATAATGAAAGTTCAACATGATTTTTTAGTCTAGTATCCTGAATTCCAGTATTCTGAAAATCCGATAAGAGTGTCGTATATTTTGCAATCGATTCTGCTAGGGTACCATTTGAAAAATCGTATCTGTGTTTTGCTATATCTATTTGATATTTTAGAATTGGATCGAGTGCGTCCATTTTTATCTCATCTATTTGGCTTATTACTGTACGATTTAATTTTCTTGAGTTTAGTTTAAAAAATAAATCTTGTAACCTTTCAAAAAACAAAAGGCGGAAATTATCGTCATTTGGCATCTCCATAAGCAGTTCATTGGAAAACTTATATGCTCTTAAAATATCACCATGATTTTGCACTAAATGCGCAAGATCTTTCAATAAATTACCAAAATGAGTACCAGCTTGATCGCTGGTATAAATAGCTTCTAACTCTTGAATAACCTGAAGAATTTCGAGCTGATGTATACTATTTGTAACGAACTCTTCATAAGCTTTCGTGTCACTATTACTAATACTATATATCTTTTTAATATGTTCCATAGCAATACTCCTTTACAATTAGATAATTCTCAAGTACTAAAAAATCTAAGTTTGATTTTCCAAAGATATTTAACACATCTCTAGGGCTTTCTGCTATTGGCTCTCCCGGTAAATTAAATGAAGTATTTAGCAATATAGGAAAACCAGATTTTTTTTCGAATTCACTAAGTAGATCATATAAAAATGCATCCTCATTTTTATCTATAGATTGAACCCTAGCACTGCCATCTACATGCGTAATTGCTTGAAGTTTGTCTCTATATGAACTTTTAACCTTGGCTGTAAAAAGCATAAAAGGAGATGTGGCATGTAAATCAAAATATTTAAATTCTTGCTCTTTTTTGACTATTGGGGCAAAAGGCCTAAAAACTTCTCTATGTTTTACATATCTATTTATATGCTCTCTCATTTCTTTTGTAGTAGGATTAGCAAGTATGCTTCTATGCCCAAGAGCCCTTGGTCCCATTTCACTTCTTCCTCTCAACATACCACACACGAACCCTTGCTTTAATAACTTAGCAATCTCTTTTGTAAGATGTTCATCATTAAATTTTTTAAATGAAAAGTTAAATTTATTTAGTTCATAAAATATTTCATCATTTGAATAAGATAGCCCTAAAAATGGTGAAATCTTACAGTTATTAATCTTTCCAAGTTGAAGTTTTTTGTATAGATAAAAAGCGGCTCCAATTGATTGTCCATCATCAGTAGCGGCTGGAACAATATGCACGTTTTCAAATTTTGTTTTTTCTAATATTTTATGATTTAATACACAATTTAAGAATAAACCACCTGCAAGACATAAATTTTTATTTGGATACTTTTCATATATTTTTTCAATAAAGGATATGATTATATTTTCTATAAAATCTTGTATTGTTTTTGCTAAATCTTTTTTATATATATTTTTATATTCTTCATAGGAAATATGTTTATGTTTTATGTCCATATCAATTTCCTCAAGTAAATCAATCATCGTTAGATCAATTGTTAGATCTTGATTATATTTTTTATTTGTTTTAATAATATTTTTTCCGTACGGTGCAAGCCCCATGGTTTTTCCAGCTTGTCCCCATTTAAAATCTAAAAAATAGGTAATCTGTTCGTATTTCCTCGCCAATGATATTTGCTTATTTCTGTCGCAATCTGGTATGTATTGATAATTAAAAAATGTTTTTCGTTCAGAATATGAGGAAGGTATTTCTTGAACTCTTTTAAAAATCTCATTTACATTATGCATAGTTGCAAAATAAACACTCTCTGCTTCTAAATATTTTTCATCTATTAAGTCACCTGCACCATCAGCTACCAGAACAATAGCGTTCTCAAATCCGCTTGTATAAAAGCTAGAATAAGAATGTGCCAAATGGTGCGATACGCCAAAAACTTTTATATTATTATTTTCTAATACATTTCTTAACTCATCTTGCAAAGATTCAATAATATTTTCAATATTTACAAAAGAATATGTTACAGCATAATATTTAATGCTTTCAATATCTATATTTAGCTGTTTTAGTAATGCGTAAAGCGATTTTATTGGAAAATTGACAGATGGTGAGTGTTTAACTCTATCAACTCTTTCTTCAGCTATAAATCCAATTAATGATCCATCAGCAAGTATACTTACACTTCTGTCATGTCCAATATGCATACCTACTACAATATTTTTATACATTGATAATTCCTTATTATCCTTTATTTAAGAATAAGAAGTTACGTATTAAAAATCTTCAAATAACCGTCTTGGGTGCTTTGTAAGAAGGATCTTTTTCTGATGTCTCGGGTTTACTTTTGTATAGATTTGTGTAGTAGAAATCGATGCATGACCTAGGATATTTTGAATATACCGGATATCAACTCCCTCTTCCAAAAGTAACGTAGCCATAGAATGTCGAAACATATGGGGTGTTATGTGAGTGGATATATTGGCTTTAGACGTATATCGTTTAATCATAAAACGAACGGATTGTTCAGATAGTGCGTTGTTTAAGCGATTGATAAATAAATGGTCTTGACCTACACTACCTTGTGTAAATAAATGTAAATATTCTTTGATTAGATTTTTGATTTGTTGCGTACCAAAGTGTATGGTTCTCTCTTTATTCCCTTTTCCGATGACGGTGATTGAACCATCGGTAAGATTTAATGATGTACGTTTTAAACTGCAAACTTCGGCGACTCTAATTCCAGTAGAAAATAACAGTTCGATTACTACAATATCCCGAACTAATGTTTTGTATGTGAACGATGATTTAGCTTTGTCAAGGCTAGCTCTGTATTTATACATATAGCGTAGAAGTTTTTTGATCTCATTTAAGCGGATTGTTTTTGGCAATAAATTGGCTTCTTTGATTTTCAAATGAAGTTGTCTAAATGGGGATTCTATAATATGATTTTCAGACTCCAAATAGGAACAAAATGCTTTTAACGTAGCCAATTTTCGTTTGATGGTTTTTTCTTTGTATTGAGAAGTAAAAAGGTGTTTGACATACTCTCTCAACAGTGTTTTATCAATATCTTGAAGGGATGTATTGACGTTATATCTATTAAATTGCTGAAGATCGATTTTGTACGCTTTGAGGGTCTTTTCACTCAGATTCTTTTCGTATGTACAATGGAATAGGAAAGATTCGATGTAGTCTTGCATTACAGTCCTTAGAAGTTTTTTGACTGTATACCTTAATGAAGATTGAATTAATATTTAGTTTTCATAATCATCTAAGAAAAAAAGTAAATATTCCTTCATAGCCATATGTAAGAGTCCTCACCGTACAATCGCACTATGAAAACCATAACTCCTGAAACCCTCCGTTATTTACCCACTACCCGTGCTGAAATGGAGGCACGCGGATGGGATCAATGCGACGTAATTCTCATAAGTGGCGATGCCTATATCGATTCACCCTTTATCGGGGTTGCGGTCGTAGGGCGTATATTGGAGCGGGAAGGGTATCGGGTCGGGATTATCGGACAGCCCGACATCACTACAGATGATGTGATGCGTTTGGGGGAGCCGAAACTTTTTTGGGGGGTGAGCGGCGGGAGCGTCGATTCGATGGTCTCCAACTACACCGCAACCAAAAAATTCCGCAACAGCGACGACTATACTCCCGGTGGTGTCAACAATGCCCGCCCAGACCGTGCAACGCTGGTCTATACGAATCTGATCCGCAAATATTTCAAAAATACCGTCCCTATCGTGTTGGGCGGGATCGAAGCGAGTTTACGCCGCGTCACCCATTATGATTATTGGACAAACAAACTGCGCAAACCGATCCTCTTTGACTCCAAAGCCGATTATCTGATTTATGGAATGGGGGAGGGGGCGATTGTCGCTCTACCCAAAGCGTTATCAAACGGTGAATCCCCCCATAACATTAGAGGGGTGTGTTATATCGCTAAAGAGCCTCGTGATGGGTATCTGACATTGCCATCGCATGCCGAGTGTTTGGAAAACAAAGAGCGTTATATCGATCTTTTTGATGCGTTTTACAACCATAACGACCCCATCTCGGCAAAGGGGCTGTGTCAAGAGGTGGATGGACGCTACGCGATTCAAAATCCGCCTGCCGATTATTTGGATGAAAATGAGATGGACGCGGTAAGTGCACTCCCGTTTACCCGCGAGCTCCACCCCTATCATCGACCCAAAGGTGCTGTGAAGTGTTTGGAGACGATCAAATTTTCTATCATGACCCATCAGGGGTGCTGGGGAGAGTGTAATTTTTGTGCCATCGGCGTTCATCAGGGGCGAACCATCCGAACCCGTAGTGAAAGCTCGATTTTAGCCGAAGCGACGCAGTTTACCGAGTACAAGGATTTCAAAGGGATCATCAGCGACGTCGGAGGCCCTACGGCGAACATGTACGGCTATGAATGTGCTAAAAAACTCAAACACGGAACGTGCGATCATCAGCGGTGTGTCGATGATACCCATTTGTGCAAATCGATGAAGGTCGATCACACCCGTGTTATAAACCTCTTGCGTCGGCTTCGTGAAGTGCGCGGGATCAAAAAAGCGTTTGTTGCTTCAGGGGTGCGGTATGATCTCATCAATGAGGATAAACGTCAAGGGTATGAGTACCTCAAAGAGATGGTGAAACATCACATCTCAGGACAGATGAAAGTCGCCCCCGAGCACACCTCCGAGCACGTCCTCCATCTCATGAACAAACCGGGGAAACAAACGTTAGTCGATTTTAAAAAGCTCTATGACAAGCTTAACCGCGAAGAGGGGAAAAAGCAGTTCTTGACCTACTATCTCATCGCCGCCCATCCGGGGTGTACCGAGAAAGATATGCACGATCTCAAACGCTTTACGAGCGACGAATTAAAGATGAATCCTGAACAAGCGCAGGTCTTTACTCCGACCCCCGGAACCTACTCTGCGGTGATGTACTACACCGAGATGGATCCGCAAACACGTAAAAAAATCTTCGTCGAAAAAGATACGGCACGTAAAGAGAAACAAAAGCAGATCGTTGTTGCTAAAGATAATTTTAAGAGCGGGTTTGGGAGTTAAGAGATAGTTGGCAATTTTAGTTAAATTCGATAGAATATCTCAATAGATAAAACAAAAAGGGTGGTGAGTATTATGCTTGAGACTATGTATAGCACATCGATTCAGGATAATTTATCACAACATATCAACAGTTTGATCGAGCATAGAAGCTACTATGAGCGTAATATTGATACCCTTGCCGATAATGAAGAAGTGGTAAAGCGGATTATGCTTTTGAATGCTTCTTATGTCTTTTTTGAGGATTTGCTCCATTATCACTCCCATATGAACCTAACGAATACGATGATCGATTCGATGGTGATTAAAATGGATGATTTGATCGATGAATTTGAACCGTTGATTGCTATGACATCTAAAAATGAGTTAATTCAACAATATTTTAATAAAGCTTCCATCTTTTACGACTTGTTGGTACGTGCGCAAGTTGAATTGGGATTTTATAAAGTTGAACGATAAGCTAATCGCTACATACCAATCAATCTTATAAAATTTTACTCTCAGAACAGCCGAATATGTTCGTATTTGTCTTCATTGGTCATCATAGCCGCTATGATCGGATTAATCATAATTGCTAGAGTTGGTTAATAGTTTTAAAAGCGGGTTTTCGAGTTAAAACGTATTTTACGAAGATATGTTGATGTATAATATAAAGATTTTGATTCAGCCGGAGAACATATGGCTAATATTTTAGAAATGGCGAAAAATATTCATCCTACGCACACATTATCTGAGGAAGAATTAAGAGCGCGTTATATTGAAATTTACCCTAATATTAAACGTGATATTGAATTTTTTATAGAAGTGTATCCCGAAACATCTGCCCCACTTTTTATATCGGGTCAAATTGGGAGTGGAAAAAGTACTTTACTAAAAAGTCTGGTATTCAATAATGCAAAAATGCACTATTTAGATGTTTCTGATTTGTCAATTTTTAACCCGAATGATTCAATAGATGTCACATTACTAATTGTATATAAAATTTTTCAGTTAACTAATTCTCAGGGAGATTTATCTTCTATTGAAGAATTGATTACAAAAAATAGAGTTGATGATATATTTTATGGTGTGGATAATAATGACATCATTAATACAATAATAGAATTTAAAAATAAGAATACAATCAAAAGTAAAGCAATTGTCATCGATGGTTTAGATCGTTTTTTAGAATTATCCAATCTAAAAACGATCACCAATGTTTTATTGGATCTCGCATCTATTTGGAAAGTCTTGGAACAAAAACTCATTTTTGTGACACCTCTGTTTTTTACACAATCCTCACAAGCATTGGCAGAATATGCTAAAGTATACGAAGCTGACACATTGGATCAAACGCATCTCACTATTCCTATTCCTGACCCAATCAATACGATTTTTTGGAAAGAATTTATAGCTGTTCGTGCAAAGATGGATGATTTAAAATTAAGTGATCAACAAATCAACGATCTAGTTGGACTTTCAGGTGGTGTATTACGTGGTACATTGGTTATTTTACGCCATTTACTTAATCTTATGTATCGTAATGGGGATATCGTTGTAAAGGATACACATATTATACAGTTAAACAAAGATGTACAAAATTCATTAAGTAAGCTAATGCCAAGTCCAATATCAAAAGATTGGGAAGCATTAGAATATATTGATAAGCATAAGCCCTCTGCAATTCCAAACAATGCTATTCATCTCTTTACTAAAGATATACCTTTGGCTCTTTTTACCGAAAGAGAGGGGAAAGTAATGTGCATACTTCATCCTCTTGTAAATTTAAGCGATATTCCATTTTAGGCTGATGTAGAGATGATATCCCTATCAAGTAGCAGTGAATTAGCTTTTAATGTGACTCAAATGGCTGGGACGTTGTCCTTGGTCTTGGCTGAGACGAATCGTGAGGATATTGTTGAACAAATCCAACTTTTTGATTCAGAAATACAATATGAAGTAGTCCAGTATGGAGAAAAAGCTAAATTTGAAGCACTACTTCGAGAGAGAAACGGATCGCTTTTAGTTGATTTGGCTACTATCGATCAACCCAAATCTTTTTTGGATGTTTTGGTACAGTTACGTGATAAACTCGACGATGAACATCGATTAATTTTGTTAGGAAATCAAGCTATTAACACAATGATTGATGAAGAGTTTAATCAACTTAAAGGGTATGGATTAGAAGTATTTAGTTTAGTTCCTGATGTAGATGAACGTTCAAAAATCATTCAATCGTTTGAAGAAAAATATGCAATGAATAGCGATACATTTTTAGAACTATGGAGAGCCGGAGAGCTGGACGATACAGAGGAGTTTAATCGATGGTATGTGCTCCTTTAAAAACTAATTATGTAGGTTACAAAGAGAGCGTACAAAATCGGAGTGTAAAAACAGAAAAAAGTTTTAATTCTCTAGTAAAAGATATACAAGTAGTTTATGAAAAGCTTTTTGGCTACTTTTCTGTGACGACCATAAATGCCAATGTTCCTAAAATGATGGTTTTTACTAAAGCGGAGACTCCTCTAAAACTTGATCATTGGGAAATCACATTTAGTATTGATTTTAAACTCAAAGAGGGTTTTGCTAATGAATTTAAATTGCATAAATACTCGTATGTGATGAAAAGCGATAGTGACACTCGATATTTCAGATTTGAGGGGACGGATGAGGGTGAAAAAGCGTGTCATCCTTATTATCATTTACATATCCAAGAAGATGGTGCACCTCGAATCGCAACTCATGTGGTCACTCCGTATGATTTTTTAATTTTTATTGCCGATATGAGCGGAAGTTGTGAGGCTTTAAAATAAATGGAGAAGACGATGTTTGATACAGATGACGAGATTGTTTTGGCACAAAAAGTGTCAAATGAACTTTCTATTGAGTAAAAAAAAGAGCTTTCATCGCGTATCGAGTCGTACCATATTGTTGCTCTTGCCGCTTTTAACGATGCTCAATCTCTTCGTATATCTCACGACATAGATATTGCATCTCTTGCGGATGATGTCAATTTATGATCTCTTTTAATACTGAATTTTTTTTAAAAATTGAGAAATAACAGCTAGTTGCTCTCAAAAGATTACGTTTGTGGTGAGCTAACGTGCCCTATGTAGGGTATGTATAACCATGAACTACATACCCTTCGACAGGCTCAGGGCGAACGGGATAAAATAAGTGGAACAATTTTTGCGCTCTTACCTCTCTTTTAGCTTTCATTACCTACAATAACCACTTCAAACTCAATACTACGGAACCTATTTGCGAATCGATAAATTTTTAAACGCCGTTAATCTGACCAAACGCCGTGCTGTCGCTCAGGATATGATCGGTGAGGGTGTCGTCTACATCAACGATAAAGCGGTGAAGCCCGCTAAAAACGTGGCAGTAGGGGATATTATCACCCTCGTGTATCTTGAAAAACAAATGCGCTACGAAGTGCTCGCTATCCCGAGTATCAAATCGACCCCGAAGTCTCAACAGCATCTCTACATCAAGGAACTCTCATGAACGCCACCAAAGCCGATTTTGAAGCGCTCTTTGAACATCGATTGAGCGATGAGGAGATGCGGGAATTTTTACTCTCGTTATCCCTCAATGAGCAGACCTCTTCGGAGATGATTGCAACCGCCGCTGAGGTGATGCGTACTCACTCGATCATCCTTGAAGTCCCCGCTGAACTCAAACCCAAGCTGATCGATGTCGTCGGGACGGGGGGAGATAAGAGCGGCAGTTTTAATGTCAGCTCCACTGTCGCCCTTGTCCTTGCCGCATCGGGTGCATACGTTGCTAAACACGGTAACCGCTCTATTACCTCCAAATCGGGAAGTGCCGATGTCCTCGAATATCTGGGTGTTAAACTCGATCTCTCTTTGGAGAAGAGTTCGATGCTTCTTCAAGAGTGCGGATTTACCTTTTTGTTCGCTCAATACCATCATCCCGCGATGAAGTTCATCATGCCGATCCGCCGCTCGATCCCTGAGAAAACCATCTTTAATATCCTCGGACCTCTCACCAATCCGGTAGGACTCTCTAAAATCCTCCTCGGGGTATTTGATGAGGTGTTTGTCCCAAAAATGGCGGAAGCGGCGCGTGAGTTGGGGATGCAATCGGCTATCGTGGTGAGTTCCCGCGAAAAGATGGATGAGATCAGTATCAGCGACATCACCTATGCGGGACACCTCAAAAACGGGATAATTGATTATTTCGAGATCGATCCGCAGATATTGGGGATCAAAAAAGCGCCGTTTGAAGCGATCCTCGGCGGGGAAGCGGAACGAAATGCCGAGATTCTCACTGATATTTTAAACAACCGCTCAACCGACGCGCAACGGGATATGGTGCTGATCAATGCGGCATACGCTCTCGTGGCGGAGGGGATGGCTAGAGATGAGCAAGAGGGACTTGAAATCGCTCGTGATACGTTGCTCAGCGGCAAAGCTTCAGAGAAACTCAAACAAATCGTATCGGTATCGTCTAAACTATGATGAAACTCACCCAAGCTGAATTAGCGTCATTGTGCGAACGCATCACCCAAGAGCTTCCGCAGGGGGGTGTTGTGATCTTGCAGGGGGATTTGGCGAGCGGTAAAACGACTTTTACGCAAAGCTTCGCCCACTATCTCGGATTGGAAGATGCGGTTACATCACCGACTTTTTCCCTTCAACAGGTGTATGGAGATCGTTTGTTTCATTATGATCTCTATAATTACGGTTTTGAAAAGTTTCTATCGTTAGGGATGATGGAAGAGTTAGAGCGTGCGGGGTATCATTTGATCGAGTGGGGAGATGAGACGCTCATCGGATGGCTCAAACGTGCCGGTATCGATACCGTTGTTTTAAAAATTACCAAATGCGACGAACAATCGCGATGTTATGAGGTGCAGTGTGCATGAATTGAAAATTGAAAACTTGGTCAAAACGATCAAAAACCACGAAATCGTTCGCGGTATCAGTATGGAGTTACATACGGGTGAAGTGGTCGGGCTTTTGGGACCCAACGGTGCGGGAAAAACGACGACGTTTTATATGGTGTGCGGTTTGATCGAAGCAACGGCCGGAAAAGTGTACATCGACGGCGAGGATGTTTCCCATTTACCGTTGCACAAACGCTCCCGTATGGGGATCGGTTATCTCCCGCAGGAAGCATCGATTTTCAAAGATTTGACGGTGGAAGAGAATCTCATCATCGCTGCGCAAGCAGGGGATTTGGATAAAGAGATGGCGGAAAAACGGATCGAGGAGCTCTTAGAGATGTTTAATATCGAGCCGATCCGTAACCGTCGGGGGATCAATCTATCAGGTGGGGAACGCCGTCGTGCCGAAATCGCCCGCGCATTGGTCAACAAACCTCGCTTCCTGCTTCTCGATGAGCCGTTTGCGGGGGTTGACCCTATCGCGGTAATGGACATCCAAAGTGTCATTTCCCAACTCGTTGAATACGGAATCGGAGTGCTGATTACCGACCATAACGTTCGTGAAACGTTAGCGGTATGTGATCGTGCATACGTTATCAAAAGCGGTGAGTTGCTCGCTTCTGGAACGAGTGATGAGATTGCTAACAACCCGGATGTGCGTCAGCATTATCTTGGTGAATCGTTCAAGTTCTAATATCGTATGTTACGGGTCAAAACAAACGTTGAGCTAAAAAACAAGCTCTCTAACACCCTGCGCAACTGGCTTCCGATTTTGCAATCGAGCTTGAGTGATTTGGGTGAAGCGATGTCGCCGTTTGTTGAGGGTAATCCCCTAATCGATATCAAATCAGGATATGAAGAGTCTTTTGAATCTCGTATCCCGAAAAAAATTCAGTACGGCTATGTTCAAAACTCTCACAGTGAAGCGATTGAAGCGCTGACGGTTCAGAAAAGAGGTTTGTTTGAAATCCTCGAAGAGCAGACAGATGGCTCTTTGTTCCCTACTCCAATCTCACAGCTTATCGCTCGCCATGTTATCGAAAACCTCGATGAGGGGGGATATTATGAGGGAGAGAGCGAAGCCTTTTGTGTAGCACAGGGGATTACGCTTGAACAGTTTGAAAAAATCCGTCTCCGTTTTATCCATGTTGAACCGGTAGGGATCGGGGCGCGCGATGTGAGTGAATCGTTTTTGTTTCAACTCGAATCTGCTACGATCAGTGACGCGGGATATACCCTTGCACGTGAGATGATTACCCATTTGGATGAATTGGGTCGATTTCGTAAAGATAGTGCTTTTGAGGAAGCGATGAAAGTGGTCGGGAGTTTTAAAAATCCCCCCGCTATCGATTATTTGGAAGACTCACTGCAGGTGATTCCCGATCTTATGATTTACAACGATCCCGAAGAGGGGATTGAGGTACGGATCAACGATAAATACTACCCGAGTGTGATGATCGATTCGGCTTATGGTGTCGATCATCCGTTCGTTCGCGAAAAGCTCAAAGAAGCTAAAAGCCTTGTCGATGCGTTAGAGATGCGAAAAGCAACCCTCTATAAAGTGGGGTTGATGATCGTCGAGTATCAGTATGACTTTTTTACGGGGGGAGCGATTAAACCACTGACACTCAAAACACTCGCGGATGAATTCGGACATAACCCCTCCACGATCTCACGTGCCATTGCCAACAAATACATTGCCTGTGATCGCGGCATTTATCCGATGAAAGATTTTTTCACCACCGCTATCGATGAAGATGTCTCCAATGCCGCGATCAAAGATTATGTGGCGGAATTGGTAAAAGCGGAGTCACACAAAAAGCCCCTCAGTGATATGAAACTCCTAGAACTGATCCAAGACAAATTCAAAATCACGATGGTTCGCCGCACCATCGCAAAATACCGTAAACAGCTTAACATCGCGGGATCAAGCGAGCGTAAACAACTCTATCTTTTAGGTCGGTAGTGAAAGAGATACAAGCGTATTTGGACGCTGAGGTAGAAGCTCGTAATTGCAGTGATGAGCTCTGTAGCGAGCGTCCTGACCCGCTTATGGTAGCACGTACCACTATGGATCAGCACCATGCCCTCACGTGCGCACTTTTCGCCTACGGTAATGTCAAAGCGATTGTGGCTTTTCTCTCCTCGTTGGATGATGATTTAATCGATAGCGATGAAGAGTCGTTGCGTCAGAGATTAGAGGGGAAATACTACCGTTTTCAAAGCAATGAAGATATCATCCAATGGTTTATAACACTTCAAGCTCTTCGTGGTATCGGAGGAGCCGAGCAGATATTTATGCAGGGATATTCTAACGGGTTGCTTGCGGGGGTAACTTCGCTCATTAGTACCCTCTATGATATTAATCCTTACCGGTCCAAAGGATATGAGTTTTTGATCGGCAAATCGATCACCTCTATCGCCAAAGCTTCTGCGATGAAGCGGTGGATGATGTATCTGCGGTGGATGGTACGGCATAATGAACTCGATATGGGGTTGTGGAGCGGAGTGAGTGCAAACGATCTGATTATGCCGCTCGATACCCACACCTTTAACGTTTCACGCCGCTTAGGGCTACTGGAACGCTCTGTATGTGATATGCGAGCTGCATTGGAGTTGACCGAAACGCTTAAACGATTTGACCCTCACGATCCGCTGAAATACGATTTTGCCCTCTATCGGATCGGGCAGGAAAAACTTTTAAATGACTAAAATTATTTTATTTTTAGAATCATTTACTTACGATCATCTTTTTAAATTCTTTCGGAGGGGAGATTGTAATTGTATGCTTTACAGTAAAGTTCGTACAATTTTTCAGCATTAAGATGAAGTTTGTGAGATAAATTATCGATTAAAAGATGAATCTCGTCCGTTTTTTCTAATTTTTCAGTAATGAGTAAGAGTTTTCCAAAAAATCCTTCACGTTTTAATAAAGCGTCGATAATAGGTTGAGCAAGGTGAATCTTTTCGATGATCTCTTCCATACTAATATGAAGATAGGTATCAATTAAAGAGAGGCTTCCAGCTAAAAAAGCTTCATCGTCAAGATCAGGTTTTCCTAAAGCGATGACGAGTTCACGCATCATATTCGCCCGAAATTTTGCAGCATCTACAATCGCCTCTTGAAACATTTGCTCATGTTCACCCGAATACAAAAATAGACCAAGCCATGAGCGCAATCTTGAAGGCCCTAAGAGATTCAATATCTGTTTAATACTGGTAATCTCTTGCCTGAATGAAAATTCGGCAGAGTTGATATAACGTAAAAGATTAAAAGTGAGTTCTGGATAAAATGAAAATTTTTCACTGATCCGATTCATGTCATTGGTTGAATAGAGGGTATTAATAACATCAATGGCATTAAGAACTGAGGGCTCTATTTTCATTCCGCTAATGATGCTTGGTTTCTCAAAAAAATATCCTTGAAAATAATCGAATCCTGCTTTTTTACACCGCTCAAAGATTTCTATATTTTCTACTTTTTCCGCGAGTAATTTAATATTATAAGAGCTGAATTTTTCAACCATTGCTTCGATGCTTATAGGGTTAACAGCGAGTAAATCTATTTTAATGATATCTATGTAGGGGAAAAGGAGTTTAAAATATTCGATATTTTCATTTTCGCAGGAAAAATCATCAAGAGCAAAGTGATACCCAAGTTCATATAAATGGCGTACTTTTACAATCACTTCTGGTGTGACTTTAGTATATTCTAAAATTTCAAAAACAAATTTTGATTTGGGAAGGGATAAGAAAATATCACTGAGTATGATTTCTTCATCGACATTGATATAACCTATTTTATTGCCGATAATAGAAGAGAGACCGATATTGTGGATTAAATTAATAATAACACGTGCTGTCGCATTGGCATTGTTGGAAAAGAGAGCTTCACTTGCTTCATGAGAGCTTCGATATAGAAGCTCATAGGAGATACATTTACCTTCTTTGTCAAAGATGGGCTGCCTACCGATAAAAATATCTTCTTCAATCATAACTATACCTGCACAAATGTTTCAGAATGTTTTATTTTATCGAACAAGTATTATACTTGCAATAGTTAAAAAAAAGATTGAAAAATAGTTTATCTTATTTTAACCCTTGAGAACTGTAAACATTACGTGGATTCCAGAGAATCCATCCGCAACTTCCGAAGGCTTCACTCGCAGCAATCTGTTCTCGAATCTCTTTTGCACCATAAACACGGCGATCAAATGCGTAATCTCGAAATGCTTGGAGCCACGGACGATAGGCTAACGGAGATGTTCCCGATTTTTCAAGTGCTTTATCTAGAGATTGCTTAACCACCTCATAATTGGCTTTGACAGGATCGGGATGCCCAGGGATACCTGCATTAAAACCTGATGGATAGAGCATGGGTGAGAGATAATCGACATACGGAGAGAGGGCATCGACCCGCTGTCCGATCTCAATATCGGCATTGTGCCAGCTTACATATCCGAAAATATCGGCAGAGATGAAAACATTGTAGGGAGTTAGACGGGTACGAGCGGCTTCTAAAAAGCCTGAAATTGCTTTGACCCGTTCTGCTTGGGTATTTTCAACCGAAAATTTAACCCCTTTACTATCAGGAAAACGGACGTAATCGAATTGGATTTCATCAAAACCCGCTTTAGCTGTCTCTTCAGCAATATCGATCATGTAGTTCCATGAATCTCTACGTGAAGGATCGATCCAGTAAAGCCCCTCTTTGTCTTTAAACAAGCTGCCATCACTTTTGTGAACACCCCATTGCGGATAAGCCGTGATGAGAGGTGTGTCTTTAAACGTAACGATACGCGCTATAGAGTAAATCCCTTCTTTGCGAAGATCCGCAGTGAACTTTTTAATATCCTTAAACAAAATCAACTCTTGTGCACCGATTTTATTGGCGATAGGGTTGGTTGTGGCAAACGCAATTTGACCCCGATCCATTTTGATATCGATGACTAGAGCATTTATTTCGGTATTTTTGATAAGATCTTTTGCATTTCCCATGATTTTTCCATGGGTTGCACCAAAACTGGATAAATAGAGGGCTTTTGGTTGAAAAGGCTGAAGATACATTCTCCCGCCACTTTTGTAAAATTTGCGTTCGTACCCGATGGCACGTGCCCCGATAATAGAGGAAGATGGTACTTTGAACACACCGTTGCAATCGGTGCGGTACTCTTTAGAGCCTGAGATAATGATAGCATTTTGAATAGGTTTTTGGGTTGTTTTATCGAATACGGTACCGATAGTGCTCGCTCCCCATGTTAGCGTAGCTAATGTTGCTAAAAGCGTCAATGCTTTCACTCTGTTCTCCCTGTTGAATCAATTGCCGTATCGTAGCAAAAAATAGTCCATAATAGGGAGGTTTCAAGCGATAAAATGTTAAAATGTATTAATACAATACCAAAAAGGTAATATCCATATGTCATTTACGACTTTAGGGCTTTGCGCCCACCTTCTCGACACCCTTGCGGAATTAGGCTACACAGAGCCGACACCGATCCAAACACAGGTGATTCCTCTCGTTTTACGGGGACGTGATATCCTCGGAGCGGCACAAACAGGGACGGGGAAAACAGCGGCATTTGCTCTCCCGATCCTCCATAAACTCATCAGTGTCGTCGGTGCTAAACAAAGCAGTGCCAGAGCGCTAGTGATCGTTCCTACGAGAGAACTCGCCTCCCAAGTGGCTGAAGCGATTGAAACCTATGCACAGGGGCTTGAGATCACAACGCTTGCCCTCTATGGCGGAGCTAATATGGCACGTCAAGCTAAAGAGCTAGGGGAGGGGGTCGATATCATCGTCGCCACTCCCGGTCGTCTTATCGAGCTAAACAAACAAGGGCATGTCCCCCTCTCGCGAATCGAATTTTTAGTCTTTGATGAAGCCGATACGATTTTCGATATGGGATTTATCCGTGAGATAGGGCAGATTATCGATCTCCTCCCGATTAACCGCCAAAATATGCTTTTTTCGGCAACCATGACCCCTGCGGTGAAACAGTTGAGTGAAAAGATCCTAAAAAAACCTCTTTTGATCGAGATCGACAACCTCAAAGCCGCCGATATGACACTGCGTCAAGTGGTGCATCCGGTCGAAAAAGAGCGTAAAAAAGAGCTGTTGTCCTTTTTGATCGGTTCCAACAACTATCCGCAAGTCCTCGTTTTTACCCGTACGAAAGTTGAAGCCGATGAGGTAAGTGCCGATCTAACAGCTAGTGGGCTTAAAAACGTTGTCATCCACGGTGATAAAAAACATGGTGCCAGAGATCGTGCCCTCAGTGAGTTTAGAGAGGGGAGTGCTCGTATCCTCGTTGCCACCGATATCGCCGCACGAGGACTAGATATTGATGGGCTGGATGTTGTCATAAACTACGATATCCCCCACGTCAGTACAGACTACCTCCACCGTATCGGACGTACCGGACGTGCAGGGAATGATGGTTTGGCGATTACACTTCTCTCTTCGGGTGAGCACATCTCATGGTCAAAAATCATCACCATGCTCGGTAAAAACGTCGAGACGATTTTAGTTCCAGGATTTGAACCCCCAGCCGATAATGCACTGGTAAAAACACGCGGTAAAAGTCTCTCTAAAGCAGATGATAAAAAAGAAAAAACAGCCGGAGCATTCGGTAATAAACGTAAAAAAGCTCCCGCTCAGCCAAAATTTGTCGGCAAACGGGGACCACGTTTGGCGCGCGATGAACTTCCCGAAAAAAGTAATTCTGCCAGAGACAGCGTCTTTGGAAACACGAAAAAACCTTCCCCTAAAAAATCGGGCGGAAGAGGGCGATAATCTTTTCTTTTAGCGAGGTATGTCATGCTGCAAATTTCCTATGCCATTAACAAGGGAAAAGAGATGGAGACCATTACAAAAAGAGTTGGTATCATACAAATGCAATAAAAGTTAAATTTACTTAGAAAAGGAGTTTTATGAATAAAAGTTTGATAGTTAATTTTTTACAACAAAGCAAAAAGATGATAGAAATCAAATATAAGGTTAAACAAATTGGGCTTTTTGGCAGTTATGTCAAAGGGTTGGAAACCGATGAGAGTGATATAAATATTTTAAATGAGTTAGTTTTGGAAATACAATGATCCTTTTGTTCTGCCTGGACGGTATCTAAATGCTCCTTTATCAACCCGACGGAGGCTATTGTTACAACAGCGATTCGATATTGTTGTACGGATTCATCTCCCGATATGCTCCGAAGGGAAAAATACTCGATGTCGGTGCGGGGAGCGGAATCGTGGGGCTTTTGGTCGGGCGAGATTTTCCCTCCGTGAGCCTCGAAGCGATCGAGAAACAGCCGCTCTATGTCGAATTTTCCCGACGAAATGCGGCGATTAACGGTATCGAGTACACCCTCCATGAGGGGGACTTTTTAGACCATACGCCGCATGGCAGTTACGATTGGATCGTCTCCAACCCGCCGTTTTATCATGAGGGTTCATCGCGCTCGGAAAATCCGATCCTCCATCAAGCCCGTTACAACCTCCATTTGCCGATTGAGCCGTTTGCGACCAAAATATCCAAACTTCTCAAAGCCAACGGCGAAGCGGTTATCTGTTACGATGCGCGCCAGTTTGCACAGTTGTGCAGTGCGTTTGAGAGTGCAGGATTAAGAGTCGTTGATGTACAATTCGTTCATGCAAAGGTGGATCGTCCCAGTATATTGGTAATGATCCATCTGAAAAAAAATTCCAAAGCGGCTCTCACCGTATTGCCTCCGATGATTACGGAAGAAAACGGCGAATATACCCCTGCGGTACAAGCGATCTACGACAAAGCAAAGGTGCACAGTATCAAATGTCCGAGTTTATGACACAAGACGGTTTTTCTTATGCGTTTGACCCATCTGCGTGCGCCTCGTGCGGGGGGAATTGCTGCATCGGGGAGAGCGGGAATATTTTTGTCTCTGTCACTGAAATAACCGCTATTGCCAAGCTTTTGGAGATGGAAGAGGGAGAATTCCGACGTACCTATTTACGCAAAGAGGGATTTCGGTTCTCGCTCAAAGAGAGGCTGGTAGAGGGTTCGTACGATTGTGCGTTTTTTGATCGTTCACTAAAGGGGTGTAGTATTTACGCCGCACGTCCTCTGCAGTGTCGAACGTTTCCGTTTTGGGATTATTTTCGCCACCGTATCGATGAACTTAAAGCGGAATGTCCAGGGATTATCTATGATTAAAGCTGTAGTCCTTATTATGTTAGGATGGTCTATAGTATATGCTGTACCTAAAACAGTGCCGCAAAATACTAATGTAGTAAAAGATACTTTTACACTTTACGCATTGGACGCTCAGATGCGTCATAAATATTATCAAGCGTTTACTTTTTTTGACGAGCTTTACAAACAAACCTCTGAAAAAGAGTATATTTATCAGTCATTGCAGATGTTGGAACAATCTAACGATATAAAAATGCTCTCTAAACATACGACAGACGCGTTAAATAAATTTCCCGATGATGAGGTACTTCAGCGGTACAAAATTCTTGTTTTACTCAAAGAGGGGCAGTATGCTGAAGCATCTCAAAAAGCATTCATTCAGTCTGAAAAAAGCCAAAAATTTGCTGATTATCTTTTATACGCTGAAACACGTTTGAAATTGGGTGATTATGCGGGTACGGTAGAAGCACTCAAGAAAGCATACACACTCAACTATGATGAGACTACTGCAGATAGAATCGCTCTGATTGAGTATGCACAGTTAAATCAGAAATCCGAAGCAATAAAATTTTTAAAAGAGCACATTGGAATTCATGGCAACAGTCACATTTTAGGGAAGCGCTTGGGTAGTTTTTATGCTGACAGCGGAGAATTAGATCGTGCGGTGTTGATTTATGAGGAAACATATGATGCTTTCAAAGAACAATCAACCGCAGAAGAAGCAATAAAAATCTACATTTATCAAAAAAATTTTACTAAAATGACGACACTACTTGAAAAATCACAGCTAAATGATCCTCTCTTGCTTGATCTCTATGTCCAAGTTAAAGATTTTGATAAAGCTTCATCTTTAGCACAAAAACTCTATGAACGTGAAGATAATCCATTGTATTTGGCACAAAGTTTTGTATTCAAATACGAAGGGGCTTCAAACCGTAATGATCCTGCGTTTATCTCTGAGGTAGTTGATGGGTTGAAGAGAGCCAATCTAGAGTTAGAAGAGCCGTTATATCTCAATTATTTGGGGTATCTGATGATAGATCATGACCTCAATGTGACTGAGGGGATGGGATATGTTAAGCGAGCATTGGAAAAACAGCCCGATTCGGCTTATTACATCGATTCATTAGCATGGGGACATTATAAATTAAATGAGTGCGTCGAAGCACTCCGTTTAATTAAGCAAGTTGAATCGATGATCGGAATCGATGAAGATGAGGTTAGAGACCATCTCAAAGCGATTGAAAAATGTAAAACCAAGGAGAAAAATTAATGATTTTAGACGACATCATCAAAAGAACCAAAGAAGATTTAATAGAGCGGGAAGCCAAGTTCAGCATGGATTGGCTCGGACGCTCACTCGCTTTTAACGCCCGTGCACCGCGCGATGTACGACCGTACCTCACCTCTACTCCCGAGGAGCCGTACCGCATCATCAGTGAAGTGAAAAAAGCTTCCCCTTCGCGCGGGGTGATCCGTGAAGATTTTGACCCTATCGCGATTGCTCAGGCGTATGAGCGCGGCGGTGCTAATGCCATCTCAATTTTGACTGAGCCTCACTTTTTTCAGGGAAATTTGGACTATCTCGCTGAAATTCGCCGTTATGCGAGTATTCCCCTTCTTCGTAAAGATTTTATCGTCTCCAAATACCAGCTCCTCGAAGCGCTCGTCTACGGAGCCGATTTTGTCCTCCTTATCGCAGCGGCACTTAGCAAAGACGAACTCAAAGAACTCCTCAACTATACCCGTCATCTGGGGATGGAAGCACTCGTGGAAATCCACGATAAATCCGAACTCACTAAAGCGATCTATGCGGGTGCCGATATCATCGGGATTAACCACCGTAATCTCCAGACGTTTGAGATGAATATGAATCTCAGTTATGAGCTTATCCCTCTGATCCCGAACGGCAAAATTATCGTGGCGGAGAGCGGTATCTATGAGCACGGGCAGTTGGAAGATTTGAATAAAGCGGGAGTCGATGCATTCTTGGTCGGTGAGTCGCTGATGCGTCAGGATGATGTAGAAAGTGCACTACATATATTAAAAAATGGTTAGATAGATATATCGAACAAAGTCATTTTTATGGCTCTGTATCGAACATTATAGGAAGAAAATCATTCACTTTTTTACTTCATTTTAGGCCAAATTTTTCATTTATTTTTTTTCATCCCATTTTAATGTCATTAAAATGCTGCAATCATTGAAATAATACATAAGTAAAAGTAATCAAATAATTTCTTTTTGTTACGTATAGCTACATATTAATGAAATAATCAATGTTTAAAAAAAATATAAGCATTTTATATATTAATTAGTATATAATCCGTCCGGTTATTTTAAATTATTCAAGGGAGTGAACATGAAAAAAGCCATAAGCGGATTTTTATTGCTAGTTTTAGCCATATCTGCATATGCAGCAAATGGCAAAGATATCTCGAAGTCATTGAAACTGGATGCCAGTTCAAAAGCGATTAAGCAGTGGGAACGCATTTTTTCTACACCGGAAAAAATGGCTGCTTTAGGTATCGATAAATTAAGTGCTGCAGATAAAGCTGTACTACAAAAATATCTCACATCACATGCTGCTGATTCGGACCATCCTGAAGCTGCAGGCTTATAAAATAAAGGACAAAAAATGAAAAAAAGTATTTTACTGAGTGCAATTGCTTCTTTAGTTGTTACCGCTTCTGGCGCAGATCTTAATGTACAGCAACAAATTGATGAACTCAAAAAGAAAATTGAAGAACTTCAAAGTAATGTTGCAGTGAAGCAAAACGCAGTAGAGCAAGTGGCAAATACGACACAAGAATCAACACGTGTTAGTGAACTTGAAGAGCGTCTTGATGCGATTGAAACATCAACATTGAAAAATAAGATTGATTGGGGTGTTGAATTGAGAACGCGCGTCGATTCATATAAACGTGAAACGGCAGCAGGATCGAAAAGCTCTGATGGCAATATTTGGTCTAATCGTTTACGTCTGAATATGTCATCCAATATTACTGACGACATGAAGTTTACCGGTCGATTGGCTATGTATAAAAACTGGGCTGATAATTCGGTATACCCATATTCTGGAATGGATCCGATGCAGGGTCGCCGTCCGAGTGACAGTTCTATTTCTGTGGATCGTGCTTATGTCGATTGGACGGTTCTCAAAGGGGATGTTCCAGTAACAGTAACAATAGGTCGCCAACCGAGTTCAGATGGCCCATCACATCAATTTAAAGACAATACAGTACGTAAATCAACTTATTCGGCACTTAGTTTCGACGGTGGTGCAGATGGTATTGTTACAACAATCGGACTTGAAAAACTGACCAGTATTCCAGAATCGGCATTGCGCTTGGGATACGGTAAAGGGTATCAGGATAACTCAGGTGCTTCTTATATCGGTGATGGTGGTATAAAAGATACCAATGTTATGGGTGCATTTTTTGATTTTGGATTGGGATTCTCAGGTTCATTGGTTCAGCTAAGTATGGTTAAAGCGACAGATGTCATTTCTAATGTTCCTGGTGATAATAAAAATATTGGAGATGTAAGCCTTTATACGGCAATGGTAGAATTTACCAATATCGCCGATACAAATCTTGATTTATTCGCCCATTATGGAGTCTCTGTTTCCAAACCAAACGGTCAAACCAGTGCATATGGTCCATATAATATGGGATTGTTAACGTACATGCCGGGTGATACTGATTCAAAAACAGGTAATGCATATTGGGTTGGAGGACGCTATGCGTTTAGCAGTGAAGCCTTAAATAATCCACGTATTGGACTTGAGTACAATCATGGAAATCAAAACTGGTTTAGCTTTACCCAAGGTTCGAATGATGTGACCAATAAGTTGGCAACTCGTGGAGATGCGCTCGAAGCATACTATATCCAACCGATCAACCGTTATGCTTATTTGAGAGCGGGAGCACAATTTATTGATAACGATTATACTGGAAGTGGAATGCAAATCGGTACACCGATGGAGGTTAGCGCAACAGATCTTGATAAACTAACAAACTATTATCTTTTGTTTAATCTCAACTATTAAGTAAGGGATTACGATGGGGGCTTTTGAACAAATCAGTATACGGGCTAAAATCTGGCTTATTGTTGCATTAAGTGTGGTGATTCTAGTGATTGTAAGTGTTGTAAGTATCACAGCACTTACGACCTCAAAAGAGAGTTTCGGAAGTTTTAAAGAGCGGGAATTACGTCTTATTATTGTTTCAAATCAGATAGCCGAGAACATTGCGCAGATGCAGAATGTTTTGTTAACGGCATCTGCGTCTCAAGCACAATTGGAATCCGATTATGAAAAATCGGTTGAGACTATTGTGGGTAAAATGGATGCTGATATAAAAATACTCGAAGGCTTTACTGCTGAGACAGGGATGGAAGAACTCAAACCTATCGTAAAAAATATTCGTACCCGTTCTCAAAGTATGAATACCATGGGGCTCTCTATGGTCGAAACGTTTACTGATTCATCCAGTGATAGTATTGATCGCTCTGATGCGGTAGAATCTTATAATTCAGTTGCGATAAAAACCAAGGAAGAACTTGCTTCATTGATCCATTTTTCGAATACAAAGCTTGAGACTAACATCATTTCGTTTGATGAAACATTAAGCTTCTATCGTACAGGATTATTGATTGCAAGCTTAATTTTCGTGGTTGTTTTGGCTGGATTGAGCCTTTTGATTACAGCATCGATTCAGCGTTCAATTCGATTGCTACAAGATACGATTACGTATGTTGATCAAAAACATGATTTTACTTTTGTGAACGATCGAAAAGGGGATGATGAAATCTCTAAAATTTTTCAAAGTATCGGGGGGATGATCGCATCCACTAAAGTTGTATTACAAAGTTCGAAACATAATTCTAGTATCAATGCTGAAGTGGCAGAAAAAATTCGTAGTAATTTTCTCTTAATGGTTGAAAATCTTGGTGCGAACTCGAACGATATGCGAGCGGCATCTCAAAATGGAAAAGAAGTTAACCATTTGATTCAAGTGATGATTCAAGAGGCTGATGGAGTAAAAGATCAAATTGTTCAAGCTCAATCAAACTTAAATGTTTCAAGCCAAAGTGTTATGGAGATGATAGAGCGGATTAATACGACGGCAGAAATGGAATCTTCACTGGTAAATGATTTAAATCAACTTAACTCCGATGCTGCACAAATTAAAGGGGTCTTGGTTGTTATAGGTGATATCGCTGATCAGACTAATCTTCTTGCTCTCAATGCTGCTATTGAAGCAGCACGTGCTGGTGAACATGGACGAGGGTTTGCTGTTGTTGCAGATGAAGTTCGTAAACTTGCCGAGCGAACACAAAAAAGCTTAACAGAGATCAATTCTACGATTAGTGTCATTGTTCAATCCATCGGTGATGTAAGTGATAAAATGAATCATAATTCGAGCAATATGAAACTTATCAATGATGTTTCATCAAGTGTTGAAAGTGATATTGGAACAGCAGTGCGAGCGATAGATGAAACGGGAAATGCTATGGATCGCACTCTTATAACATTACGATCAGCAGCAGGTAATATTGAACACATCGTCCATGAAATTAATCGTATGGATAAAAGTCTTATTGCTGAAATAAGTTCTGTTGAAACGATAAATATGGAAATGAGTCAGCTTACACAAACATCTATGGATCTTAATAATCAACTGCGTCAGTTCAAAACTGAATAGCAGTTATTTTCTTTTTTTAGAGAAAAATCGCATTTGTTCATTATTTAAGCAACCCTAGAGATGAGTTTAGGATATCATTAAGTTAATATCCTAATAATCAAGGGGTGAGAATGATCGAACCAGTGTCTCCAGAATTACAAAAGTTTTATGATATCTTCGATAGCATAGATAAGACGAAAGTCTCAGAGTTTAAAGATTTTTTAGAAGCGAATGCGGTAAATTTTAATCTTTTTAAAGAGGGTACATTTATCGAACGCTCTTTCCCTTTTGATATGATCCCTCGCATCATCCCTAAAGCCGAATTTGACGAATTAGAAGCAGGTATCATCCAGCGCGTCAAAGGACTCAATGCATTTCTCAATGACATTTATAACGATCAAAAGATTGTCAAAGACGGTGTCGTACCACGCGAGTATGTTGATTCGGCAAAAGCATTTTTGCCAAGGTTTATGGGTGTTAATCCTCCAAAAGGGGTTCGTACCCATATCAGCGGTATCGATTTGGTTAAAGATGCGGTGAGCGGAAAATGGGTGATTCTCGAAGATAACCTTCGAGTACCTAGCGGTGTGAGTTATCCCCTTACGATTCGCCGTGCATTTCGTCATACTTATCCTGAGTTTTTTGAATCGATGAAAATAGCGAAGATCAAACACTACGGTGATGAGCTTAAAGCAGCGATGGATTATGTGAATACCGGTGGACTCAATGTCGTCCTCACTCCTGGGCGTTACAACTCAGCCTACTATGAACACAGTTACTTAGCTAAAATTACTGGAGCTACCCTCGCATCGGGAGATGATTTGATTGTAGAAAACGATGAAGTCTTTTTATGCTCCTACGATGGAGAACGTCTTCGTGTCGGTGCAATATACCGTCGACTTGATGATGATTTTCTCGATCCCGAAGAGTTTGAAGCGGATAGTTTGATTGGTGTAAAAGGGATTACGCGTGCCTACCGTGCTGGCAATATAGCCATTATGAACAGTATTGGGAACGGTGTTGCCGATGACAAAGGGATCTATTATTTCGTTCCTCAGATGATCAAGTACTATTTGGATGAAGAACCGATTCTCTCGAATGCTCCGACATATCTCCCCTATTATGAAAAAGATCGCCAATACGTTTTAGATAATATCGACAAGCTTGTTATCAAAGACGTTGCCGAAGCAGGGGGGTATGGTGTATTGTTCGGAAACCGTTTAAGCCCTGAAAAGCGCACTGAGGTTATAGAGATGATTTTGGCAGAGCCGCGCCGTTGGATTGCTCAAGAGGTGATCGAATTTTACGATTTACCGTGTATGATGGAGGGGGGGATAGCCCCTCGTAAAGCCGATTTGCGTGCATACGTTATCCATGGAGAAAAGATTACCGTCAGTATGGGGGGATTAACCCGCTATGCAATGGAAGAGGGGAATTACCTCGTCAACTCGTCCCAAGGGGGCGGATTTAAAGACACATGGGTGGTGGAATTATGATTATTAACACGATAGCTATTTCGGTTAATACGGCGCAACGTCTGTATTGGTTTGGACGATACGTTCAGAGGGCAGAGACTATGCTCAAAGAGCTGGTCAACAGTTATGATTATGTAATCGACCGTGATTTTGAGGATGGACGTAAACTCTATGAGAAATTAGGGGTTGAGATCGAGTATAACAATGCTCTCGATTTTCTCCACCAAGGGGTTTATGGAACATACGGTGGAAGTGTTGAGCAAATCATTAGCTGGGCACGTGAAAATGCGATAGAGACACGTCATCTGCTTGATGAGAGAGGTTTCTCGACACTCAATAAAATTCATACTCAGCTCATAGAGGGTCGAGATCGCGCGGTGAGTCCTGCTAATCTCGAAGAGATAATCGATAACTGTAGTTTGATTTTGGGGATATTCTCAACGGAACTCGATCGTACTCGAGCTTATCAACTGATCCGATTTGGACAGCAGATTGAGCGTTTTGATCTTATTTTACGCCTTTATGGAGAGATTGAGATGGTCACGGCAGATATTGATGTGATCAATACGATTGCCAGACAGCTAAACCGCCATTATCGTCCGATCAATGTAACAACATCGGATATCCCCAAATTTTTACTCTTTCTTAACAATGTCGTTGATCGAGTGATTTATAAAGATACGTCTTTCTCAATATCGACGCAATCACAATCATAATGGATCAAAGTATGGGTATTATAGAAGAGGTCTTTTCGATTGATCTTCCTGTAGGTGAGCAGTTTCGGATACGCAGATGCCGATATACTCCTAAAAGTGGTGAAGTACCTAAACGCATTTCGATTGTGAGCGGTATTCATGGAGACGAGTTGGAGGGGCAGTATGTTTGTTTTCTCCTTGGTGAGTGGCTTCGTGCTAACCCTGATAAGATTACAGCGATGATTGATATTTACCCTGCTATTAACTCTTTAGGAATTGACAGTATCACTCGTTCGGTTCCCTTTTACGATGTTGATTTAAACCGCATCTTCCCTGGTAGTAAAAACGATTTTCTCCCTGCACAGATCGCCGATGGGGTTGTGAGTGCGATGAGGGGTTCTGAAATTGCCATTGATATTCACTCTTCAAATGTCTTTTTACGTGAGATTCCACAGGTTCGTATCGCCAAATCGCAAGCTGAATCCCTTGTCCCCCTCGCTAACAAGCTCAATATCGATTTTGTTTGGGTACATGATGCTGTCACCGTGCTGGAATCTACGTTTGCTCACGCTATGAATACTTTAGGGACTAAAACCCTCGTTGTTGAGATGGGGGTGGGGATGCGTCTGGGCAAAGCATACGGTCATCAGTTGTTGGATGGGATTTTAAATCTGATGGCGTGTGAAGGATTTTTAGATATTGAGCCTCTAGATGTAAGGATGCCAATACAATCGCATGTGGGAGAAGTGGCATATCTCAATGCCTCATGTCCCGGATTGTTTGTTCCTGCCATAGAGCATTGCCAGATGATCGAAAAAGATTCCGTCGTAGGGCAAATTGTCGATCCGCTTAGTGGTGAGACTCTTGATGTCGTGATTGCTCCTATCGGCGGAATCCTCTTTACCCTTAGAGCCTATCCGATTGTTTATGAGGGATCATTGCTAGGTCGAATTTTTGGAGAAAATACATGAAGCGGATAGAAATACTTAATGTTAAATCTCCTAACCGAGCTCCTCTTGTTGTAGAAGGATTTTTGTTTGGAGAAGAGTGTACCGGTCCCTCTGTTGCTATTGTCGGTGCGATGAGTGGGGATCATATCAATCAGCTTTATGTGGCTTCGCGTTTGGTTGAGTATCTTCGTCAAAAAGAGGAAGAGGGAAAAATCAGTGGAAAAATATTAGTGATTCCTGCAGTAAATACCTATGCACTTAACATGGGACAAACTTTCTGGCCTTTAGATAAAACGGATATCAATATGATGTTTCCGGGATATGCTCAAGGAGAGACCACTCAACGGATAGCCGCAAAGCTTTTTGAATCACTTCAAGGATTTGATTATGGTGTTATTTTAGAGGGACGTCGGGATCAGGGGATGTGTCTTCCGTATGTGAAGATCATCAAAAGTGATTATGAAGATATGGAATCGGCACAGGATTTGGGTATGCGTTTTATCCATTATCGGCCTTATAGTCCGATAGAGACCGTAATGTTACAGTACAACTGGCAGTTATGGGGGACAAAAGCATTTTCCATCGTATTTGGTAAAAATGGCGTAATTGATCACTCCTCTAGTCGTGAAGTTCAGGGGGCATTGATACGTTTAATGTCAAAACGAGGGATATTGGCTTTACCAATTTTTGATGGGTTCAAAAGTAATATTATTCAACCGGAAAATATTACGATCTTAAAAGCTTCTTGCGCTGGGATTTTTGATCCGTTATTCTCTTGTGGTAGTACAGTTGAAAAAGGGGATATTCTTGGACGTATTACCGATGCACTCAGCGGTAAGAAATTAGAGAAGATTATTGCGCCTGTGGACGGTGTTTTGACCTGTCAATATTCGCATCCATTGATATTTCAGAATTCAATCGCCTTTAGGATTGCTTCGCTAGGTGAATAGAATAGGTTAAATCTATTCTAAGGGCAAACCCTTAGCCTAGAAGAGCTTTAGCACACTCATTGATCCGCTTGCCGTCTGCTTGTGCACCAAGGGTTTTGGAAGCAGCTCCCATAACACGACCGATATCTTTCATACTCTCAGCACCTGTTTCGGAAATGATTGCAATAATGGCTGATTTTAACTCTTCATCACTCAGCTGTGATGGCAAGTAGGTTTCGAAAATAGCCGCTTCGGAAGCCTCTTTTTCGTACAAATCCTCACGTCCTGCATCGCGGTATTGGCTCATTGCATCATTGCGTTGTTTAACTTGCTTTTGGATGATTTTGATGATGTCATCATCACTGAGCTCTTTGCGCTCATCCACTTCGATTTGTTTCATGGCACTGCTAAGTAAACGGAGTGCATCTCGAAGAGCTCCGTTTTTCTCTTTCATCGCTGTTTTAATGTCATTACTAATTTTTTCTTTTAAACTCATTTCTACCCCTTGGAACTATTTTTGCTTATTATAGCTAAATATGACTCGGATGGACAAATGCGCATATCACTCACTTTATCGATACTTTCAGCATCGTTGCTACTGAGTGGGTGCACGGCACGTCTTAGTGAGCCTGAAATAGCGTTTACTCCACCAAAGTATGTTGAAGAGATGCCTTCGCGTGAAGAGGAGAATAACTTTGTCGCACGTGGAAGTTTATTTGGGCAAGGGGATAGTCCCCTTTTTTCCGATCACAAAGCGATGCACGTTAATGATATCGTTACGGTTGTGATTTCAGAAAATGCGACCAGTTCGAACAAAGCGAGTAAAGCGCTAACTGAAGCGGATACATTGGGGCTTAATGGGGGGCTCTTTAGCTCGACGGGGCAAAATTCAGCGGTTAACTCAGCAATTGGAAAATTGAATGGGTTATCAAATATTGGGTTTACTGCTGGTTCGAGTTCGGATTATGCAGGCTCAGGCTCTTCGACGAAGAATGCCTCTTTTACAACAACAGTATCAGCACGTATCGTGAAAGTGATGGCAAATGGTAATTATTTCATTACTGGACGACGTGAGATCATGGTGGACGAGCAAAAGCAGATTATGCAGCTCAGTGGAGTTATTCGACCGTATGATATCGATCAAAATAATCAAATTAACTCTTCGAAAATCTCCGATGCTAAAATCCTTTATGCAAATGAGGGGGATGTTGATCGTTCTATCAATCAAGGATGGGCGAGTAAAATGGTCGGAGCTGTCTGGCCGTTTTGATTAAAGTGTAGCATTTGTTAGCTGCTATTAACTTTCGGCTATATCTACCCACATATAGCCGACACCACGATGATTTTTAATAAACGGTTTTGGAAGTTTTTTTTTGGTTTTGGCTATAAGGGAACGGATTGTTGTATAAGAACCTATATTTTTATCCCATAAACATAAACTGATCTCGGAAGGGGTTACAATTTCATTTTTTTTTGAAATTAATAAGCTAATGAAGGAAGCTTGATTTTTTGTAAAAATATAATGATTGTTATCATATACAAGTGTACAAGACTTTAAATTGAATGAATAATCACACTTTGATATGGTACTTTCTACTTTATACAAAGTATTTATCCGATTTAAATGTAATTCAAGCTCATGGATAGTAAATGGTTTTTTTATGTAGTGAGTATACCCAAGTGAAAAAAGATTTTTAAGTGTTTCAACATCATTGTGATGAATGATAGGAAGGAGATTTTTCATTGGAAAGATTGTTCTATTCATTTTTAGACAATCAAGGTTTTTTGTACTAAAAACATCCATATCAAAAATGATAAAATCGTATACAATTGTATTAATAATTTTCAAACAATCGGTGACACTCCCATAATGTTCAACCCGATGCCCTTTTGATAGGAGGAATGTACGGATTGTACTATTTAAACTATTGGTATTTTCAAAAAGTATGATTTTCAAATGAATTTCCTGAATAAGGTTAGAAATTTTTTTATGATTTTAGGGTAAGCGTATTCGCCTCACCAATCATTTTTTCGAGTAACTCAAATAATATGGTACTGTTTGCTTCCATATCGGTCATATTTTCAACGATTATATCTTTGTTTTTTAGATCAAAACAGTTACTTGATCCAATACATTTAATCGTTTCTAAAACTTTTTCATGAACAATTCTATGCGGTGTTTCTAACATTTTATAGGCTTGTGTATGTGCAAACAACTCTTTTTCGGCTCCACGATAATACCAATCTCCAAGACGGCAATGTTGATGATCTGAAAATGCGGTTTGTCCGTTTGAATCTTGATGCATGATAGCGGTATACGCACGATCTTTATAAATAATATGATCAACTTTGACTAAGGTGGTAAATAATGAGTCGTTGATGAGTTTCCCTGCTTTTGCCGATTGGTCGGCATTCGTAGAAAACTCATTGAGAACGATTTCGAACTCATTGATACTGGATTGCGATTTTTGGGCTATTTCACCGATATTTTCAGCATTATCTTGAATTTCGGTAGCTTCTTGTTGGAGACTTAGCAGGGTTATTGATATCTCCTGAGTTGCTTTTTGGGTTCGTTCAGCCAATTTACGGACTTCATCCGCAACAACGGCGAATCCTCTACCATGTTCACCTGCACGTGCCGCTTCGATTGCCGCATTCAATGCCAAGAGGTTGGTTTGATCGGCAATATCGATAATTAACGTAGCAACCGTATTAATTTCACGAGTTCTATCATTTAAAGATGCAATTTTATTATTGGAGTCACCGATCAAATCAAGTAACCCTTGTAAATTGGATACGATGGCTCCAACACTCTCTTGGCTTCTTTTGAGATTGTTTGCTGTCATTGCAGAGGAGGCATTAATATTTTTTGCGTATTCTGTATTCTTTATAATATCATCTTGGATGATTGACAAAGATTTTGATACACCGCCGCTGATACGTTGAAACTCTTTATTAAGGTCGCTACTTACTTTCCCTTTGAACGACTCTGCAATTTCATCGACCGCTTTATTTACAATGGCACACACAACGGTAAAATCACCTTTATATCCATCACTAAAAGCAATACGATCATTGCTTCCTGTATTAGCATTTTCAATGGATGAACGGATGTCACGCATGATTTGTTCAACTTGATCCAATACATTATTTATACTCCATGCGATATCTTTCATCGGATGATCTTGAGAAAAATCGACGACCCGTTCTGATAGGTTACCATTTCCTGCACTATTCAACACATGGCTGATTTGCTGGAAAAGTGTGTCTTTTGAGATCTCGCTCTTTAGAGATGTGCCTGTGATGAACAAACCGATTGTAATCGATGTAGCTGCAAAGGCGGTTTCTATCCATAAATTCATAAATATAAAATAAAATAGAGCTACAAAGAGACTTAAAAGAAAGAAAAGAGTCTGCTTATTTTTGAAGGCTGAAGATAAATTGATCATAGCTCACTCCACTGTCTTTTAATATTTTTTCGAGAAGTGCTTTTGAAGCTTCTATCCCGCCTCTTCGTTCAGCTACTAAAAGTTGTGCATAAATGTCTGGGATGACCTTTAGCGCCTTATCACTTGGCTTACGGCGTACGGAGTGAAAATCTCGAATTGTACCATTGAGATTTAAGGTTGCTGTGACGTTTGTAAAAACCCAATAATAAGAGCCGTCTTTACAAAGATTTTTAACATAAGCAAAAATCTCCTCTTTTTTTTGAATACGATCCCATAAAAAGTTGAAAACAACTTTGGGCATGTCCGGATGCCGTAAAATCGAATGCGGTGCACCTGAGAGCTCATGGGCATCGTAGCCGGACATCTCGATGAAAATTTTATTTCCATAGATAATTTTCCCGTGTGAATCGGTTTTAGAGACAATGAAATCATCAGGTTTCAAAAACTTTTGGTTTTCTCTTGCTGTAGGTCGCTGCATCTTTTTTCCTTTCTTTCTTTATTTGAGATTTCTTGATCTATGTTGGCTTAGAAATTGTTCTTTTCCCTCAAACTCTTTTTTGTTGGCATCATTAAAAATGTCATTGGCAATTTGATTAATATGCTCGGCACTTTCATTTAAATGATTCGCGAATCTTGCATTGTTTTGGGTAATTTGATCGAGTTGGGTTATTGCAGTGTTAATTTGGGTTATTCCACTCATTTGTTCACGGCTTGCATTGGTGACGTCATGAGCGATAACGTCGGTTTCATTAATCTTTTTTGCGATAAGAATAAACCCTTTTTGCATGTTTTGAGTTGTGTGCAGGCCTGCTTCCGATTTTTCGCGTGCTTCACGTGCAAGCATTTGAATTTGTTTCGCAGCATCTGCACTACGATTGGCTAGATTTCGAACCTCTTGGGCAACAACAGCAAATCCTTTTCCAGCATCTCCTGCTGTTGCCGCTTCTACGGCAGCATTCAGAGAGAGGATATTGGTTTGAAAGGCAATATTATCAATTATTTCGACAGCTCTATTTATTGCTTGGGCAACATTGACGATTTCATTCATCGCTTCAAGCCCTTCGAGAGCAATTTGATTCCCTTCTTCTGCCGCTTTTTGTGCATCTCGAGTGACTGATGTCATCTTTTCTGTTTTGGCAACATTTGCAGAGACGTTAGCGGTTAGTTCTTCGATAGCTGCCGCTGTCTCTTCTAAGCTTGATGCTTGTACATTTGAGGCGCTTGAAAGATGTGTGGCTCCTTGCAACATTAATGCAGCATTTGCTTGTAAGTTTGTGGAATGCAATAATTGTTCTTTGGATTGTTCGATAATCGTATGGATCATTTGATTGATGTTAACAACGAGTTTTTTTAGGTCATTTTCCCAAACATCACTTTTTAATTGTGTACGAAAATCGTTGTTGGAGATACGTCTAAATTCATCTTCCAAGAGATCGAAAAATTGGCGTAAATTTTTCATGGTATCGTTGTAGTAAGAGAGTGATTCATTAAAAAGAGTGGAGGCATCTTTGGTGTTATGGCTGATGGAACTGGTAAGAATTTCTCCGTCTTGTGCGCGAAAGAGTGAAAGGGCAAGCTGTCCTGCCGTCACATTATTAGCATTGCGTATGCGTTTAAATTCATCAGAGTGTGTTACAAGTGTTTTTAAAATATCTCGAACATAACTATTGGATAGGGTATCACAAGAATCACATGTATATTCACTTGTATTCCCGAGAATATAATTTTGGTAACGGTCGATTGCATCGATGATAGTATCACGATCTTTTTTGCTTATTCCAAACATGTCATACCTTGTTATTTCATTGTTTTATAAAGTGCGTCGTATTTTTTGATTTCTGTTGCTGATGGTTTATTACGCAAACTGATATAACGGGTCGATCCATCCGGTGCAGTTACTTGAGATGCAGTTGCATATACCCAGTAAAAATCACCGTTTTTAGTTTTATTTTTCACAAAACCGTTCCATGTTTTTCCGCTTTTAATGGTTGTCCAAAGATCTGCGAAGGCAGCTTTTGGCATATCAGTGTGACGTAAAATATTATGCGGTTTTCCGAGGAGTTCTTCTCGTTTGTACCCGCTGTAGCGGATGAAATCATCATTTGCAAAGGTGATAATCCCCTTTTCATCCGTTTCTGAAACGATAATGCACTTTTCATCTATTTCTATTTCTGCCATAAATTTGCACCTTTCGTCTTATTTTTAATATTATGTATTATAAAGGGTAATAATCTCAAAAAGATCTCATTTATCATATTTTAATCACAAATTAATATTAGTATGTCTATACTAAGTTTTCTATAAGTTTGTTGTGAAGTAAAATAAAAAAGTAAATATAAGATTGCAAAATGGTTATAAATTTGAAAAATATGAATCTTTTATTCATTGAAGATGATATTGAGTGTACTGAAATTAGTATCACGTTATTACAAAAATTCGTCTCAAAAATATTTCATGCTACAAATTCGAGAGATGCGTTGGAGTTATTGAAATCGAATACTATCGATTTTATCATCTGTGATGTTTATTTGGATCATAACGATAACGGATTAGATTTTATTAATTATCTCCGTGAACATAATATAAATCTCCCTATTATTGTCATAAGCGGTCATGCCGAAACTCAGTATTTATTTCGTGCAATTCGTTTAAATTTAATTGCATATCTAATCAAACCGATAAAGTATGATTCCTTGGTTGAGTCGTTACATTTATGCAGTAAAAGATTGAATACAAATAAAACTACAATCGCGAATGCGCCAATGAATAGAATTTTTTTGAAAGATAATTGGTTTTATGATATCTCTACCAAATCGTTAATTAATGAAGACGTAATCTACAAATTAAACTATAAAGAAGTGTTGTTTATCGATATGATCCTTAAAAACAGTAATTCAATTATTAGCAAAGAGATGTTTTATATATATGTATGGGAATACGAAGATATGAGCGATGCTGCATTGAGAAATTTCATTTTACGTATACGAAAACGGTTTGGTAAGGGATTTCTTGAAGCGGTCAATAAGATTGGATACAAATTTTCTTTCTATTATTGTATAGGAATTTTACCTTATATGCAGAGATTTTTGTATCATAGTTAAAGTGACGACATACAAATCGGAATAAAGTCCCAATTTGTTGTATTAGGTATGGCGTACACGTGTTTTCTTTATCGTATCATCTGCATCGGGTCAATATGTGCGTTACGCTGCGTTACCTGAAACATTAATTCTCTTCCTGCACGTCCGATAATCGAACCTTGTTTTAGCCGTTTGCCTACTTCAACCGTAGGGGCAATTTTGTCTAAATGGGCATAGATGGTGTGAAGACCGTTGTCGTGTTCGATAATGATAACATTCTCCAGCATAGCGGTAGATTTGGCAAGGATCACTTTTCCGTTTAGTACCGATTTGACTTTGGCATCAGCTTCGGTTGGACGAAGCGAGACAGAGTCGTTAAAGATTTTGATTCCGTAGATCGGATCAGTATAGGGACCAAACCGTTTTGTCACAATATATCCGTCCAACGGTGCTATCGTTCGCTCTCCAGAGTATCCAGCTACATTGGATGGGCTATATTGGGCAACTGCTTGTTTCACATCCTCTGGCATTGGTTTAGAACCCGCTTTGTTGATTACTAATGCTGGAGGTGCTTTTTTAGGTTTAAGTGCTTGGCGCTTAATAATATTGAGATTCACAAGGGTGTTTTGGAGTGAGCGTTGCTGATTGAGAATTTTTTCGAGTGATTTTTTGTATTGATTTTTCTCTTTTTCAAGAAGCGCTATTGCTTTTTCATTCTCTTTTTTTGTCTCTAATACTCTGTTCTTTTGTTGATCTATAACGGATATAGACTTTTTCAAAACAGTAGTTTGGGAAGAGAGACCTGATATTTTTTCGGCATTTTCGGTAAATACAGAGTTAAGCTCTTTAATCTCTTCTTTAATTTGTTTGAGGTGCAGTTTCAGTGCTTCTTCGGTGATAATGGCATCGGCCTCTTTGGCTCGGTCATCATTGATTAGTAAAGAGATTGAAGTGTTGCGTGCAATCGCAAAAACGAGACGATGCTCAATTTCATTTTGTATTTTGATCAAAAAAGTTTGTTGGCTCTCTAGCCCTTGTAAGGTTGTTTTATTGGATAGGTAGATACTCTCTTTTGATTTTAACTCTTCGACGAGTGTATTGATTTTCTCTTGTTGCGTTCCGACAATTTGGCGTTGTTGAATAATCTTGGATGCAGTTTCCTCGAGCTTGGCATTTAAACTTGAGAAAGTTTGTTTGGTTTGGGTTAATTGTTTCGAAGTATTTTGGATCTTATCATCGATTTTGGCACCATAAAGAGATACCGATAATAATGGGATGAGGAACAAGGAGAGGGGCGTATCCATTTATTCCTCTTCATCATTTCCGATAACAATCGTGAAGGTAAGAATAATGGACACTCCAAGGGCGATAATCAGGGATCGTATTCCATCGTTGATAAAATCAAATAAATCGATACTAATACCGACGGTACGGAGTAATAAATCCATCCACCCGTATTGTTCGATCATTAAAAAAGCAAGGCAGAGAATAATGGTCGCGATAATGGCATCGACAATTGCCAAACGAAATAAGACAGCGGAACGGAGCCAGACGGGGGCACCGAAAAGTGCCATAATTGACATTCGTTCGGCATGTTGAAACTGCCATAAACGCATCTCTTTGAGAATCAGCAAAGAAGTGACGGCTGCGATAGCAATCGAGAAAATTTGGACGACATCTTTAAAGAGTAACATCAGCTTATAGACAGTGTCATGCGTTTGTGAATACCCCTCGACACGCTCGATAGCGGAGTGTTTTTGGAGACGTTTTTGTAATTTTGAAATCTCAGTAGGTGTAGGAAAACGGCTGAGATAGAGACGATAAAACTTTGGAAGGGTGAGTTTGAGCAATTCAAGATTCTTTTTAGACATCTCTCCTTGAAGTCGTTGTAATACTTGATCGGTGGCAATGGATTCGCTTCGCTCAATAATCGAATCCATTCCTTTAAATTCAGCTTCTGTAAGAGCTTTGTTCGCGACAACAATAATCGAGTAGTCATTTTTCAAACGATTTTCGTAGGCATCAATAGTGCGATCAACGGCAACATAGATTTGTACAGAAAACAAGACGGTAAAAAGGGCGACAATGAGTGAAAGATGATTTTTAAGAGACTTCATGCAGATTCCCCATCTCAATATGATAATGTATATACGGTATGGTAATGCTGTTAGGGATATGATGGGTGACGACGACGATAGTCGTTTTCAGTTGGGTATTTGCCCCCTCCAGTAAGTTCCAAATCACCTGAGATGAATACTCATCTAGATTTCCCGTCGGCTCATCAGCTAAAATTAAAATAGGATTATGGGAAAGTGCCCGTGCCATAGCCACACGTTGTTGCTCTCCTCCTGAGAGTTCGGGGGGGTATTTTCCTGCTTGATGCGTTAGTTTGACATGACCGAGAAGTTTTTGTACCTGTGGATCACTGACTTCTTTGGTATAGCCTGAGATAATGAGGGGGAGCATTACATTTTTTTCGATAGTCCACTCTTTAATGAGTTTATAATCTTGAAAGACAATACCGATGTGACGCCGTAGGTAATTGAGTTTTGAGGTGCTGATTCGATTCATTTTTACTCCACCGACCATAAGTTCTCCTGCACGAGGTTCGATAGCACCGTAAAATGATTTGAGCAATGTCGATTTCCCGCTTCCGCTAGCACCGGTGATAAAAACAAAGCTTCCCGCATCGATAGAAAAACTAGCCTTGGAGATGATAGTTTCAAACTCTTTGTAAGAGAGGGAGAGGTTTTCGGCAATAATAACTTTATCCATGTAATAGCTCGTCTAATAAGATGTGTGCTTTGAGATTAGCACTTGAACGGACAGGGAGAGAAGGATAATAACGGACAGTTTTGTTTTCAAAGAGGAGATATGTACTCTCAGGGCGATCAAAACTTCCCATCGAAAGACGGATCATACCGCCATCTTCTCCGATACTAAAGGTACGCTCGACATGGATAAATCCCCAATCTCGTTTATAAGTCTCTTTAGAGAGACGATCAATGACCTTTGCATCAATGATTCCAGGAGAGAAAGAAAAATCGCCTACCATATCAGGTTCCGGAGATTCGATTTCACAGGTGAAGGTGACATCGTAGATGTTTTTCTCCATCTTTTTCCATCGATCTTCGTATTTACTGACGATGGCAATCTCTTGGTTTTTACGGACGTCAAAGCGGCTTTGAAGCGGTGAGCTGAAGGTCTCTAGGGCAAATCGGTAATAGTTTTCACTGTCGGTGCGAAGTTCTAATGTTCCACCGACACGTAAAACACGCTCAGACTCTTTTAAAAAGGCTTCAGAAATTACACGACGGTGAGGTTTTTTATCCCATGGCACTGGGAAGTGAACATAGATCTTACCAACGATATTAGAGGGGACAAACTCTAAAAATAGTCGTGCATCATAGTCTAGAATGAGAAGATTCGTGAGATTTTGGATAACGATCTGCTTGAGGGCTTGTTCGATGGAGGGTTTATGAATCTCAAGTCCGATAAACAACACATCAGGATTAGCGGAGGCTTGGTGGAGGAGATGGCGAGCTGAACCAAATCCGACTTCAATTCTAACTTCTCGTTCAGTTGGGAAGTGATCAGCAAAAAATTGGATTGTTTTTAGTGCATCATGGGTTTTGAGATGGGTATTCTCAGGGGCATTATCGACATTCGAATCGAGGATAGGAGACCCAGAACACTCTGCATAGGCGAGTAATGCCTGTTTAAGGATAAAGTTGGGGGAAGGTCGGGTAACTTTATCGCTTTTGAGGAGTTTTTTGACTCCGTTATTTTTATAGACCAAAAAGAACTCTCGCCCTTTGTAGCGGGTGGCGATTAGTGCCCCATCATCATTGCTTTTGGTATCGGCTTGAAAAAGAAACTCCACATCAGCGCAACGCGTCGGAAGGGTGAGGGGGTTAAAGGATTCGAGATTTAAATGCGGCATTCTTTATTTTGCCTCATAGCGGAGTTCGATCGCTTCGGTCGGAAGTGAGCGGATACCATTTTTATCGACACTCACAATTTCATACAGGTAGCCAGTATCAGGTTTAATATCACTATCACGGAAATTTGGTTGAGTTATGTTATTGATATCAATACTCTCTCGGCTGACCCAGCTTGTTTTAGTCGTTTTAATTACGGTATACGAGACGGTACGTGGATCGATATTTTTCCATTGCAGTTCGACTGTCTTGTTGACTATTTTACCATCATAGGCGATTGGTGTTTGTGGTTTTGAGAGGGTTGAACCTTGTGTTGCAACAGAAGATTGTAAACTTTCCAATCCATCTTTATCGACAGCCGTGATTTTGTAAAAGTAGAATTTCCCATCTTCGGTGATGGTATCGGTAAACGTGGTTGATTCAAGTTTGACATGATATTCAAATTTTCCGTTCGGAGTGGATGAACGATAGATATTGTAGTGGCTCAAATCGGTGATAGAACTAGGTTCCCAACCCAATGTAATAGCGCGAGGAAGATCGTTGGTCGAAGTGATGTTACGAATCTCAGGAGGAAGCGGTTTCGTAACGACTTTAGTCATTTCACTCGGTTCGGTTGTGAGTTTGTCAAATGTTGTCGCTTTGATACGGTAATGGTACACTTGACCGTCTCTGAGCGGTGCATCGATAAATTCGGCATTCAAGCGTCCTGTAATGGTTGTGATATTGATCCATTTTTGATCTGTTGCATCTTGGCGCTCAATCACGTACCCGTTGATTTTACCGTTCGGGTGCGGACGCCAGAGGAGCTTGGCACTGCGCGGCATATTTCCGACTGCCTGAAAAAAACTGACAGGGGCAATCATCGGCTGCGTGGCTACGAGCATTGTTTCACTGGCAACCGATTCGGTTCCCTCTTTGGTAATAGCGGCAAAACGGTATTGGTATTCGCTTCCAGCCTTGAGGTCACTGTCGACGAAATGGGTGGCAAAACGGCTATCGATGGTTGCGATGCGCTGAAGTTTTTGATCCTCAGCTCCGGGAGTATTTCGATAGACATAGTATCCCGTGACTCTTGGGTCAGTGAGAGGTTTCCACTCAAATGCAATTGAGGTGATATCCGCGATAAACCCGTTCATAAACGGAGTGGGAAGGGTCGAATCAATCGTGACTGTTTTCTGAGGAGCTGGCTGAGGAGCGCAACCGCTAAAGAGACTCAGTGCTAAAGAGACGCTCAATGCGTAACGGATTGATGAGTTCATGCAATTCCTTTGAATCAAAATGTTTCTGTAAATAATCTTCTAACACGTTCCCCAACGGTGCGGTGAAATTTACCCGTTTTTGGGTCGTCGGATGGGTAAAATAGAGGTTATAAGCGTGTAGCAAGATACGTTCCATTTTATCGCTTTTTGCCGAGGTTCCGTAGAGATGGTCGCCGATGATATGGCGGCTGATAGACTCCAAATGAACCCGTATCTGATGGGTCCGTCCAGTATAGAGTTTACACGCGATTAGCTCTTCGGTTTCATCATGGCTCATGAGAAGTCTGGCAAATGCCGTTTTGGCACTTTTGCCGTTCTCACTGATTGCCATTTTGAGACGATTGTGTGCACTTCGACCGATCGGGCGGTCAATCGCTGTGATCTCTTCTTTCATCGGGGGAGTTATGATGGCGAGATAATAGCGTCCCATTGTTTTGTCCTGCAGTTGCAGAGAAAGAGCTTCATGGGCTTCGTTGTTTTTGGCAATCACCATCGCGCCGCTGGTTCCTCGATCGAGACGGTGGACGATACCGTGACGTTCTTCACCGCTTAGTGTCGATAGAGCGATCCCTTTATGTTTGAGCCAATCGACGAGTGTTGCCTCTTTAACACTTGGAGCAGGGTGAACAGTGAGGGAACTGGGTTTATTGATGACGAGGATATCATCATCTTCAAATAAAATTTCAACGTCAAAATCGACTTTTAATGCGGGAGTCGATTTTTGTTCAGGAAAGCGGATATTGACTCTTTGATTAGGTTTAAGTTTCAGCCCCGATTTAGCAGTAGATTTTCCATCGACGGTGACACATTTTTGTTCGATGAGTTGAGTGATTTGGTTACGCGTTTGTCCGAGTTGCTGCGTTAAGAAAACGTCTAAACGGAGAGCTTCGTCGGTGGTAAATGAAGATTCTTGTTGTGTCAAAATGGGATGCCTTTTGTATTGTCTCTATGTACGCTAAAATAAAGTTATAAGCCCGCTATGCTACAATTAGCAAAAAGAATGAGGGACTATAGTGCTTAATATTGATCGGCGAATTTTAGCACACTTTGATTTCATAACGCTCATCTTACTGATTCCGCTCATCTTTACTTCAGGTTGGCTCATTTATGAGATACATCCGACCCTTGGTCAAAAGCATTCCGTTTATGTTTTGGTCGGTTTTGGAGTATTTGTCACCCTTTTCCTCCTCCCAGTCCGTCGCTTGCTATGGATGATACCCATCGCCTATTGGACCAGTATCTTGTTGCTGATCGCGGTGGAGTTTGTAGGGCACAGTAGATTAGGAGCTAAACGGTGGATTGAAATTCCTTTTATCCATTTTACCCTTCAGCCCTCTGAACTTCTTAAACCCGCATTCGTTTTGATGCTCGCATATTTGATTAGTCGTAATCCTCCTCCACGCGATGGATATCGGCTAAAAGATTTCCTCAAACTCTCATTTTTTATCATTATGCCATTTTTCTTGATCGCGAAAGAACCTGATCTAGGGACGGCAACGGTTCTTGCTATCTTAGGTTTTGGAATTTTATTTATCGTCGGGGTTCATTGGAAAATATGGATTGCTCTGGCAGTCACTTTTGTTATCTCGCTACCGCTTATTTATATGCAGTTACATGATTATCAAAAACAGCGATTGTATGATTTTGTCGGGGAAAAGCCGAGCTATCAGGTGGAACAGTCGATTATCGCCGTCGGATCGGGAGGCTTTTTCGGTAAAGAAAAAGAGGATGCTACCCAAGCACAGATGAAGTTTTTACCCATCGCATCGAGTGATTTTATCTTTGCTTATGTGGTTGAGCGGTTTGGATTTTTCGGCGCATTTTTGCTAATTACCCTATATGCGGCACTGATTACCCATCTAATGATAATTGCTTTTTGGACGGAAGATTACTATATAAAGGTAGTTGCAGGGGGGTTATCCCTCCTCTTTTTTATCTATATGGCGGTGAATATCGCCATGACGATTGGTTTTGCCCCAGTCGTAGGGGTTCCTCTGCCGATGTTTAGCTATGGAGGGAGTAGTTTCGTCAACTTTATGGTTATTTTGGCAATATTGGAAAACTTGCTCGCCTATCGATTTCGATATCTTTACGATGATACGGGTAAAAAAAGCTTTCTCTAATAATAGAATGCTTATAATACCGCTCCACAAAAAAGGGTCAATAGTTCAGTGGTTAGAGCCCTCCGCTCATAACGGAGTTGTCCCAGGTTCAAGTCCTGGTTGACCCACCATTTCCTCTCGATAAATACAATCCACAAATATAACGTCAATCGCAACGATTTTAAAATGTTAATAGACTTCGTCGTGGGTTCCGATATTGAGCGGGATGATGATTTTGTCTATAACGATAAAATCCATGATGATTCGGTACTCGATATTGATAGATACGGAGTAATATTCGTGTAACTCTCCGTTCAATTTATGAAGTCGTAAAGAGGGGTGATAGGGATTTTCTCTCAAAATCTGTATGGTTTTTTCATACCGAGATGCCATATCCTTATGACGTTTGATAAACTTTCTGACTTTTTTTTGATAATCGTCGGTTAAATGGATGTTATAGCTCATTGGCTAACTCGTGAATCTCACGGAGATGTGCATCTACATCAGTGGTATAACGACCTGCTGCAATATCCGCCATCGCTTGGGTGTATGCTTTATCCAGTTCCATAGCGCGTAGCTCTTTATAGCGTTCCATATCGATCACGACGTATTTGTTTTTACCGCGTACGTTTATGATGACCTCTGAGCCTTTTTCGAAGAGTTTATCGAAGAGTGAAACCCCTTTGGTCTTGACTTCATTTGCCATTACTACCATAATCGTCTCCTTAATAGTACTATTAATAGAATTATACAGAGTATTTTACGTTTTGGTGTAAAAAGAGGTCAAAATTGGATGGCTGAGTCGTTCTAGTATTCTTGCTTGTCATCCCGTACTTGATACAGGATCTAAAATACAATTTAGATGCTGAATCAAGTTCAGCATGACGATCTGAATAACAAACAGTAAAGAATGAATCAGCCGTGATCAAAATCGGATGGGTGAGTATATGAAAGTGGGGCTAGTGATTACGCTACAGGTGTTGTTGGTGGGGTTGATTTAATCCAAAGTTTCTATGTGATGGCTCAATTCGCATGTTTTAACTCATCAATGAGATTTTGCAAACTCCCTTGACTCGGTAATTGTCCCTCTTGGATGAGTTTGACTTCCTGAAGTGCTTCTTTGATGTGATCTAATATCTCTTCTTTTGTTGGCTCGGCATAGTCACGATTGATGATCGCAACGTCGTCTTTGAGATTATTCAGAAAATACAGTACTTTATCGTAGGCACTTTCACGAATATCGATGGTTAAAAGCATATCCCACCTCCGTTTTAATTCCTTAATTATATTTCAAAATTACTAATCAGCTTTGATTCTCCGAAAGCGGCGAAGAAGAAACATAGGGGACTTTTGCGCTAGGGGTCTCTTTGGAAGTTTTTTCGAGATGAACGTCTTGATCGTCGAAGAAAATATCCGCCTGAAATGCCTTTACGATTTCGTATTTATCGACACCACCTAGGAAAAAGGCTTCATCAATACGGACACCCCATTCATTTAACGTCCGTATCACCCTCTCATGGGCGGGAGAGTTGCGGGCGGTGATGAGTGCTGTTCGGATCGGGGCAGAGGTATTATCTGGAAAATGGGTTTGAATTTTGGAAATAACCCGTAGTAATTTGGCGAACGGCCCATCGGATAGTGATTTGCTGACGTTTTCTTTTTCGTGGGCGATGAACGCATCGAGTCCTTTGAGTTTGTAGATTTGTTCCGATTCGTCTGAAAATAAAACCGCGTCACCGTCAAACGCGATGCGTACTTGATGAGAAAGGGTCATTTGTCGATCCCCCTCAAACGGTAAAATCCTAGCAGCGGCTATCCCGACATCAATAGCATCGCGTACGTCGTCTTCATAAGCGGATAAAAAAAGATCGACTTTGAATGGTAATAGATATTTTGAGATTTTTTCTCCACCTGTCCAAGCTGAGCGGACGATATCGAGATTATAGGCTTCTATCGATTTGGTGATTCGTAAACTGGTGGCGGCATTGTTACGAGAGATGATAATGACTTCGATGTGCTTTCCATCATCAAACAGCGTATTGATCGCTAAAAAGTTGTTTACGAGATCGAAGGCGGTACCAGGTTGAAGGATGTCGAGCTCTTTTTCGAGCTGATGCTGATAGTACTCTTTTAGCCCTTGTTTCTCAAAAATACTATTTTCCTCTTCTAAAGAGAATAATGCTCTCGACGAGATGGCAATAACAAGTTTGTTTTCTAAATCATACCCCATTGGATAGCCTTTTTATAACGCCATTAGTTTAATTCGGAAAATGCGATTCCAAGCTCCGCAACGGAAAATAATTACGGAGATTATACCTCATTAACGATCAGCTTTGTTTCTCCAATAGCTCCTCTTCCTCTTCAAAGATTTTAAAGGCTTCATTTAGATCGGATGGTTTGATAGTTTCATTTTCCATTTCTTTGAGCGCTTCTGCTTCCTCAACTTTGGCATGTTCTTCTTCGACATATTCGATAAAAGTTTCAATCTCTTGATCTTGTTGATAAAATTGGGCATATCCTAACGCGATCTCGACAAACTCTATCCCGCATCCGAAATCGATTAATTGTTGTTTTAAATCCATACTATTTCCTAATAATTTATTGGGCGATATTATAGATAAATATAGTTGAGAAATATGCCATTGATCCTCCGCAATGCAAAGGTATTGCGGAAGTTATAGCGCTATTAGCTCGATGGGGTATCGACTGCGGTGAAGAAAGTATTGGTTTTAGGGATTGCGCGCGGGGTTGGTTGTGTAAGAGCTACTTCGTCTTTTTCCCCTGTACGGATACGCTCAACTTCGAGTACCGGAGTGACCCAGATTTTACCTGCACCGTGACCTAAATCTTGTGTGTGGGCGCGGATTGCTTCCATTGTGATCTCTTTGGTTTTATCGTTGGAGACGACGATAATGACCATTACTTTCGGATACAAATCGGGTGCGTTGTTTTTTTCAGCAATTCCGAGTGAGCCTTTTCCGATTACTTCGGTAACGGTAACTCCTTCGATTTCATTATCAAAAAGTTCACGAAGAACATCGTTTAAGCAGTGGCGGTTAAATACAGCGGTAATCTGGACCATTTTGGACCCCTTTAATATGGTTTGTTGATGTGTCATTATAAGTTGAATCGGTGAGAGTATTCACCAACTCATTGCTTATAAAATAATCAACGGCTATCAAGTTGGAGTGCATAGGGTGTTCTTGATAATAAGTGCTACAAAATTGTCATTTGTGGATAAGAACAGCTATTGCAATGAAGAGAATATTATCATCGATCAAGGGGAAAACAATGGCACGAGATACGTTAATCGGCGGAGCATTATGGGAAGAATATTCAAGCGAAGTACAACGACGGATGAACGATCCGATCAATATGGGCGAGATTACCCAAGAAGAAGCGGATGCTGCCGATAAAAAACTGATTATTGCCGATTTCGGTGCTGAGAGCTGTGGAGATGCAGTGCGACTCTACTGGATGATCGATCCAAAAAATGATGTTATTGTAAAAAGTAGATTTAAAAGTTTCGGATGCGGAACGGCAATCGCCAGCTCGGACATGATGGCGGAGCTTTGTATGGAAAAAACGGTCGATGAAGCACTTAAAATTACCAATATTGATGTGGAAAAAGCGCTCCGTGACGAGGAAGATATCCCTGCGGTTCCCGGGCAAAAAATGCACTGTTCCGTTATGGCGTATGATGTGATTAAAAAAGCGGCATCGATCTATAAAGGGGTCGATATGGCGGAGTTTGAGACCGAATTTATCGTGTGCGAATGTGCCCGTGTGAGTCTCGATACCCTCAAAGAGGTGATCCGTTTGAACAAGCTTGAAACGATTGAAGCTATCACCGACTACACCAAAGCGGGTGGATTTTGTAAATCGTGTATTAAACCCGGCGGACATGAGAAAAAAGATGTCTACCTCGTCGATATGCTCTCCGAAATCACGGCTGAACTGCAAAAAGAGGCGATCAGCAAAAAGATTAAAGAAGCTAAGGGTGACGGTAACTTTAACGCGATGAGTTTGGTACAAAAACTCCGTAGTATCGAATCGATCCTCGAAGAGTACATTCGTCCGACACTCAAAGCCGATCATGGGGATGTTGAAGTGATCGATCTCAAAGAGGTAGATGGAGAACATGAGCTCTATATCCAGTATAAGGGAGAGTGTATGAGCTGTTCGATGAACACGACGACAACGCTCGCGGGGATGCAGGATATGCTCAACTTCAAACTCAAATCTAATTTGCGAGTGATGGTGGTCTAATGTCACACGCAACCAAAGAGGGAACATTTTCGTATCTTAAAAAGTTCGGTAACTACTCGAAAGATTTTTACCGCTTTAACGGCGAACTCTTTTTCCCCTCATTGGGGATTGGAACTTATAAAGCGGAGCCGTATAAAGAGGATAATTACATCATAAACTACGCAGAAGCGATCAAAATGGCGCTTCGACGAGGGATAAATCTGATCGATACGGCGATTAACTACCGCTATCAGATGAGCGAGCGTGAAATCGCAGAAGCTTTAAATGAGATGTTTGCAGAGGGTGAGATCAAACGAGAAGAGGTGATTATCGCCTCTAAAGGGGGGTTTATACCTCTGGATTTTCCGTTTCCTAAAAATCCGTACGGGTGGATACAAGAAAATATCATCAATGCAGGGTTAGCGAATGCGGAAGAGATCGTTATCGATCAGCACTGCATGACTCCGGCGTATCTGCGTTGGAGCTGTGAGCAGTCGCTCCGTAATCTTGAGATGGAGTGCATCGATATCTTTTATCTTCATAATCCTGAAACACAACTGGGCTATATCGATCATGAGACTTTCTATGCTCGGATCGAAGCGGCATTTACGATGTTGGAAACATTACGAAATGAAAACAAAATTGTCAATTACGGTGTTGCGGCGTGGAACGGATTTTTATACGAGTCGGATCATACAGAATACCTTTCATTAGCAAAAATGGTAGAGATCGCTCGTCGTGTGGGTGGGGAAAATCACGGGTTTAAATATCTCCAAAGCCCGTTTAATCTCGCAAAACCTCACGCATACGGCTATGCCAATCAGCAATGCGAAGATGGGAAGTTCTATCCTCTGATGCACGCGTGTGCTGCCTATGGGTTGACCTATCTAGGTTCATCACCTCTACTGCAAAAGAATCTCTTTAAAAAAGCGTTTTCACCGAACGTAGCGGAGTTGATGAATACGGGTGAGCTTAATGATGTTGCGAGCGCACTCCAGTTCGCCCGCAGTGCCGGAGCGATCACTGCCATTTTCGGTGCCGTTGATCCTGTACATGTGATCGATAATGCGATATTGGGGTATTTGCCTGAAGCCTCTGTTGAATCGGTAAATACACTTATGAGGGGGGCGTATGCTGTATGATGTAGTGGTTGTCGGAAGCGGTATATCGGGACTGTACGCGGCTCTTTATGCCCGTAGGGAGGGGCTGAGTGTTGCCCTCATCTGCAAAAGTACCCCTCTACGCTCTAATTCTGCCGTAGCATCGGGAGGGATAAATGCAGTACTCAAAACAACGCGACATGATTCACTGCGAGATCATGTCGCCGATACTCTAAACGGTTCGGATAAATTGGGACGACTATCGGCTGTTAGTGCTATGGTATCGGGTGCTGAGGAGATTATCAGCGAATTGCAATCTTTTGGGGTTCAATTTGATACGGATGAGGTCGGTAATGTCGCACAACGTCCTTTTGGGGGGACGAAAGCTTCTCGGACGTGCTATATTGCCGACAAAACTGGGGCTTCGATCACCCAGACTCTGTTGGTTCAGTGTCGGAAAGAGGGGGTGGAGATTTTACAAAATCATGTGATGCTCTCTATCGCAACCTTTGATGATAACCTCTCAGGGATAACCCTCTTGCGTAGACGCGATTCAAATGTTATAGCGTTTGCGTGTAAATCGCTCGTGTTGGCGGGAGGAGGGTTCGCGGGGATTTATCGCGGACATTCGACGAATTCCCAAGAATCGAGCGGTGATATCCTTGCTATCGCGCTGCGTGCTAAAATGAGACTGGTTAACATGGAGTTTGTTCAGTTTCATCCGACGACCTTAGCAAACAGCGGTACACTGATCAGTGAAGCGGCGCGGGGAGAGGGGGCGTACATCGTCGATGAAAACGGGGAACGTTTTACCGATGAGCTTCAAACCCGTGATAAGCTCTCTCGCGATATTGTCAAGCATCAACTCGCAGGGCATACTATTTATCTCGATTTCCGCCATTTAGGGGAAGAACTGATTGATAAAAAACTCCCATCGGCGCGTAAGCACGCTTTGCACGGAGCAGGGGTAGATATCGTTACCGAACTACTACCGATTACCCCATCCGCTCATTACACGATGGGGGGAATCTGGAGCCGCAATGATGCTTCCACCGATATCGATAATGTATATGTGTGCGGAGAGAGTGCGTATAGCGGTGTGCACGGTGCGAATCGTCTAGGCGGTAACAGTCTACTTGAAGCGGCATATTTCGGGCGTGTAGCAGGGATAGAAGCCTCACGTGCCGCGAAAAAAGGGAAATTTCATCCGATCGATTATGCCCTCGTAGCCAAAGAAGCCCGATATGTTGAGTCGATTTTAGAGGGTGAAAACCGCTTTAATATCAATACTATGCGTCGTAATCTGGGTAATAATCTCTATAACAATGCGGGTGTATTCCGTAGTCACGATACACTGGCAAATGCACTGGAATACACCCATTATTTGATGAAAATGTCATCGGGATTATGTTGTATCAACAAAGAACGAAACGATAATGTCGAACTCCTCTCGATCATCGAGTTTCGCAATTCCCTCACGATAGCCGAAGCGATGGTTATGTCCGCTTTAGGGCGTGAAGAGTCGCGTGGGAGCCATTATCGGAATGATTTTCCCGATAAAAATGATAAAGAGTATGAAGTTAATACGATCATACGACGCCTAAGCGGGAGTTTTTTACGAATCACGTTTGAGGGTCATCTCTCATCGGATTGGTGGCATAGGATACGACAGTTTTTTCATGCGTAGTAACGCAATGAATTTATATATTAAATAATATCAAGGAGTAGGTTATGGCTAAAGTTATGTTACGTTACGATTCAAAAGGTGCAATATCTTTTTATGTTGCTAAAAAAGATATGGAAGAGACGATTGTCACTTCTGAGTTTGATACGGATGAAAAATGGGGCGGAGAAGTAAAACTTAGCAATGGTGAAACATGGTTTATCGAGCCAGGTGCTAAAAAATTCCCCTCTGAAGTCGTAGCGATTCGACGCGGGGAATAACCAATTCGCTAATCTTTTTCTCTTTTCTTTAGAAAAGAGAAAACAGGATATATGCCTGTTTCAATCCCTTTTTACAATTGTGGTACAATCTCATCACTAAATTTAGAATAGTAAGAAGTTTATCCCTAAATGAAAAAAATTTTAATTGTCAGTGACGGAGCTATCGGTCAACACTTTATCGAGCGTGTGATTGGAACCTACACGAGTGAAAATCTTTATTATGTTGTACAAACAAGTGATAAAGTTTTCGAAGGATATAATCCTGCACGGTACAAATTTTTTCAATTTGATCCTACCAGTTTTTATAAAATCGCGAATCTTTTAAAGATGGATTTTTGGCAAGTTGTGTTAGTGATGGAAAACCAAAATGATGTAGAGCATACCATCAAAAATATTCGTTTGTACAAGCCCTCTATCCGAATTATTGCTTTGGATTTGTGGAATACCACTAGTCCGTGTGATGATGTAGAATGGGTCAATATCCAAGAACTGGTTGCTGCGAATATGATCGATTACCTGCCAAATATTCCGGTTCTGGCTAAAAATATCGGGTTAGGTTCTGGGGAGATAATGGAAGTTATCGTTCCGTTTGGAAGCTCTTTTGTATATCGACATATTGGATCTATTGAGCAAAAAAACTGGAAGATTGCCGCTATCTATCGTAACCGTCAGCTCATTATCCCAAGTGATAATAAAATGATTCAACCCAATGATACATTGGTTTTAGTGGGTGATCCTGCTGTGTTGCGTTCTATCTATCGGGCAATAAAACGCGAACTTGGGCAATTCCCGGCTCCATTTGGGTCTAAAATTTATCTTTATATCGATATGCGTATTGAAAAACCGTCGGTTATTATGGCACTGGTGAGACGGAGTGTTTATATTCAAAAGAAACTTCGACAACCTTTGATTATCAAGGTCATAAATCCTGGAGATATCGATGTATTGCGGATGATAAAAGCATCAGCTCAAAAAGATATTATGATCGATATCGATTACAGTCCTGTGCCTGATGAGGCGATTATTCTCAATGATATCAAATCCTATCATATCGGTCTTTTCATAGTTTCTCATAGGGCATTTTCAATGACGTTGATCCGGAAAAAACTTTATGCTGGGAATGTGCCTGTACTAAAACTCTCTGATCGATCTTTCTCTTCTTTGAAAGAAAGTATTGTCATCTTAAGTGAAGAAGGGCATATTGAAAATATCTCTACCACGATATTCGACGTCTCCTCTCAATTTGGATTTAATCTTGAACTTATCAATTATATCAATGAAGAGGGAACTCATAAACAAGGGGCAATTGAACACTTCAATAATCTTTCGGCAATTTTTTCCAAATCGATTCGTGTCTCTACACAAGAGAATAATCCGATTAGAGAGTTGTGTGAGAGAGAGAATTTTCTCCATGTTTTACCGTTTACATCTAAAATATTTACGAATCCGTTTAGTGCGTATTTTTCTACCGATCCTGAAGTTCTCTATCGAAAGTTGGGACGTTATCACCAGCTGTTTATCCCGACACAAATTTAATCCTTGAAAAGAGGGTTTTAAGTCATATTTTTGTAAACTATAACTCATACCGTAACAACTTAATTTATCAGGTTCTTCTATGACGATATCTATCAATCTTAAACGTGTTATTGACGATTCTTATCCTATCCATATCGGAGCATTGCCCGATATAGTCTATGAGGGGAAAGTGGTTGTTCTAACCAATCCAAAAGTGGCGGGATTGCATTTACAAACCCTTCTTTCGAGATTGAGTGCAAAAGAGGTCTATATCGTTACTATCCCTGATGGGGAACACTACAAAACCCTTGAAACCATTGAGTCTGTACTGGACCGGATGTTTGATCATCGTTTAAACCGAAAATCGTTGTTGGTTGCTTTTGGCGGTGGGGTGATAGGTGATATGGGGGGATTTGCTGCGAGTCTCTACAATCGCGGAATTGATTTTATCCAAGTCCCGACAACCCTTCTATCCCAAGTCGATGCGAGTGTCGGTGGCAAAACAGGGGTTAACAACCGATACGGTAAAAACTTGATCGGGGCATTCCATCAGCCGCGCGCCGTTTATATCGATCCGAGTTTTTTGAAAACACTCCCTTCGCGTGAGTTTGGGGCAGGGGTCGCAGAGATCGTCAAAATGGCGGTGACCTTTAATACACCGTTCTTTGAGTGGCTTGAACAGAATGATCTTCGTGAAGAGGAGAATCTTTTAATCGCAATCACTAAAGCGGTAGAGACAAAAGCCGGTGTAGTTGAAGAGGATGAAAAAGAGCAGGGGCTTCGTGCCGCGCTCAACTATGGCCATACGTTCGGTCATGTCATTGAGAACGAAACAAAATACGAAACCTATTTGCACGGTGAGAGTGTAGCAATCGGGATGGTGATGGCAAATGCACTTTCGTATGAAGTGGGATTGATGAGTGAGGAAGAAGCTGAGCGTGTCAAAGCACTTTTGGGACGTTATGACTTACCTCTTACCTATCCTATCGTTGATGTTGAAAAATTTTATCAAACCTTTTTCTTGGATAAAAAAAGTGCTGACAGTGCTATCACGTTTATCCTTCCGCGTGGAATTGGAGGAGTTGAGATCACCGATGCTATAGAAGCGTCAACCGTGAAAAAAATATTATCTACTTTCCAAGGAATGAGCGCGTGAGGCTTTATCGTTTTCTTTTATCAGTACTTTTTTTAGCAGTTTTAACCCTTCATGGTGCTAAAAAAGATGAGAATAGTGTACCTGAAGATGGTATTGAGCTCTCCAAAGAGGTTGAAGCCACAAATGCACGCGATGAACTTTCAAAAATACAAAAAGAGCTCTCAAAGGGGAATAGCATCTGGCTCAAAAGCTATAACTCCTATATGGCATATCAAGAGTCTCGAAAAAGTCTTCGAGAGGTTAAATATCGGATTGAACAGCTGGAGAATCGATCATCCTCTGTCGAGCGAAAGCTTGAAATTGAAGCACTACAAGCTAAGCAAAAGGTTCTGACGGAGCAAATCGAACTCCTTAAAGCACAAGGGGCATCTCCGTTTGTATCGCTCCTAAAACCAGATGAAGCGGGTGAGATCCCTAGTATTACCAACCCTTTTGATATTATTACCGGTCTATCCTATGTCAAACGACTTAATGGTTATTACAAAGATTATGTTTTGCGTGAAGAAGAACTGCAAGAGCTGATTACTCTTCTAGAACATCAGATCGCTCTTTACAAAACTATTATCCAGCTTGATCCAAAAACTGATTATGAAGTAGAGCTTGAAGCAACATTGTTGCAAGTTGAAAAATTTAAATTAGCGTTGGAAACACTTGTCTCTACCGCTGAAGTGTACGAGAAGCGGATCGAATCGACCGAAGCAAAAATCAATAAAGAGATAAAAGACCAAATTTACAAATTATTGAACATCGGAATGATTGTCGCTGTTTTGATTATTATCTCCTTTTTGTTTAAGCGGGTGATTAAACGCTACATCGTTGATAATGAACGATTTTATATGGCGAATAAGATTGTCACCTTTATCAATGTTACGTTGATTATTATCATTTTACTCTTCAGCTATATCGATAACGTCGGCTATTTCGCCACGGTACTCGGATTTGCCTCTGCCGGTCTTGCCATTGCAATGCGTGACTGGTTCATGTCGTTGCTAGGATGGCTTGTTATCGTCGTAGGAGGTTCGATTCATGTCGGTGATCGTGTCCGATTTGTGAAAGATGGAATGGAATATGTCGGAGATGTTTTGGATGTCTCCATGCAACGGATAACGTTGATGGAAGATGTAACGTTGACAACGTTGGAAACAAACCGCCGAGCGGGGCGAATCGTTTTTGTCCCTAACAATTATATTTTTACCTCGATGATCGCCAACTATTCGCATGGATCGCTTAAAACGGTGTGGGACGGGATTGATATTGTTATCACATTCGATTCCAATCATAAAAAAGCAGCTCATTTGGTAAAAGAGATTTGCCGTAAATATTCGAAAGGATATACCGATATCACCCGTAAGCAGATTAATAAGTTACGTGATCGATACAGTCTTAAAAATAGCAATGTCGAGCCCCGTATATTTACCTTTATCGAGCCTCATGGGATCAAGGTAAGTGCGTGGTATCTGACCAACGCGTATGCGACATTAACGTTACGCAGTACGATCTCTGCCGATATTATCGATGCGTTCAATGCCGAGTCAGATATTACGATTGCCTATCCGACACAGACGTTCTATACGGCTCCGATACCGCCGAAACAGATGCCAATAGGAGGGGAGAATGCCTGAAGTTTGTAGATTTTTAGGAATTATTATAACATTCAACTATGATGATTACAATTCTCCCCGCTTTCATGCACGTTACGGTGAATATGAAGGGGTGTTTTTGATCAAAGAGCTTAGAATGTCCGAGGGAAATTTACCCAAAAAAGTAAAAAACTTGATACTTGAATGGGCAGATGAATATCGAACAGAACTAATGGAAGATTGGGATCTTGCCCGAGATGAACAGCCGCTGAAAAAGATAACACCTCTCGTTTAAGGAGTAGAAAATGATAACGCTTAAAGATGCAAAATATATAAGTGATTTTAAATTGCAACTTCTTTTTGAAATTAATGATTATGAAACCAACAAAAAAGAGTCTGTTATAAGAGAAGCTGATTTGAAAGAGTATTTGATGTCAAAAAAAGATTCGGGTATTTTTGCACCTCTTAAAGATGTTGAGTTTTTTAAACATTTCAAACTAAATGCGAATACGATTGAATGGGATAATGGTGCTGATATAGCACCTGAAAAAATGTATGAAATTGCAGTATAAATGAAACCGAAAGTCTATTTCAAAACGTTCGGTTGCCGTACGAACGTTTTTGATTCGCAGGTGATGATGTCTGCATTGAGTGACTATGAAGTGACAGAGGATGAGGGGAGTGCGGATATCGTCATCGTCAACTCCTGTACTGTTACTAACGGTGCCGATGTGAGTGTCCGAGGGTATATCAACCAAATGGACAAGCAGGGCAAAAAGCTTTTTCTAACGGGATGCGGGGCTCATACTAAGGGAGAATCTCTTTTCGGAGCAGGAAAAATCCAAGGGGTGTTCGGACCTTCTGAGAAGATGAAAATCAATACGCTCCTCTCGCGTGATAGCCGTTTTTATGAGATCGGTGATCTAAACTACATCGACGATGCGATTGTCGATGAGTTTGTTGGAAAATCGCGTGCGTTTATCAAGATTCAAGAGGGGTGCAACTTTCGGTGCAGTTACTGCATTATCCCCTTTGTTCGCGGTGATGCGCGCAGTATGGACGAAGCTAAAATCCTTGAGCAGGTTTCACGTTTGGCGAGCAACGGCTTTGGAGAGTTTGTCCTTACGGGGACGAATGTCGGAAGCTACGGGCAGGGTGAGGGGCGTAATATCGCCGAACTCATGAAAAAGATGTCACTCATTCGCGGGGTTCGCCGTATTCGTGTTGGATCGCTCGAACCGATCCAAATCAATGAGGCATTTCGGGAAATTTTAGATGAACCGTGGCTGGAGCGTCATCTGCATATCGCGATCCAACACAGCTCTGATGAGATGCTTCGTCTGATGAACCGTCGTAATCGGCATAAAAACGATGTCGAATTGTTCGGTATGTTAAATGCCAAAGGGTTTGCTTTGGGAACCGATTTTATTGTCGGGCATCCAGGGGAGAGTGACGCGATTTGGGCTGAGGCGATGGAAAATATCGCTCATCTCCACCTAACCCATCTCCACCCCTTTACCTACTCCAAACGTGATGGAACACCGAGTGCGACGATGAAACCGGAAGTCAATGGTGCCGTATCGGCGAAGAGGATGATGGAACTCAATGCGTTGATTAAATCTAATAATCGTCAGTTTCGGGAGAAAATGAAACCTATTGCGTTGGAAGTTTTAATCGAATCGGCGGATGGTAAACACTATAGTGGGTATGATCAGTTTTTTAATACGATAATGATCGAGTCGGACGAAGATATCAGCGGTGATTGGATTACTCTGGAAGAATATGAGGTACACGATGAATATAACATGGCCAAATTTTAACCGTAATCAGCTCATTTTGATCGTTTCGGGGGGGATAATTCTCCTCTTATTGTTGTTTGCCCTTTTGCGTGACAGCGGCGATACACTCACCCTTGATGAAGCGACAAAACTCATCGAGAACAATCAAATCGAAAAAACGTTCATGGATGGGGGATACACCTATTTTACGACCAAAGATAACGGTGTCGTCAAAATTGCTTCCTCACAGCTACCACCTGAGCTTACAGCCCATCTCCTTATCGAGCCAAAAAGCGGTAACGGTTGGCTATGGTTTTTCTTCTTTTTCGCCCTCATTGGCGGTGCAGGATTTTGGGCATGGAAGAGCCGTTTGGGGTTTGAAGACGATACCCCTATAGAGGTTCCCGTAGCCGCTAAAGTGACAGCCGAAGCGGAAGCCCCCTCTACAAATGTTGCCGCCGTTAAATCGACCGTACGTTTCAGTGATATCGGTGGAATCGGCGATGTCAAAGAGGAACTCGAAGAGATTATCGACTTTTTACGCAATCCAAAACGCTACTACAGTTTCGGTGCTCGTATGCCGCGCGGTGTGTTACTCGTAGGCCCTCCGGGGGTCGGTAAAACGATGATCGCCAAAGCCGTCGCCGCTGAGGCGGATGTACCGTTTTTCTACCAAAGCGGTGCGTCGTTTGTTCAGATTTATGTCGGAATGGGGGCGAAACGGGTGAGTGAACTCTTCTCCGCCGCCAAGAAAAACGCCCCCTCTATTATTTTCATCGATGAGATCGATGCTGTGGGTAAGAAGCGTGAGGGGGGACGAAACGACGAACGTGAAGGAACCCTCAATCAGCTTCTTACCGAGATGGACGGATTTGAAGAGACGAGCGGTATCGTCGTTATCGCCGCGACGAATAACATCGATGTCATGGACGCCGCATTGCTCCGCGCGGGACGGTTTGATAGACGTATTTTCGTCGAGCTTCCGACCGCATCTGAGCGTGAAGCGATCTTACAAAAATACCTTCGCCTTATCCCGAATGATCTCTCCGTAGCTGAAATCGCCAAAATGACGGTCGGATTTAACGGTGCCTCACTCGCAGCATTGGTCAATGAAGCGGCACTCCTTTGTATGCGTCAAAACGAGATTCAGGTAAAACTTGAACACTTTTTAGCTGTCAAAGACAAGGTGATGTTCGGGAAGAAAAAAATCGCGATGCTCAGTGATGAACAACGCCGTTATCAAGTGCGTTATCAGGCAGGGAAAGTATTTGCCGCCACATGGTTTGATCTCCCGTATGAAAAGATCACCCTTACCAATGATGCGATTACCCCTCCCACCGCCGAACCGCAGTTACGCCATGAGATCGAAGCCCATATACGGGTTCACTTGGCGGGTATTGCCTCTTCACACCTCCGTTTCGGCGAACACGCCAGCAATGCGTCGCATGATCTTGGTGTTGCCAAAGATTTGGTTCATTCAATGGTCTATGAATACGGGATGGGAAGCACGGTTCTCCCCTCAGACGAGGACGAAGCAAAACTGATGGATCGCCTTTATACCGAGATGTCTACCCTCTTGGAACGGAATGAAAAAATCCTTTCCAAATTCGAATCGATTTTGGACGAATACGAGCATATCTCCAAATCTCTTGCCAAAGCAACGATGAATGAGATTTTATAGTGGATTTGCTCTGAGCAAAGATCAGCACTTTTTTGATCCCTATCTCAAACACAGCGACTACACGGTAGCAGGTTTCAGCTACGGTGCGATCAAAGCGGCACGCTATGTGGCTGAATCACATGAGCGTATCGATACCCTTCAGCTCTTCTCTCCCGCTTTTTTTCAAACGAAAAAAGAGTCGTTCCGACGCCTTCAGATGGGGGGGTATTTCAAAGACGCCGAGCGGTATTTGGAAAACTTTTTAGCGAGTTGTTTTGCCCCATCACCTGTTGCTCCGCTCGACTTAGGAACCAACGACGCCGAATCGCTACAAGAACTCCTCTATTTTGAATGGACGAGTGAGCTAATAGAGTCTATTCGCGCTAAAGGGACACGCATCGAAGTCTATCTTGGGCTTGATGATCAGGTGATCGACGTTGCCGGAGCGAGAGAGTTTTTCCTTCCCTACGCCACCGTTATCTCTATCCGAAAAGGAAACCATTTTTTACAGGAGGGGCTGTGAAAATGGGTAAAATAGAGATAAAAAGAACTAAAAGGGAATAAATGAAAGAGATAGAGTACTCAAATGAATATAACTCCTTTTTAGTAGATATTAAAAATAAAATAAAAATCTCTCAACAAAAAGCATTTAGTGCCATCAATCAAGAGATGATAGTACTCTATTTTAACACCGGATCAGCGATAGATCAGCGGCAAAATGAGCTGGGATGGGGTGCAAAAGTTATCGATAAATTGAGTCAAGATATTTTGCATGAGTTTCCGAATATGAGTGGTTTTTCTAGCAGAAACTTAAAAAGAATGGTTAGGTTTTATAGAGAATATCATACTGATTTAAAAGTGCCACCATCAGTGGCACAAATTCCATGGACACACAATATTATACTTATTGAAAAAATCAAAGACAAAGAGTTACGATATTGGTATATACAAAAAACCCTTGAGCATGGCTGGAGCAAAGATGTTTTAAGCCTTATGATCAAAAGTGAAGTACATAAGCGAGAAGGTAATCTTATCTCAAATTTTAAAAATATTTTGCCTCCGTTTGAGAGTGATTTGGTGCAGCAATCTTTTAAAGATCCGTATCGATTTGATTTTTTGACTATCACGGAGCCATTTAGAGAAAAAGAGCTTGAAAACAGTCTTATAAAGCATATGGAGAGATTTTTAATCGAGCTTGGTAGCGGATTTGCATTTGTAGGACGACAATATAAGCTTGAAGTAGGTGATAATGACTTTTATATCGATTTGCTTTTTTATCATTTGAAGCTTCGATGTTTTGTTGTAGTAGAGCTTAAAAAAGGAAAATTTAAACCAGAGTATTCGGGGCAAGTAAATTTTTATTGCAGTGCCGTCGATAGTGTTTTAGCACAAAAAGAGGATAAACCAACTATCGGATTAATACTTTGTCAAGAAAAAAATGAGATTGTCGCAGAATATTCTTTACGAAATATGTCTCAACCTATCGGAATATCAGAATATCAACTCACTGAAATTTTACCAAAAGAGTTCGAGTCCAGTTTACCGACGATAGAGATGATAGAAAATGAATTAAAACATAGCTTAGATGAAATAAAAACAGGAGAAAAACAATGATTAAAATAGGTGTTATTACCGCCTCAGACCGTGCGAGTGCAGGGATTTACGAAGATATTTCAGGGGTTGCGATCCAGGATACAATGAAAGATTACCTCAAATCAGAGCATGAGATTGTGTACCGCTGTATTCCCGACAATCAAGACACTATTGAAGAGACTATGATGGAATTGTGTGACCGTGAGGGGTGCTGTCTTGTGGTTACGACGGGGGGGACTGGTCCTGCAAAGCGTGACGTTACCCCTGAGGCGACGGAGAATGTCTGCGAGAAGATGATGCCGGGGTTTGGTGAGTTGATGCGCTCTGTGAGCCTTAAATACGTTCCTACGGCGATTTTGTCGCGACAGACAGCGGGGATCCGAGGTAAAAGCCTTATCATCAATCTTCCGGGGAAACCTAAATCGATCCGTGAATGTCTGGACGCGGTATTTCCGGCTGTGCCGTATTGTATCGATTTGATTGAAGGACCGTATTTGGAGTGTAACGAAGAGGTTATCAAAGCGTTCCGACCGAAGCAGTAATGGCGTTAAGAGGGGAAATCTATCGATGAGGGAAGCTCTTTGGGGGCTTTGATCCGAAGCTGTTTGTGGATATTCATCCGTCCGTAGACCACCTCGAAATCTGAGGGGGAAACACCGAACTCTTTTGCTAAAAACCGTACCATGTGATCGGTTGCTTTTCCTGCTACGGGTGCGGCGGTGACACTCACTTTGAGCTGATTCCCTTTAGGTTTTCCGATGGCATCTCTCTTGGCGCTGGGTGTACCTAAAATATTGAGCACTAAAATGTCCCCTTCCCATTGGTAAAAAATATTGGTAAGAGTTTTGGCTTTCACAGAGGAACCTTTAGAATAGAAAAACTGAATGTAATTTTACCATTTTGAGAGGAGAATAGGTGAGGGATGAGAGAGAAGAATACGGCGAAAGCCGTATCTTGATTACCAGTCGCGTACGAGGTTGTGACAGCGCATACACGCGCGTTGAATATCGAGATAAGCGTTTTGTGCGGTATCACGACGGATGTTATCCATACTAGATTTAATAATATCTACATTATCGGTAATTAAGTGAGCCGATGTACTTGCTATTCGGGCTTTATGAGCTTTATCTTTCGGGAGCATTTTGCTCATCATCTCTTCATTTCCCAACAACTTTTGGCTTTCTACACCTAAAGATTCTGCAGCCTTAAGAGCTTTTTGCTTATCTCCTTCAATAAATCCAGCCTGCATAATCATCATGTAATTATTGAGTTTATACATATTGTCTTTGAGATCGTATTCATTTGCGCAGAGAGCAGAGCTAAATGCTAAAGCCGCAAGGGCACCTATTAAAAACCTTTTCTTCATGAGAAATCCTTGAATGACATTGCTAATATTATAAGTTAACATTTATTAAATTAATATTAACTCAGGTTATAACGGAAAGAGGAAAAAAATAGAAAGTTTTTAGAGGAGAACCTCCAAAAACTAAGAGAGAGTTAGATGAAATCGACTTTGGTAACGTGGTGGTTAAGCCCAAGCTCAGTTGGTGTACAACCGAGAGCAAGACCGACCATTTGTTGCATATGAAGAACCGGAAGGGAAACTTCGCGACCGATCGCAACGGAAGCATGGTGCGTTTGAGTATCGAGTTTGAGATGACACAGAGGACAAGGTGTTACCATCCAATCCGCATTCGCATCCATCGCACCGGCAACTGCATTACCTGTTAGGATAGCAGCAGTACGAGGGGCTTGAAGTTCAGCATGGAAACCGCAGCATTTGTTTTTCTCTTCATAATCGACACTAGCTCCACCACATGCGATGATAAGATCATCCAGTGACGTTGGCTTGTACGGGTTTTCATGAGCTTTATGCGTTTCATTTTGAAGCTCTGAAGGGCGGATATTATGACATCCGTAAAACGGAGCGATATTAAATTGGCTTAGAGGCTTAACAACCATCTCTTTGATCTTATCAAGACCGAAATCATCGATGATAGCGTATAAGAAATGGGTGATTTGAGAAGTCCCTTTGTACTCCAAGCCTACTTCGGCAAGTTTCGCATTTACTTTTGCTTTGAGCTCTGCATTGTGGTCAAGGCGGTGTTTGGTCATTGCCGTATTGAGCTGACACGTATTACAGATCGTCACCATTGTTAAGCCATGTTTTTCTGCATAAGCGATGTTACGTGCATTGAGTACAAGGGATAGAAAGTCATCGTAATCTTGTAGGTGTGAAGCGCCGCAGCAAGAAGCTTCGGTGAGTTCTACAAGCTCAATCCCAAGCTTTTTTGCCACTGCGAGAGTTGCCATCATTTGTTCCGGTGTACTCTCTTTTGCGGTACAACCGGTAAAAAGTGCGTATTTTAATTTTTCCATTGAGTACTCCCTAAAACTTTACTGTTGATGAAGATTTAACTAATTTTTTGATCTCATCTAATTTATCGGCTTTCGGCATATTCCATGGCAATACGATCTTACCTTTTGCTAACATTTTAAGTGCAACAGGAACGTGTTTTAGGAGACCGATATTCCCCTCGGAATAACGGACAAGTTCACCTTCATCGAGAAGACCGTGTTTTTCAATCGAGTGGGCAAACCCGACGGCATGGCGAGTCGCAACATTGTTTTTCGCAATGTTGGCTTCAAACACCATGTTATGAAGTTTGGTGATTTTTTCGATTGGGTTGACCTCTTTAGGACAAACCTCTGCACACTCCATACATTTGACACAATCCCAAACCCCTTGCGCCTCTTCGTTTACCACATGCAAGCGCTCTAATGAAGCTTCATCGCGGACATCGGCAGAGAATCGGTACGCCGCAGCAAATGCCGCAGGTCCGATAAACTCTTCATTGATAGCCAACGCTGGGCATGAATAGTGACACGCTCCGCATTGGATACAGTAATCGGCTTCGAGCAATTTTTCAGCATCATGCGGGCTAACAAGGTGCTCTTGCGCCGGATGCTCTTCGATATCACTAACGAGGAACGGTTGCACTTGTGCGTGTTTGTCCCAAAAATCTTTTTTGTCGATAATCAAGTCTTTGATAGCCCGTTTAATACTGAGCGGTTCAAGGGTGATTTCTGATCCAAAGGTTTCGACGAGATCAAACAAACGTGTTTTACAGGCTAGAATCGCTTTTCCGTTAGCTTTGATCGAACAGACACCGCAGATACCATGACGGCAGCTACGGCGATAAGAGAGGCTTCCGTCGTGATCCCATTTGATTCGGTTGAGGATGTCGAGAACGACCTCTTCGTGGGTTACATCGAGCGTATAAGTGTTGTAGTAAGGAAGGTAATCGGTCTCTTCGTTGAAACGGAAAACTTTAAACGTTACTTGTTTCGATTTTATCGTATCCATGCCATCTTCCTTAATATGATCGTGCTTTGAGTTCATGGCGACCGAGGGTTACATCCATGTAATCAAGTGTGACTTCACCGTTTGTATCCATGTATGCCATGGTGTGTTTCAAAAATTTCTCATCATCACGTGTCGGGAAATCTTCACGGAAGTGTGCTCCACGACTCTCTTTACGATCCAATGCACTGGCTACGATAAAGAGTGAATAGTCTAACATATGAGCGAATTCGATTGCCTCTTGAAGCTCAGTGTTAAAAATTTTCGATTTATCGGCAATTCGGATATGTTGGTAACGGTTACGCAAATCTTTTAAAATACCCATTTGTACTTGTAAGGTTTCTGCGGTTCTAAAAACACCCGCATTATCGGTCATTGATTGTTGTAGCTCTTCACGAAGTGCAGGAACGGACTCTTGACCGTTATTGGTCAATACCCAGTTCATTTCACTGCTCATTCGCTCTGCATCGGCTTCTGTTGCTTTATGAAGAGGGATACCATCGATTTCGTTCACCATTGTTTTACCGACAAAACGTCCAAACAACAATGCTTCAAGAACGGAGTTCGCACCGAGGCGGTTGGCTCCGTGAACAGATGAACATGAACACTCACCCGCTGCGTAGAACCCTTCAACAAACTCGGTATTGTTTTTACGAACGTGACCGTGTTTATCCATCGGAATACCACCCATAGAGTAGTGCGCCGTTGCTGAGATCAAGATCGGTTCTTTAATCATGTCAAGTCCGAGGAAGGTGATCGCGAGGTCGCGAAGTTCCGGTAGACGTTCCATGATTTTCTCTTTGCCCAAATGGACGAGATCGATATAAACGGCATCTTTGCGAGGACCGACACCGCGACCTTCACGGATCTCTTGGATGATCGCACGGGCTACAACGTCGCGTGAAGCGAGTTCCATTGCATTGGGTGCGTATTTTTCCATAAAACGCTCACCGAGTGAGTTGAGGAGTTTCCCACCCTCACCGCGAGCCGCTTCGGAGATCAAAACACCGTTTCCGGAAAGTCCTGATGGATGGAATTGTACGAACTCCATATCTTCGAGAGGAAGACCGTGACGTGCTACAAGAGAGAGACCATCACCCGTGTTGGCATGAGCGTTGGAGTTGATTTTAAATGCCCTTGCGTATCCGCCGGTTGCGAACATGACAGTTTTGGCATTGAAAATAGCTTTTTCGGAGTTACGGATGTTATACGCACTTACGCCGTACACTTTACCTTCGTTATACAACAAATCGGCAACATACCACTCATCCCAAAACTCGACACCCTCACGGAACGCTTGCTCGTAAATGGTTTGAAGGAGGGTAAGTCCTGTGCGGTCTTTTGCAAAACAAGCACGCGGTGAGGATTGTCCTCCGAAAGGGCGTTGAGCGATAGTTCCGTCTTCGTTACGGCTAAATGCCGCACCCATACGCTCTACCCAACGGATTGTTTCCGGTGCTTTTTCACACATAAACTGAACAACGTCCTGATCCGCAAGATAGTCAGACCCTTTTACGGTGTCGAACTCATGGAGCTCTACGCTATCAGCATCGCTAAACGCTGCATTAATTCCCCCTTGAGCGGCACCGGAGTGACTACGCAACGGGTGAAGTTTTGTGACGACGGCAACTTTTTTGCCGGCTTTTTGCAATTCGCGAGCGGCAGCACATCCAGCTAGTCCCGCTCCGACAATAACCGCATCATAAGTATAAATGGGAATACTCATACGCCTTCCTTGTTCATAAAATCTGTGAACGATTATAGCGCGCCGCTCCTTGGGCAAGATTAAAAAGGGTTATAGAAGTGCGTGGGGGATGAAAGTGGGCAATGTTGTCCAAAATAGTAACAGAATAAGGTTTTGAGTCACCCATGATGCGTGGAAAAGTTACATGATCAGAAAAAATGGGTTTAACGCAGATGTAATCTCATTTTGTTTATAATAGTACAATTATTGATAGCGGACACTAAATTTGAATATAGAAAATTATTTTATTTCCACTTTTTGCGCTGTAAAGTCCCCTATCGGTGATGATGGTGCGGTTATGGGAAAGTGGGTTTACAGTAAAGATCTTTTCTTTGAAAATATCCATTTTAAACGTCAATGGCTTACCCCTTTTCAAATCGGATATAAGGCGATGATTGTCAATATCTCCGACGCGATAGCGATGAACGCGACACCGAAATATGCACTTTTGGGGATTGCAATCCCTAAATCGATGAGTTTGCACCAGATGGATGAACTCTCATCGGGAATTCGCATGGCCGCTTTCGAATACGGTATCGAGATTATCGGAGGGGATACGATTGGCAATTCTAAACTCGATCTCTCTATCACGATTATCTCTGAATCAGCTCATCCACTCACTCGTCGCGGGTTGAAGCGGGGAGATGTGATTGCGTATACGGGGAAAATCGGAGCGTCGGCAAAACAGCTCCGTGCTCTTTTGAACGGCGGAAAAGTACATAGGAAAAGTCGATTCGTCACCCCGCAACTGCGTCAAGGGTTTATCTTAGACGCTCGTCGCTATTTGCGTTGTGGGATGGATATTTCTGACGGACTTTTTAGTGATGTCGAAAAGTTGTCCCACGCCAATCGGCTGGGAGTACAATGGGATAAAAAAATCCCCAAAAAAATCGGATGCAGTGGCGAAGAGTATGAGATGCTGATCGCTTTTCCCCGCCGACGTCTCATAACCCTTCAGCGTCTCGCCGCACGCCATCGGATAACGATTACTCCGGTAGCTCATGCGGTGCGCGGAAGTTATAGTAATCGCTGTAAGTCTCATCATTTTTAGGAGTTTCATGGAACGTCAATATTATCTCCCTCATAGCCCTATCGAATTTCATTTTCGACAATCACCGCGTGATTTCGTCGTCGATGAGATCCCACTTTACCCTTTTAGCGGGGAAGGGGAACATTTGGTTCTTCATGTCCGCAAAAAGAACCTCTCTACATGGCAGATGATTGATATTTTCAGCAACCATTTGGGGATCAAAGGGCGTGATATCGGTTATGCCGGACTCAAAGACAAAAATGCCCAAACCAAGCAGTACATCTCTCTCCCGCGCAAATTTGAGGGCGTTTTGGAAAATTTCGAACATGAGGGGATAAAAATCCTCGAAAAAATGTACCATAACAATAAAATTCGTGTCGGACATCTCAAAGGGAACCGCTTTTTTATCCGCCTCAAAAAAGTAAATCCGACCTCCGCGATGAAAATTCAAGAAGCCCTCAAAATGATCAAGAAGCAGGGGATGCCGAACTATTTCGGATTTCAGCGATTTGGTCTCGACGGTGAGAACTACAAAAAAGGTCAAGCAATATTGGCAGGGACACTGAAAGAGCGTAATAAAAAATTGTCTCAATTTTACGTCAATTCGTATCAGAGCTTTCTTTTTAACGATTGGTTGAGCCGTCGTATTCAAATCTCAAAACTCATCGAGAGCTTCGGAACGGAAGAACTTTGCAGTGTATTAGCGCTTTCTAAAGAGGAAATTGTCTCGATGAAAGCACAAAAACATCCGTTCAAATTGATCCATGGGGATGTGATGATGCATTACCCTTATGGTAAAATTTTCCATTATGAGTCTGACGAGGAAGTGGAACGTTTCTCTAAACGTGATATTTCCGTGAGCGGTCTTTTGAGCGGGAAACGTGCAACCAGAGCCGTCGGATTGGCTGAGAGCATCGAAAAAGAGTACGACACGATTCATGAGGGGATTGATGGAGCACGCCGTTATGGGTGGATTTTCCCTGAAGAGATTGAGGGTGAGTACAAAGAAAATGAAGCATGGTTTGAACTTCATTTCACCCTCCCAAAGGGGTGCTATGCCACGGTATTGATCGAAGAGGTCGCCAAACGAGCCATTCATACTGATGAAGAACAGGAGTAACCTTTGAAACCACACTTCACCTCTGCAATCTCACAAAGCTTTGGCCGTTTTGCTTCTAAAGAGCACGGTAAAACCTTTCAAAAACTCATTAATCGTGCCTATGTACGCTTTATGGGTTTGGATATGTCTGATTTTGATTCTCCTGAATCATATCTAAGCCTCAATGCCCTTTTTACCCGAAAATTTCGGAATATGCGGACTTTTTCAGCAAATTCACGCGATATCATTAGTCCATGTGACTCATGGATTAGTGAATGTGGTGTGATACATGAAGATTTGGCACTTCAGATCAAAGGTATGCGTTACAGTGTGGATGGGGCTCTAGGTGAGAGAATTTCTTCGGATTCGAAAAAAAGTATCCATAACGGTCTCTTTGTCAATTTTTATCTTTCTCCACGTGATTATCATCGTTATCATGCCCCAATCGATATGCAAGTACTTCATGCGGTCCATATCCCTGGTAAACTTTATCCGGTTAATATCCCCTCACTCAAAAAACAGGTGAATCTTTTTATTGAAAATGAGCGGGTTGTATTGGAATGTCTTAGCCGTGAGGGGAAACGTTTTTTCTTGATCTTGGTAGGAGCATTAAATGTGGGGGAGATGGAAGTAAGTTTTGAACCTCGTATTCGAACTAACACGGTATTGACTCCGAGCCAATACAGCTATGAAGATTTGCATTTAAGCAAAGGGGATGATTTTGGATGTTTTCGAATGGGTTCAACCATTGTCATGCTATGCGAGAAAGAGATGGTTGAACTGCAAATATCAAGTGGTGATAATGTCCGATTCGCTCAAACAATCGGTCACCTTATTTCCTAAAGAGGATTTCTAGGCGGACGTTAAGATGAGTGTTTTCTTCGTAGATATCGATTGCACTATCAATGGGAGGATGAAGTTTACCTAATGCCCCTTGTATTGAGTGAAAAATATGGTTGAATTTCGGAAACATTGGGGCATAGATATGATCAATATGCCCTTGTTGAATAATATGAGCCAGTGAAGTGATTCCACTATAATAGACTGTTTTGTTAATAGAACGGTTAATACGATAATTACGTAATAAAGAAATATTTTTAATCAATACCTCTTTTTCTTCTTCGCATAATACTTTGTTATTGTGGGCGCGCTCAAGTTCTTCTTCAATCTCTTGTTCTACAATCTTTTGTCGATCTTTGATCTCTTGATCTAATAGAGGATCATTGATTCGGATGAGTTCCATTGTTTGATCTGAATCCATAGGCTTTTTTGCGGTAATATGAGTATAACGCTCACCTCCAACATACTCATGGCTTAGTGCTTGGATAAGCTCTGCAACGATACTCAAGTAGATAAACTTATCTTCTTTATTTAGATCAAAAGTGATCCCATGCGCTGAGATAAGCGGCTTCGGACCAGCATACTTCAAAGACATTTAAAACTCCTATGTAAATGTGTGTATTTTCATTAAATACTAAATCTAATGTGCATAATATCACCATTAGGCACAATATATTCTTTATTTGGCAAAAATATGGGTCAATTGTGTTACTTTCGTAGATGAAATATGTTATACATTAAATCTGAAGTGCATGATATCACCATCAGACACAATATACTCTTTACCTTCAAGGCGCATTTTCCCCGCCTCTTTCGATTTGGCTTCACCGCCGCATGCTACGAAGTCCTCATACCCGATTACTTCGGCACGGATAAACCCTTTTTCGAAGTCGTTATGGATAACAGCGGCTGCTTTCGGAGCCGTCGTATTTTTGTGGATCGTCCATGCGCGTACTTCTTTGACACCCGCAGTAAAGTAGCTCATTAGCCCGAGTTTATCGAACCCCTTACGGATGATTTGCTCTAGCCCTGATTCTTCGACACCCATGTCACGGAGGAATTCGTTGCGTTCGTCATCTTCCATACCGACGAGCTCTTCTTCGATTTTTGCACAAAGTTTGATTACCTCACAGCCGTGTTTTGCGGCGTGTTCACGGAGACGTACGACGTATTCGTTGTCTTCGGTTAGACCGTCTTCATCGACATTTGCTCCGTACATGATCTCTTTGGCACTCAAAAGGCGTACTTCGCTCATCAATTTTTCATACATTTCGCTGTCCGCTTTTGGAAAGTTGCGGGCGAGGTTCCCCTCTGCCAAAAACTCCGCCAACTCTTCGGCAAAAACCATCATAACAGCGGCATCTTTTTCGTTTTTAGCCTGTTTTTTGAGACGCTCGATACGGTTGGTCAACACTTCGATATCAGCAAAGATCAGTTCGTTTTCGATAATCTCAACATCGAGCAGAGGATCGATACGCCCCTCGGTGTGAACGATATTATCATCTTCGAAACAGCGGACGATTTGCAAGATGACTTCGGTTTCGCGGATGTTGGAGAGAAACTTATTCCCCAACCCTTCACCTTTACTCGCACCCTTGACGAGACCGGCGATGTCGACGAAATCGAGGGTCGAGTATTGGATACGCTCAGGATTAACGATTTTAGCAAGTTCGTTCAAACGGACATCAGGAACCGGAACGGTCGCTTTGTTCGGTTCGATCGTACAGAACGGATAGTTTGCCGCTTCGGCGTTTTGTGCTTTGGTAAGTGCGTTAAAGGTAGTTGATTTTCCGACGTTTGGTAGTCCTACGAGTCCGATTGATAAGCCCATTGAGTGTTTCCTTATAGTGTTTCGATGCGTAAAGTATTGGCGCAATTATAATACAGAGTTGTTGAGTGGGGACTGAGGGGAGGGCGAAGGTGTTTTTTACCCGTTCGCCCTGAGCTTGTCGAAGGGTTAAAAATAATCTTATTATTTGAGTTTTATTTTTTTACCCATTACATCATATTCGTAATTCACAATATTTTCATTTAGAATCAGATGTATCACTTCCTCAATTACATCAAAAGGAACTACAAACCATTCTCTCGGTGTTATTCTCTGACCTTTAGTATCGAATAAATCTACATTTAAACAAGCTTTTGCAAAAAACCTATGTAAAAGACTTTCTAACTTATCTGCATTTCTGTTATAAACTTGATAAGCGGCTATTTTTTTAACATCTGCAAATAAATAGGTTGCTTCTTTTTTTGCATTCTTTATTCGTTCATCTACGGATGTACTTGAAAAACCTATTTTATATAAGTCTTTAATATTTGAAATATCGGGGTTTTCAGATTTGGACTTTAACACATATATCCAACCTGTTTGAATATCTTCTTCGTCAACTAAATTTGCATCAACGAATAATCCTTGCTCTACTTTATCATCAATACTTGTTATCAACTTTCCATCTTTTTGGATTTGTTTACCCAATGACCGATAAAGCATATTGCTATACGTACCATTTTCAAATATTGTTCTTGTTCTTCCCTCTACTCGTACTCTATTGCCTGACTTTTGCTCCCATACCTCTTTTTTTAAGTTTGCAGATTCTAAATATAAGAGAACACCGCTAATCATATAAAAACTACCTATATGAAGATTTTTCTCAATATTGACAAAGTTCTTTATCTGTCTTTTACCCTCTCGTATTTCTTGATGTACATTTTGGAACATCTTCTCATATTTTTCAAATTCTTTTTCTTTCAATGCTTTTCGCTGTGCTACAAAATCCGTTTCAGCTCTATCTTCAGGTTTAGGAGTATGGTTAAACTTGAAAATATCCAAATCGTTATCTCCCTCAAGTAAGCCTAAATCGTCATCGTTGAAAATATCGTCTATTGTAGGTTTATCCATTTCTACATAGCCCAATAAGTTGTGTCTATCAAATGGTTTTAAAATCTTTTTACTACTTTCATCTTCTTTAAAATGGCGTAGTGATGCAAGTAAGTTATATTCTGACATACTAGAGGCACTTGGTTCTCTAGCATTTTTATCAATAAAAGAATTTATTTCCTCAAAAGAATCAATAAGTCTATCATCTTCATTTTTTACATTTGATGCTTTTGGTTTTGAATCCAATAACCCAAAATCATCATCACCGAAGATGTCGTCTAATGTTTTTTTATTATTCATTATTTAACGCTCTTTTTCGTTTCTGTTCTCTTAAAAAAACCAATGCCTCAGACATTCTTTTTTCCTTTTTGTCAAAAGACTGTAAGCTAGGTTCTGAACCTGTTTTATTGACCCATTCTTTGATCATAGGCCATAAAAGTATGGCTTCTTCCTCTGTCATTTCAATTTTTGTTGATTGGATATGTTCATCTATCAACTTTAATACTTGAGTCGTTACTGATTTTGATAAAATTTCAAAAGCTTTCTGAAATGGATTTACTTGATCTATTAAGTCAATATGAATATCATCAATATTAACAAAGCTCCCTGCCATTCTAATAAATTTTTTATCACCTTGCTCTTCTATCGTACTGTTTTTTATCACAGAGTCAACAACGACATATTGTCTTACTGCTTCCAAATCTTCGTCACTTAAATCGGGATACACTTCTCGTATTATTTTTGGTATAAGTACTGTATTTATAACTTCAGGCTCAAGATTACCAGGCATCGCTTTTAGCATTTTTTCATCTTGCAAAATTTGTGCTTTCAAGTCATTCAAATCTGACTCTATAATATCTTTCGCTCTTTGCGATGTAGGTAATTTAAAACCTCTTATTGTAATTGTATTGTCATCATTTTTTTCATCATCGTCACTCTCTAAATCTTTTGGCTTAAAATTAAAATTAGGTGCTAAAACTTGTTCCATTAACAAAGATGCGGTAATAGCTTTTAACATATTGTTTACGGACAATTTCACGTCATCATCTTCTGCATCAACTTGAGCTATCAAGTTTGTAAATTGGGCGTGAGTTTTATTATTGCTGTCTCTTGTTGCCCTGCCTATGATCTGAATAATTTCAGTTAAGGAACCTCGGTAGCCAATTGTTAAAGCATGTTCACAATAAGGCCAGTCAAAACCTTCTTTTGCCATTCCAAGTGCAATAATAATATCAATATCATCTGCTGATTTTATATTTCGCAAATAATTTGAGATTTTATCTCTTGATTTTGGATTATCATTTACTAAATCAGCAACTTTTAATATTTTGCCAGATTTATTGCTTTTGATATACAGTACACCTGTGTTCTCATCTTGATATTCCAATTCACCCAAAACATCAATGATATGATTTACTTCTTCATATTTTTCTTTTGATGATTCGGCTGAATTAACACTTGGGATGTGAATAATTGTCTTTTTATTTTCGTCTAAAACTTCTGCTAATGCAGACATCTCTTTATCGGGCTGTTTTTTAAAATATCTACCTGAATAAAAATGATAACCAATACCTAAAGATTTTAGATATTCGTAACCATTTAACTGTTGATAGTAATTGTAAGTTACTTTGGTGAACTTAGCTTCATCTTCTGGCATTAATACAGGAACACTATCTCCCCTGAAATATGAACCCGTCATAGCTACTATATGTGCATCTGATTTAGCCATGATATTTCTTAATACTTCACCCAGTTTATTATCCCCATCAGCAGATACATGATGAAATTCATCTATTGCAACCAATGTGTTATCAAGCTTTTTTTCATCTAATCCATCAAAAGCGAAACGCAAAGTGGCATGCGTGCAGATAAGTATCGACTCATCGCTTTCTATAAACTCTAAAAAAGCAGATACTTTACTTTTTTCTTCTCCGGGTGTGCAGAGGTTATACTTTGGATTTGGACGCCAATCGCTAAAAAAGCCATCGTGTTTCAGTTCAGTTGTTTCAAAAGAGGCACCGATAGATTTTTCAGGAACAGCAACAATTACTTTTTTGATACCTTGATTTTGGAGCTTATCTAGGGCTAGAAACATCAATGCCCTAGATTTTCCAGATGCAGGAGGTGCTTTTAAAAGTAAATATTGTGCTGTTCTACCCGCATAAGCTTTTTCTTGCATCTCACGCATACCTAAAGCATTTGTCTTCTTGCTTTTTCCTGTTTGTTGATATTTGACATGTACTAAATCAGGCATTTTTTTTATTCCTTATTACTTTTTTGTTTTGTAGTTTTTTTCTCTTTAGCAAATAAAGTATCTTTTTTTATTATTTCTTCATATAGTTTAAATAGATACTCTAATCGTTCTGCATCATTCTTAAAAGGCTGTAAACGGTAGCATTGTTCTATAGCTTCATCTAAATCTTGATGAGCTTGTTTTAACCCTTTTGGCATTGTATCAGGGTTGTATAACTGTGCTAATGTTTTATTTGGGTATTTCGCTCTCTCATCTAAAATGGCAAAAATATATAAATTTAAATTTTCTTTTTGGTTAGTGCTAATTTCAGGAAAAGGGAAAGTGTTGTAACAGAGTTTAGGTGAGTATCTATAATCTGTTTTCATTTTACCACCTACTGCTTTTACCCACACCATATGTAATCTACTTGTACATACTGCAAATACCCAAGGCTTTGCATCATAAATTACAAGAGCTAGAACAGAAATTACTGTCTGAGAATTTAAAAATCCAATTGGTATATAATCTCTTCTTTCTGATGATACTTTAGGAACAATAATTGAATCAGTATTTTTGTGAGAGGTAAAATAAAAATGATTTGGATGACTTGCTTTTTCTCGCGTACTAATTTCTGTACTTTTTTCTCTATGTCTTATTACAGTTTCTAAGCGTTCTTTGATTATTTCTTTTGCTTCTTTTAATTCATCATCTGGTATCCAAAGACAATATCTTTTATAACCTTTTATAAACTCTGATGCTCCCATAAATCCTTTTACCCATTTAGAACTTTGTGGGTTTTCTATTTGTAGCTTAACTGCTTCTTCCTCTAATAAAATTAATCCACCTCCATCGTTAGGCATATTCCCAGATCTCATATTAGGAAAACTTGATAAAGGCTTACTTCTTCCAGAAATAATAAGGTTTGCCCCTTCAACTAAATATGGATTAATATTTTTCACTTGTGTTTTAATTTTATCCTTAAAAATATATTTAAATTTATTACTCAACTTTCGCACATAAAACCTAGTTCTTTTTTGGTGTAAGCTCCGATAACAGCGATAATTTGGTGCAATTCTTTATTCGTCTTGAGATTATCGTTGATATTGGCTATGTTAGTGAGGATTTGCAA
>Ga0209467_1000323_pt1 | contig 76524 bp, 64 predicted proteins | sample Higcelwee11metaG_FD_187175 | JGI IMG/M metagenome (GOLD analysis project Ga0209467, IMG submission 187175) | Freshwater pond sediment microbial communities from the University of Edinburgh, under environmental carbon perturbations - High... | ecosystem: Environmental > Aquatic > Freshwater >...
TCCAAGCTGATCGCGAGGGTCCGATTCCCTTCACCCGCTCCAAAAAAATGCGCTTGTAGCTCAGTTGGATAGAGCAACGGACTTCTAATCCGTGTGCCGGGGGTTCGATTCCCTTCAGGCGCACCATAATGCGGTGGGTATAGCTCAGTTGGTTAGAGCGCCAGATTGTGGCTCTGGAGGCCGTCGGTTCGACCCCGATTACCCACCCCAAACAGTACTTTGGGGTGTAGCCAAGCGGTAAGGCACCAGACTTTGACTCTGGCATCTCGTTGGTTCAAATCCAGCCACCCCAGCCACTTTAACTATGACTCACTAGCTCAGTTGGTAGAGCACATGACTTTTAATCATGGTGTCCGGAGTTCGATTCTCCGGTGAGTCACCAAAAACATGCGGGAATGGCGGAATTGGCAGACGCGCTAGACTTAGGATCTAGTGTCAACGACGTATGGGTTCAAGTCCCTTTTCCCGCACCATCTTAAAAATAAGTATATATGAGCTGATACAATTATGCGGGTTTAACTCAGTGGTAGAGTGTCACCTTGCCAAGGTGAAAGTCGCGAGTCCGAATCTCGTAACCCGCTCCACTAAATATATGCTCCATATATGCATTATATTTCTTGAAAATTGAATATGCGGGTGTAGTTCAATGGTAGAACGTCAGCCTTCCAAGCTGATCGCGAGGGTCCGATTCCCTTCACCCGCTCCAAAAAAATGCGCTTGTAGCTCAGTTGGATAGAGCAACGGACTTCTAATCCGTGTGCCGGGGGTTCGATTCCCTTCAGGCGCACCATTTATTTTTTGGAGAGAATTTGCTGATGAATTATATGACAAGTATATGAAAAACAGCTATATTCTGTATTCTAATGTGGATATAGTCCTTGACTATTATTATTTAGTTTCATATAATGTTACTGTACTTTTAACGTGCGCCCATAGCTCAGTTGGATAGAGTGCCTGACTTCGAATCAGAAGGTCGCGGGTTCGAGACCCTCTGGGCGCACCAGCAATATGCACCTATAGCTCAGTTGGATAGAGCAGCGGTTTCCGAAGCCGTGTGCCGTGGGTTCGACTCCCTCTAGGTGCACCATTTTTGATAATAAGAAAGCCTGAATTTCAAGGCTTTTTTTCTTTTAAGGATATATCAGATTTAGCCTCTGACAATTTTTTAGAGTTTCAAATGCAATGAAAGATGGCTATCTATGGGACTGAATTTTTTGTGAACATTAAAAAGATGTGTACTTGCTAAATGAGTATTTCTACCTGACATTTCCAGACTTGTATGCCAAGTATATACTGTAAATTAATGTTCCCCTCTATATTCTAAAAATCATATAGTTCATTACTAAAATACATCATGGTAAATATTTTTTGATATTATTTACTCATTTTCAACAAATATCTCAATAGAATCACCTGCTTTTATCCTAAACTCTTTTCTTGCTTCTACAGGTAATACTGTTCTTCCTAGAGGGTCTAATTTTCATTTTATGTATTATGGAATTTTATGTTTCTACTGGGGGAATATACATATATTATGAAGAATATATATCGGTGCACTAATTTTCTAATTAGATGTTAATATATATGGTGACAGGTACTGATTAAAAGAACTTTTATGAGATATCATGGTAGAACAAATGGATATCTTTGCTGTCTAGCACTGAGCTTTGTTATTAATAAATTTCGATGTTATAAGTTGTAATGCTTTTATTTATTGCGCTAAATCAATCTTTCTTGTATATTACATTCCGTAGTAAAAGTAGTTACTACCAATCAATACAAAGCTATTTACCAATTTGTACTCCAACATTTTATAATCTATGATATAATAGGTTTACTTGATGATCAGATGTCTAGCATATTTTAGTTAACATTATATTTTTTTCTAATATTGTAAATGTATATTATTTGGACAGGAGTAATAATAATGAATTATATAGACAAGATTAATACGATTTTAGTTCCTGAAAAGTCTCTTGATATAATGGTAATTGATTTATTTGCTGGTTGTGGAGGTTTGGCTTTAGGTTTTGAAGCAAATGGGTTTACAACAATTGGTTATGAAATGAGCTCTGACTGCTGCGCTACATACAGAAGAAATCTTAAAAGTGAATGTAACGAAACCTTTTTGACACCCGATAGCAATTTCCCTAAAGCTCGAATAATTATAGGTGGTCCGCCTTGCCAGCCTTTCAGTGTTGGAGGTAAGCAGCTTGGCATAAATGATTCTAGAGATGGGTTTCCTGTTTTTATTTCAGCAGTTGAAAAGATTAAGCCTGATATTTGGATGTTTGAGAATGTTAGAGGATTATTATACAAGAATAAGTGGTACTTAGATGAGGTTATTTGCAAGCTCAGTGAATTAGGGTATATTATCGAAACAAGGCTAATAAATGCTAAAAATTATGGTATTCCACAAAACCGTGAGAGATTAATAGTCGTGGGGCATAAAGGTGGCTATGAGTTTCCAAAACAAAGCAATCATATTGTTACAGCCCGTGATGCTTTAGGTGAACTGGCATATTCGACTCCACCGGAATCTAAGTTTCTAACTCCTAGTATGGATACCTATGTTGCAAATTACGAAAAAGCTTCATCCTGCAAACATCCTCGAGACTTGCATTTAGATCAACCCGCACGAACTTTAACTTGTAGAAATCTAGCGGGTGCTACTGGAGATATGCATAGGATTAAGTTGCCTGATGGGAGGAGGAGAAGATTAACTATTAGAGAAGCTGCTCGTCTACAGAGCTTTCCTGATTGGTTTCAATTTGAAGGAGGCGAACAAAGTGCATATACTCAAATTGGAAATGCCGTTCCCCCACTTTTGGCATATCAGTTAGCACAAAGCATTAAAGACTATTTATTTTCTGATAATGTAAAACCTTTTGGTACGATTGGTTACCCTATACAGTTAAATATTTTTAATTTTGCTCAGGAGGATGGTAAGCAAATGGAAATTATAAAATCATTAAGTTATTTGACTGATGATAACTGCTACAAAAAAACATTTTTAAAGAAACCTCAAAGTATAAAGTTACTTATAAATCAAGCCCTTTATATATTTGATCGATTAGGCATACTCACAAAAGAAATATCTCCTCGTGGTATGGAAAGAATGGCATTAGCATTTTTAGCTGTTATTGATGTTAAAGACTCAAATAGCTGGAGTTTGGCAAAGGATTTAAATGATAACAGATCATTGAAATCTAGAGATATAATTGAATATGAAAACGCATATTTTTATGAAGAAATTTCAAAGGGGTCTTATGACGATATAAGACGGCACGATTTAAAATTACTCGTTTTATCTGAGTTAATAACTAGGAGTGCACCAAATACAGCACGCAACAACCCCACAAGGGCATACTCTTTAAACAAAGAATTTACTCACCTAATTCGCAACTTTGGAAGTAAATCATGGGAGCAAGATGTTGATAAATTTTACAAAAATAGGGAAAGGCTTACAGATAGACTTGCATACAAAAGAAACCTTAAAACAGTTCCTATTACTCTTCCTGATGGCATTATTCTGGAATTTAGTGCTGGAGAGCATAATGAATTGCAACGTGATATTGTTGAAAGGTTCTTACCAATTTTTGCTTACGGTGCTAAAATTCTTTATATAGGTGATACAGCTGATAAAAATGCACACAATTTAAATAAATATCTAGAAGAATTAGGATTCTTTGAGCTTGCGCATGGTGAGCTTCCAGATATTGTTGCTTATTCAGAAGAAAAAAATTGGTTATTTTTAATAGAAGCAGTTTACAGTTCCGGTCCAATAAGTCCAACAAGACATCTATTATTGAAGGATCTTACAAAAAAATGTAAAGCCGATATTGTATATGTTACTGCCTTCCCAGACAAAGAAACGTTTAAGAAATTTATCACAGATATAGCGTGGGAAACAGAAGTATGGATCGCAGATAATCCAGAACATTTAATTCACTTCAATGGAGACAAATTCTTAGGCCCATACAAAAAATAGAGTAGCCTTACTGAAGTGCACTTCAAACTTTAGGCAGCATGGGGCACTGAATCTGAGGGAGGGGTGCATTTTTATTCTTATATAAATAAAACAATTTCTAGCAATGTTTAAATATTATAGATAATTACATATAATCTTACCTTTTAACTAACATGCAAACATTACAATATTAAATTTAATACAGTTTTCTGCTGTTTTGTTTTTTGTACTAATTGGAACATTATCGACTTTTAGTAACATAATATATGAACTTATGTTCATGTTAACTTCGAAGCCGTGTGCCGTGGGTTCGACTCCCTCAAGAGCTTTTTCTGCCGATAATCAATAAACAGAAGAATGGCTAGAATGACTGACAGCACTGCTATTATTATAAGTTCCTCTTTAATGCTTCTGAATCCAAAAAGAACAATACATGCCCTAGACCTCCTTGTACCGTAAGCTTATTGCAATTAGGTTTTTCATTATATATATTTCCCCTCCTTATGTTCATCAGGAATGGAAATTGAAAAAGCGCATATGCAGGTTTTTATCCCACACATGCACTAAATGTTATCATACAAAATCTTCGGCATTCCTGTATATAGCAATACAAATACATTGTAATACCAATGCAAAGGAAGCCTGCCTTGAAATTAATGTAAAAATAAATTTATAATAACATAAGGTTGGCTGTGGCAGCGAAAGCTGCGTTTGTGGGTGTTCTGACACCTGCATGAGCCTGTATGTGTTGCAGCACTTACAGGTCATGGTGACCTTTTTTAATTGTGCGACAAGAAGCGACTAATTATGCGTAAGTTCAGTAAAATTTATTGACTATGCAATAATAAGGAGATAATCTGGAATTAGATTTTGATAAAAAATAGTACCGTTATACAAGTTTACTTATGATTGGAAGAAGGTTAATTATATTTAAGGGGATGAAGAAGTGAAGACTTTAAGCATAAAAGGGATAAATATAGGCGAAGGAGTTCCTAAAATTATTGCACCCATAGTTGGGAAAACCAAAGATGAGATTATAGAAAAGGCAAATAGTTTCAGGGATATAAAAATAGATGTTGTTGAATGGCGTGCAGATTTTTATGATAAGGTTTTTGATACAGTATGTGTTTTGGATACCTTAAAAGCTTTAAGAAATGTAATTCCCAATATTCCTATTCTATTTACCTTCCGAACAAAAAAAGAAGGTGGAGAAAAAGAAATAACGATGGAAGCATATGCTGCATTAAACAAAGCAGTTGCTGAGTCTGGTGATGCAGACTTGATAGATGTGGAGATGTTTTCGGGGGATGAAGTAGTAGGAGAAATCATAGGCAACATCCATAAAGCAGGAGTTTATGTTGTCGGTTCCAACCATGATTTTTTAAAAACTCCGGATAAAGATGATATACTATGCAACTTACGCAAAATGCAGGATATGGGAGCTGATATACCCAAAATAGCAGTTATGCCGAAATGTGCTGCGGATGTACTGACACTCCTGGCTGCAACAAATGATATGTTCACGAAATATGCAGACCGCCCGATTATAACAATAGCAATGGGGTCTATTGGAGTAATCAGCCGTTTATCATGTGAAGTTTTTGGTTCTTCAATGACATTTGGAGCAGTAGGACAGGTTTCGGCACCAGGGCAGATCCCAGCAGAAGAATTAGCTGCTGCATTAAATATTTTGCATAAATCCATGTAAAGTTTACAATTTTATCTATTATTGGATAAGCTTTGCTGACTTTCAAAAGCCGGAATTGGACATAATTATACTAAAGGGATTGATTGAAGCACTTCTGGATAAGTGGTATGATTAAATAAGTACTATTTATGTGTAAGCAAAAACTCAACGGGAGGTATTGAAATGCTAAAACAAGGCGATATGGCTGCGGACTTTCTGCTTAAGGATAGTAATGGAAACGATGTTAGCCTTTCGAACTTCAAAGGGAAAAAGGTGGTTATTTATTTCTATCCAAAAGACAACACTCCGGGCTGTACAAAGGAGGCATGCAGCTTAAGGGATGCTTATGACTTGATATTGGATGAGGGTGCTGTTGTCTTGGGCATTAGCGCGGATAGTGAGGCTACACATGCAGAATTCAAAGAGAAGTATGACATACCCTTTTATCTGCTTAGCGATGCAGAGCATAAAGCAGGAGAGGCTTATGGAACATGGGGCGAAAAGAAGATTTATGGCAAGACTTATATTGGGATGATAAGGAGCACCTTCATTATCGATGAGCAAGGCAAAATCATAAAGGTATTTTCACAGGTGAAGCTGGATCAGCATGGAGAAGAAATACTGAATGTGCTTAGACAGAAAAACTAGAGATAAGAAGTTTTATAACCGGAGGTATGGAAATGTTAGTAAAACTGGCAACGAAGCTTGAAGCTTTGATAGCAGAAGGAAAGATTAAGAATAGGTGGTCTGAGCTTGAGGATTATGGAATAACAGAACTGGTGCATATTATTTTTGATTACGATCAAGCCAAAGACAGTTTTGCAGTTACAGTTGAAATTGAGAACAGAACAGTGTGTTTGAATTTTTATGAAGGTATTTCCTATGAGTATGAGGGAGAGATATATACTATTGCAAGAGCTTATATAGATGTGGAGGACAACATTATTTTTGCAACTCCAAGCGGCGGACTGTTCCTGTACGAGACAGATTTAATAGACGCAGAAGACCCGAAGCACTATTTTGTGAACGAGTAGTGCATTTATATATTTATAAAGCATTTCATTTATTGTAAATATTACGATTTTTGGCATTAGTATACTTTTTTAATTCAATATTTCTGGAAAAAAAATTAGTTCTAATCCATTAATAACATGTTGACAGAGTGTGCATTCTTTTGTATAATAAAAAAGTCGGTTGACGAAGCCGATAAAACTTAAACGTGCGCTATTAGCTCAGTTGGTAGAGCAATTGACTCTTAATCAATGGGTCCACGGTTCGAGTCCGTGATGGCGCACCATCTGATAACATCCTAGAGAAATCTAGGTTTTTTATTTTTTTGAAAGTTAAAAAAATATAACATAACCCGTTTAAAAGTAACGATACCGAAAAAAGTATACATAGAAAGATTTGTAGGGTCAGGTTCTAAGTTATTACTGAGGTCTTCTAAGCATTATTCTTTTCAATGGTTGCAGCGGCTTCATTTATGGCTTGAGCTATTTCTTCTTTTTCTACATCATTAATTCCTAATTCTCTATGAAAATACTGTAGTGTAGAATATTTGCATAGCATATCGTTATCTGGTGAGCTTCGTTTATTTAATGCTTTTATGTACTTTTTGATATATGTCTCTAACTTTTGTTTAACATAATGTTCTTTACCTCTTAATGCATCAAATTCATTCTGGCGAATATGAGGTTTATTACTATAGTCGATATACTTATCTTTGTCGTTAATAATGACGGTTTTAGATAAATCCAAACCACATTTATTAGTCTTATCAGTCCAAACTACATGAATGTGATTTATATTTGAACGTAGTGGTATAGCAAAATCAATATTATCTATTGTTGCCAATACCATAGTATAGGGGCGGAATTCCTTTTTCACAATTTCAGAACAAGTAGCATAGTCTTTTAAGAAAGTGCTATTTAGAAATATAAATTCCATATAACTTCCCCCAGAAATAAAACGACCCCATCAAATATGATGGGGTCAAAAGTCTTCTCAATGAGCTTTTTTTATATTTACATGCTCACGCTCTATGAGCATATCTTCCCGGTGAGCTTTCTTTATATTTACATGCTCACGCTCTATGAGCATATCTTTTCACATACAGTTTATTGCTTTTTTCTCGTAATGTCAAGCGTTTATAAAATTTTTAGTTGACCCCAATAAAAATCATACTGCATATATATAACCTTGTCAAACATAAGTAAATAATCAAGATTCTTAGCATCTTGTGGAAATGCAGTCGTTCTATAGTTGTTTTTGTTAGTATTTGAATTTGTTCTGATTGTAACATTATTCAATTAGTGTTACGAGAAAATACAAACATATGTCCACTATGACTCTTAATCAATGGCTTCCGGGTTTGAGTCCTTATGGCATCACTCGGTTTTCGTTTCACTTAACATAAATATTGGTAATATTAACCAATTAAAGGGTATGAAAGCGTTCATATTGAAGCTTTTATATCCTTTATATTTTGTTGTGACCCGCTTTTTATGGAAACAAGGAGGATATTACTATAAAGTGTAGAATACTCACATTTATACATTTCTGTGAACACATCACTTAAATAGAATTTAAATTCAGATATTATTGAAAAAACGATTAATTATGAGGCCATAAGGAGGAGGATTATTTTGCATAGTTCTGGAGATACTCTTATGGACAGCTTGTCTAAACTAAAAAGGGAAGACAAAATTCTGAATGTGTTAAAAGAACAAACACATTTCCTCATAAATGAAAACTTTAATGGGTATGAATCTTTAGGTGTTACAACAGATTTAATCAGTAAAAAGTTAAATATAGACCGGAGCAGTGTAAGCAGAGGACTAAATGTACTTTTGAGGAAACAAAATGTAGTTAAAATACACGGCAAGCCCGTTCTTTACCTTGATAAAAGCGTTATAGAAGAACATTTCAAAATTAAAATAAGTTCTTTGGTTATGGAAAAGGAAGGATTTATTAACCTGATTGGAAAGACAAATATTTTTACTGAAATTAATGGCAGTAAAGCTCACCACAAAGCTGTCTTACCTGCTCAGGATAAAGACAACAAGACTTTCAAAAGTTCAGTGTTTGATTCATCATGGAGTCTTAAGATACCAATAGAACAGGCTAAGTCTGCTGTTTTATACCCGCCGTATGGACTTCATACTTTGATAATTGGAGAGACCGGTGTAGGGAAGTCAACTTTTGCAGAAGCAATGTACAGGTATGCTATAGAATCTGGAGCTATAGAAAAGGATGCGCCGTTTATAATTTTTAACTGTGCCGAGTATGCGGAGAATCCTCAATTGCTGTTATCCCAGCTCTTTGGACATGTAAAGGGAGCTTTTACAGGAGCTGATAAAGAAAAAGCCGGGCTTGTGGAACAAGCTGACGGCGGCATTCTATTCCTGGATGAAGTACATAGGCTGCCTCCTGAAGGTCAGGAGATGATGTTTTTATTGATGGATAAGGGAGTATACCGCAGACTAGGTCAATCAGAAAAACAAAAGTATGTACATTTGCTTATTATTGCAGCAACTACTAAGGACCCGCAGACTACCATGCTTGATACTTTTTTGAGGAGAATCCCTGTAGTTATTAAATTACCCGGCTTAACGGAACGAACTTTAAGAGAGCGTATGGAACTAATATATTATTTTTTCGAACAAGAGATGACTCGTGTAAAAGTGCCGATAAAAGTTTCAAAAGAGGTGCTGAAAGCATTAATGATATATTCTTGCCCTGGAAATGTAGGACAGCTTAAAAGTGATATTCAACTTATTTGTGCCAGAGCTTTCCTGGATTATAACACCTTTAAGAATGAAATGCTTGACATTAAGCTTTCTCAAATACCACAAAGGGTGAGAGCGGGATTTCTGGAAATTAAAGATAAACGTGAAGAACTTAATACTGAATTTAATTTTAATAGTATAGACAATGTATTATTTAATAATATAGTAAGAGGCAAGGCTGACAGGTTTGAAGGAATAGTGAATGCTGAAGAATGTAAACTGACACAAGATTTTTATAGTACCATTTTAAACAAATGGAATGAGCTTTCGGCTAAAGGATATTCCATACAGGAAATTAAAAGGGAACTTGATAAACAAATTGAGGCTTACTTTCAGAGCTTTTTTAATACGGCCAATACAGGGGATAGTTTTCATGACACAGATAATACTAACCGCTTCAGCGAGGATGATGCTTATATAATAATAAATGAGACCATGGCAGGATTTAAGGATTTGTCCGGTATTTCCAATGACAGAAGGGTGATGCTCAGCCTTGCAAATCATATTAATAGTCTGTTTAGCCGGCTGCAAAATGGAGAAATAATTCGGGAATGTAATAGCGAGATAATAAAACAATATCCCATAGAATATCAAATCGCTAAGAAATTAAAAGAAAACCTGGAAAGCTGGTTTAAAATCACAATACCGGAAGCAGAAGTTTCATATCTGACTGTATTTCTGTATGGATTGAAAATAAAAAGAAACAAAGAATACATTGGTATTTTAGTAATTATGCATGGCGAGGCAGCGGCAAAAACAATGGTTGATGTAGCAAATACATTATTAGGAGTTGATCATGCAAGAGCTATAGACATGCCGCTTTACCAGGAAGTAGAAACCATCTTGGAGAGAGCTGCCAAGGAAGTGATAAATATTAACTCGGGGAAAGGAGTTTTAATAATGGTAGATATGGGTTCATTAGTTTCCTTTCCTGAAATAATAAAAGAAAAAACCGGTATTGATGTACGTATGATTGAGATGGTAAGTACTCCGCTAGTAATAGAAGCTACCAGGAAGTCTTTTATGCCAGATATGAATCTGGATATGTTATTAGATGATTTGGAGAAAATAAGGGATAGGGTTGAAGACAAAAAAAATAATAACACAAAAATACTGGAATCTAAATTTTGGATCGGACAATTGGAAGAGATTCTAAGCAGGACATTGACTTTTTTGAACCCGCATAAGGCGAGTGAGATATTAATTCATGTTTTAAAGGCAATTTTATCTGATTTAGATAAAAATATTGACGATGATATAGTAACTAAATTTCTGTTTCATTCCTCATGTATGGTAGAGCGAGTCATAAAAAATAATGTTTTGGATTATAGCAGCTTAAATATCATTAAAGAAGAAAAAGCATATTATTTCAATATAGTTAAAAGCAATATTCAAATAGTTGAAGAATCATTTGATATAATTATTCCCGATACTGAAATAGCCTATATAGTTGAAATTATTGACACACATTATATCACACATTGAGTCACACATTCTGATAATGACATGAATGTATGTCACAATACAAAAAACTTAAGCAGTTGATTGCAACTGTTTTTTTTATTTGTATTCTTCAGTCCTAATGATACTGACAGTTTCTGCTTTACTGAATTGCAAAAGTCACACCTCCCAAAAGTCTTGGCATAGTACTTGCTCTAATAACTTATAAATTGTATCAATGTGAGGTGGCAGTAGTGATAGGAATATTAGTAGTGACTCATGGCAGCTTTGGCCGTGAGCTTATAAAGAGTACTGAAGTAATCATTGGGCATCAGGAAAATACATATGCTCTTGGGCTGAATGAAGGGGACGGGATTGATGAGTTTAAGGAAAAGGTTGCCGAGGAAATCAAAAAACTGGATGGAGGTGATGGAGTTTTAGTCTTTGCAGATTTGTTCGGAGGCAGTCCATTTAACGTTACTGCAATAAATATAAGTAATAATGAAAAGGGAATGGGGTTTGAGTGTGTAACAGGCGTCAATTCTCCAATGCTTATAGACGCTTTTACTATGAGAAACAGCCTGAAAATAGCCGAACTGAAAAATCAATGCATGGAAAGCGGTAAGCTGGGCATTAAGGATATGCGGTCTGAAATATAATTTTAAGTTAATAGAGAAGGGGGAGACGGTAATATGGAAATAGTGTTGACCAGAATAGATGATAGGTTGGTTCATGGGCAAATTACTACAGCGTGGACCAGACAGTATCATTGCGATATGATTTATGTTATTGACGAGCAGACGGCGAAAGATCCGCTGTTAAAGCGAATATTGAAAGCTACGGCACCTCCGGATATTAAAGTTGAAGCATTGACGGTAGGTCAGGCCGTTGAATTATTAAACGATAATGCGAACAAAGGCAAAGTAATGATACTTACAAAAGGGCCTGAAAGCATTGTAAGACTAGTAGAGAACAATGTGCCGATAAATGCGGTAAATGTAGGGGGAATGCAGCCTAAAGCCGGTACTAAAAAAATCTCAAAGGCAGTGTCAGTGGCTGATGACGATATTAAGAATTTCAAAAAGCTGGCGAGCAGAAACGTAAAAATTGAGATTAAAATGATACCAACAGAGAATGGTGGTGATTTAATCAGCCTGATATGATTTGGAATATGACCTACATGGAAGGCAGGAATTATTTTAGAATATTCAATAAAAAAGGGAGGTCGAAACACAAATGTTTGGAAAAGCACTTATGGTTGCGTTTATTGCAGGTGGTTGGGAACTCATCACACTAGCTATCTCGATGATACCGGTATTAAGTAAAAAGGATAATGTGGTAACTTCCTGGATAATTGTTATTTTGAGAGGCTTAAGCTCAGCAATGTCATACAGCCCTTTGATTGTGGCTACATTAACCGGTATGGCACTGGGAGATGTTAAGACAGGATTATTGGTAGGTTCAACAATACAATTAATGTTTATAGGGGTATTTATTGTTGGTGCGGCACTTCCTCCTAACCCACATCTTGCTGCTATTTTAGCAACAGCATTTTCGATAATAACAAATATTAGTCAGGGAGATGCAATTGCATTAATCATACCGATTGCAGTATTCAGTCAGATGATTATAACATTTGTAATGACTGTTAATACCTTCCTTTGCCATTGGGCTGACAGAATGGCTGAAGCGGGCAATGACAGAGGAATTGATATATTAAATACATTAAACACTTCCGGATGGTGGTTAGGCGATACTATATGCGCATTCCTGGGGATTTATTTCGGTGCACCGTTAGTTGCAAAACTAGTAGAGCGTATACCTGCATTTGTATCTTCCGGTTTGGGACTTGCTGCAGGGATGCTGCCTGCATTAGGATTTGCAATGTTATTGGTTATAATATCCAGCAAAAAAACCTGGGCATTTTTCTTTATAGGTTTTATATTTGCTACTTATGCTAAAATGAATGCAATTTCAATAGCAATTTTAGGCGTATGCCTTGCCTTAATAATTGATCAACTCACGCAAAGCAAAGCAACAATTGATAATAATACTACCAATACTATATAAAGGGGGGGAGAATAATGGGAAATAATAAGCTTACAAAGTCTGAAATGAGCGGCGTATTCTGGAGGTCATTTAACTTTGCAGGTAATTATAATTTTGAACGCTTGATGGCAGTAGGAATGACTTGTATGTTGACCCCTGCACTACGAAAGTTCTATAAAGCAAAGGAAGATCTGATAGATGCATTAAAGAGACATCTGGTGTTTTATAATTGCCATCCTTATTTAGGAGCCTTGATAACTGGAATAATGGTGGCTATGGAAGAGAAGAAGTCAAATGGTGATAATATTGAGGATTCAACAATAAACGGTATAAAGATAGCTATGATGGGACCCTTTGCAGGAGTTGGCGATTCACTGTTCTGGGGTACTATGCATCCTATATTCTTATCACTGACTGCTGCATTGGCATCGACTGGTAATCTTTCCGGATTTATAATTGCATTATTGTTCTTTACTATCTTTCCTATTGCTAATCATTACTACTTCCTTAACTATGGATATAAGCTTGGCGTAACAGTTATGGATAAAATAGAGAATAGTAATATTATACAAAGGATTACAAGTGGTGCAAAGATAGTAGGAATGGTTGTAGCCGGTGGTATGGTTTCCATTTTGGTAAATATGAAGACTACTGCAATAATTTCTTTTGGCGGAGGTAACGTTGAGCTGCAGCCGGTTTTTGACCAGATTCTACCTAAATTATTGCCGTTAGGCTTGCTGTTTCTGCTCTATTATTTAATAAGGAAAAAGATTTCCCCAGTAATTTTGATGCTTCTTATTATGTTACTCGGAGTAGTGGGTGCCGGACTTAATTTCTTAGGCTGATTGGCAAACAAGTCTGATCTTAAGTTCAGTACAAAAATACATGGTGCCAAAGCTGCAAAAAGGATATATTTTGTATCTTTTATATTGGCACCATGTATTTTGCATTAATGGTAGTATTACTGATAATATTTGTAATCTATTGGAGGAATTATTGATGATTGGGAAAAAAGTAAGAGCTAAGCACATTTTTAAGGATGATAACAGAACAGTTATTTCTGCACTGGACTTTGGTGCTTTTATGGGTTCTGTAAAAGGTTTGGAGAATCCGAGAGAAATTGTCACAAAAGTAATTTCAGGAGGGGCAGATGCATTGATTATGGCTCCTGGATTTGCAAAGGCTACATGGGATATTTTCGGCGGCAAAGCAGGGTTAATACTGCGGGTGACAGGAGGATGCAGTAAGTTTAATAAAGATAGTTCTCATCATATATTAACGACAAGCGTTAAAGAAGCATGTATGCTTGGCGCAGATGCTGTATGCAATATGGTATTTGTCGGGAGCAGTCATGAGCAGCAAATGTTCCAGACAATGCAGGTTTTATCAGAAGAATGTTATAAATATGGTTTGCTTCTTTTAACGGAATTACTGCCTGGAGATAGTAATAAAGCCTATGATTCCGAATGGATTGATTTATGTGTAAGGCTTGGGTATGAGTATGGCGCAGATGTTATTAAGACTTATTATACAAAAGAGAATTACAAATCTATTGCAGGCAACTGCCCAGTACCTGTAGTAATGGCGGGAGGGCCAAAAGGATCAGATATTTTTGAGGATGTTAGAAATGCAATAAATGAGGGAGCGTCAGGCGTAGCCATCGGAAGAAACATATTTCAGTCGGACAGCCCGCAAAATACAGTAAGTGAAATTGGTAAACTGGTTCATGGAGGTCTGATATAATATGAAGGCAGCTATTTATAAAGGTATAGGGTTGATATCAGTAGAAGAGGCAGATAAACCCGTTATTAAAGAAGATGAATATCTGGTAAAAGTTTTGTACAGCGGTATATGTGGCACAGATGTAAAAACATATAAACAGGGACATAGGCTTTTTAGTCCCCCATGCATATTAGGCCATGAATTCAGCGGAGTTATCGTAGAAGTGGGGGGTAAACTTGATAAAGGCATGTTGAATAAAAAAATAACATGTGCACCATACGTTAGCTGCTATAGCTGCAATGAATGTGATAATGGGTTTCATGAACTGTGCAATAATAGGAAAGAGATTAGCAGTGGAACATTTGCAGAATATATTACAATTAGTTCCGAAGTTGCAAAAGAGGGAATGGTAGTATTAGACGATAATTGCGATATGAAAGAGCTGTCATTAACTGAGCCGGTAGCTTGCATTTTAAATTCAATTGCCAGGATGAACTTTAAGCCGGGACAAAATGCTTTGATTATGGGTGCGGGTCCTATGGGACTCATTCATATTGAAATTTTAAGAAAATTTGGAGCAAATAAGGTGTTCGTGAGTGAATACAACAAAGATAGGATGCAAATAGCAGAAAAACTTGGAGCAATACCAATAAATCCAGAGGTGCAGGATATCAAAGAAGTAATAGAAAAAGAGACCAATGGGCGCGGTGTGGAGAATATTGCAGTAGCGATTGGAGTCCCAGCCGCAGTTGAAGAGGCTTTCAAATATGCAGCTTGTGGGACTACGATTAATATTTTTGGCGGACTTGCAGGCGGTTCAAAGATTACTTTAGATCCAAATATCATTCATTATCAGGAAGTAAAGCTTGTCGGAAGTTTTGGATTCTCGCCTAACGGGTTCAGAATGGCAGCAAAGCTGCTTTTATCAGGGAGAATATCACTTGCAGGCATTATTACAAACGTGATGAGTATTGACGAAATAGAAACTGCATTTAAGATGTCATTAAACCAGGAAGCCGTTAAAATTGTTATTGAACTGTAGAATGCAACAGAGTATCTAAGGGGAGGTGCCGGTATGATATACAAAGGAATAGCCGGTTCGAGCGGTATAGTTATTGGAAAAGCCTATCTATATAAAAAGGCAGAGTTGAATATAGATAAAAGCAGTATAGAGGATATAAAGGGTGAATTTGAAAAGGTAGACAGGGCTCTTGAAATCACAGACAAGCAGATAGAAAATATCAGGGAAAAAGCTCTTTTCGAGCTTGACGAAGAAAAATCTATGGTATTTGATGCTCATAGGGCGATTCTTTATGATCCGATTCTGATTTCGGGGATTAAGGAGATTGTGGAAAATGAGAAAGTAAACGCCGCCTATGCTGCGGAGAAAACCGTCAACAGCATTGCAGACATGTTTTCAAATATTGAGGATGAATATCTGAGGGAGAGAGCAGCAGACGTTAAGGATGTAGGCAGTAGACTGATAAGAAACATCCTTGGAATTGCAGTTGGAAATCCTATAGAGCTTGGCCATGATACTATAGTTGTAGCTCATGATTTAACCCCCTCGGATACAGTACTTATGGATAAGAAGTATGTGAAAGGTTTTGTTACTGATGTTGGGAGCAGGACATCTCACACTGCAATTATGGCAAGGAGCTTGGATATACCGGCAGTACTTGGACTTGTGGATATAACGGGTAAGGTATGTGAGCTTGATATAATTATTGTTGATGGCAGTCAAGGTATAGTCATAGTAAATCCTGATGAAAATGAAATCAGAGAATACAGCAAGAAAATAGGAATATACAACGTATATAAGGAAGGGCTAAAAGTCTTATCGGAACTTCCAGCGGTAACTACTGACGGAAGAAAGGTGGAAATTTCATCAAATATAGGAGGCCCTGATGATGTTACTTCCGCTCTTCAAAACGGCGCAGATGGCGTAGGGCTTTACAGGACGGAATTCCTTTATATGAACAGGGACAGCCTTCCTACGGAAAATGAACAGTTTGAAGCATATGGAGCAGTAGCTGAGAAATTTGGCGGGAAACCAATTATAATAAGAACCCTGGACATCGGGGGAGATAAAAAACTCCAATATTTCAGCTTTCCTGCTGAACTCAACCCATTTCTAGGATGGAGAGCCATCAGAATATGCCTTGAGAGAAAGGATGTATTTAAAACCCAGCTCAGGGCAATATTAAGAGCAAGTACCTTTGGAAACGTACTTATCATGTATCCTATGATATCTGGAGTTCAGGAAGTAAGAGAGGCAAATGCAATTCTAAATGAAGTTAAGGATGAACTGAGGGGAGAGAATATACCTTTCGATGAAGGGATAAAATGCGGTGTAATGATTGAAATACCGTCAGCAGCTATAACTTCTGACATAATAATAAATGAGGTTGACTTCTTCAGTATAGGTACAAATGATCTCTGCCAATATACTATTGCTGTAGACAGAATGAATGAAAAAGTAGGATATCTGTATCAGCCATTCCATCCTGCAATACTCCGGCTCATAAAAAATATTATTGATGTATCTCACAAAGCCGGTAAGTTTACCGGTATGTGCGGTGAAATGGCGGGGGAGACAGAGGCTGCAGTGATATTGCTTGGGCTGGGGCTGGATGAGTTTAGTATGAGTGCATCTTCCATGAACTCAGTAAAAAGAGTAATAAGGAGCATTTCCATGGAAGAGGCAAAGAAAATAGCGGAGTATGCGATGACACTTTCCACTCCGGGAGAAGTGTGCGAATATTCCCGAAAAGTTCTAAAAGATTTGGATATCAATAATTTCTAGGAGGTATTAATATGTATTCACAGGAAGTAACTATAGAGAACAAAACGGGGCTGCATGCAAGACCGGCTTCTTTATTTGTGAAGACTGCATCAAAGTTTAAATCTGATATAATGGTAGATAAGAATTCCAAAACAGGTAATGCAAAATCAATTATTTCCATTCTATCACTAGGGATAGGCAAGGGAAGCAGGGTAAAAATTACTGCTGATGGACCGGATGAAAATGAAGCAGTTGTATCCCTTGTTGAGCTGGTAAAGACAAAATTTGGCGAAGAATGAAAATGGAATATTCCCGCGAACATGGGGTGCATATTTATGATAAAAGAGATGGAAAAGAATATTTATGGCGGTGCAAGCCTGCTCTATATTGCAATAGTGTTCTTATGGGCACTTTTGGGACTTCTTTCTATTAATAAGGGGACAAGCTTTTTTTACTCCATTGTTTCCGGAGGGGTATATTACAGTTCCCTTCTGATTCTGTGCCTTATACTTTTCAAGGATACCAGAAGCTATTGGAGTTTCCCGGAAGAGAGTAAAAAAATGCCCGTTTTCATCGGGCATAAACTGGACACAATATTTATCTATCCTATATTACTGATGTCGCTTATTGGAATAATCAGCAATTTACTTATGGCATCCGGAGTTTTTTCTGCACCACTTCAGCAGGCGAATACAGGGGGAAGAAAAGCTATTGAGTTAATACCAAGGATTATGCTGTTGCCTTTGGCGGCATTTGCAGAGGAGTTTCTTAATCTGCTTCTGGTTTCCTTCTTGTATAATAAAATGAAGCTGCAGAGGAATTTCAGACTCATTGGCAGCATACTTTCCGCAGCTTTGGTTTTTGGTATTCTGCATTCTTCCGGCTGGGGGATAAGTGCCGCAATTCTTATAGGTATATCATACATACCGGTATTCTTTGCTACTTTATATACAGGCAATGTCTGGATAAGTTTTTTGGCACATTTATATAACAATTTAATTTCTCTCACAAAGTCTTTCTATGGCAGTTATCATTTTATATTAATAGCTGCTATTTCACTTATACCGGTTGTGTGGGCTATTAAGACCATGCTCAGGAAAACAAACTGACAGCAGGCAGTTCTTTTACGAAATTATAAAAATCCTCATAATTCCCTTCATAAGTACTTTTAATAGCCTCTTGTGTTCTATGTATCAAATGGTTTTTAATAAGAAAGGTTTCTATTCCAATATCATGGGCTATAATATCCTCCTGCACATCATTTCCTACCATCATACACTGCTCAGGCTTCTTTTCTATTACATCAAGCACTTCCCGGTAAAAATGCAGTTGTGGTTTGCAATAATGATTATCTTCGTAAGAAGTGACATATATAAAATCTTTCAAATCAAGCCCGGCCCATTCAATTCTATGGTTAATCGCCTTGCGTGGAAACAATGGGTTGGTAGCTATAACCAGCTTGTAATTCTTTTCTTTGAGTATAGCGATGCTCTCACTTATTACTGACTGGTTTTGCACGGCAGCTCTTGTTTTATGAAACAACGTATCATAGAAATTATCGAATTTTTCCCTGTACTTAGTAATATCCCCGCCAATAAGCTTAGAAAACTTATTCATAAAGATTTCCTCGTTTGTTTTATACTCGGTATTTCCGATCATCTCTTCTGTAGCAGTCCAGATATATTTGCTCAAAAGCTTGGGGTCTATCATATCCTTAAACATATATCCCATTTCGTGAAAGTAAATCTCAGTGAACCTTTGCATATCCAAAGGCAGCAGTGTTCCATCCAAGTCAAAAAGTATAGTGTCTATCATCAGCATTTCTCTCCTATCTATATGTTTTGCAATAAACATTGATTTCATAGGTTGCAAAATTCTTCCTTGAAATTTCTTTAATGCAACCTATATAAATTAGTGCAATTATTCCATTAAGAAATAATATATCTGAAAATCACAGGAATGTAAATGATATATAAAAAGGAGGATAAATAATATGCGGCATTTATAGTTTTCTATAAACGCCGCATTCTTTAAAATGAGGGGGAGGAATAAAGAGTATTAGCATTAATCGCTTTCCTAATGTTATTATATTAGATTAGAATATATAATGAAATAGTCTGAAGCTAGTTGTTACAAATTGTTTACATCTGTGACAGCAAGCTTCTTCACGCACAATCCACTGAATAATAGCAGAAGATTGTGCATAGGGGACGCATTAAATGCGCCCCCTACAAATATTATATATCTCTCTTGTAATTAGTACTTATCGCCGCCTAATTCCCCAAACAGGCTGCCAAGCCCGCCTAACATGTTGCCGCTGCTTCTGTCTTCGGGAGAGGAATTTGTCGCATTTTTTAAAATTGTTCTGGAAAGGGTTGTTATATTCATGCTTTGGAGTAATACCTTCCCGTTTCCGGAGAGAGTGGCAAGGAAAAGTCCTTCACCTCCGAACAAAAGATTTTTTGCTACCTGGCCTACACTTTTGCCAACCCATTCAATATCATAATCAATATTCCTATCAAAGGCAACCAGCGCACCTGTGTCTATCTGAATTTTACCGCCGTAATCCGCAGGATTAAGCTCTATGAAATTTCCGCAGGAGCCAATGAAAAGAGTACCTCTGTCGCTGAATTTTTCTAGTATGAAGCCCTCACCGCCGAACATTCCCGCACCAACTTTTTTTGTAAGGGCAATATCAAAGTCTACAGTGTTTTCTGCTGCCAGAAAACCATCTTTCTGCACATAAAGCTCACCGAAATCCTCGACGTTGAAAGCCTTGATTTCGCCGGGAATTGTCTGAGAAAAAGTCACCAGACCGCTTTGACCGCATGTAACATTGAATACTTGAAAAGCAGCAGATTCTCCTGCCAGTTTTCTTTTGCCCACATTTACAGCAGTATCCATGAACTTCCCAAGTAATCCTCCTCCGCCTTTTTCTTCAAAGTAGCCTTTCTTGTCGCTTACATTAAAGGAAGTCTCAAACTTGATATTGTCTGTTTTCCATAGAAACTTTCCGGACTCACTGTACATTATCTGGTTTGCTCCCAGCTCGACAACTACTTGCTGCATTGCGTTTCCAACTATTTTGTAATTAAGCATACATGACCCGCCTTTCATTTTTTTGGCACAATACCTTAATGCCTTTAATAAGGTAAACGAATAAGATGCATTCATATATATTTTATAATAATTCATAATTAATATAAATAGGGAGGTTACTGTATTTAGCAGAATAAGATAAATATGTATCAAATAGAGGATTTTTTATCTTTCCCAACGAAAATATAATATAAATTCTTCATAATATAAGTTTTTTTGTCTGATAAATAGAACGTATATATACTTGTACTCATAGTGAGATATAATAATTTATGTCGATAGGAGGTCCGGATTATGCAAAAAATGGTATTATTGACATTTCCCCAAAATATAGAAAAGGAATATCCAAAGGGTACAAAGCTTCAGGAAATTGCAAAAGATTTTCAAAAGGACTTTAATTCAGATATTGTTGGAGCAGTTGTGAATAATGAACTAAAGGAATTGTGGGTTGAAATTCAACAGGATTGTAAGCTGCAGTTTATTGATACGACTACTGCTTATGGAAACAGGTTCTATTCCAGAAGTTTGGCTTTCCTGTTCATAATAGCTGCAAAAGAGGTTTTTAAAGACTGCAGGGTCACAGTCGAGCATTCTCTTAGCAAAGGACTCTACTGTGAAGTACATAAGGATGAGCCTCTAGTGCCCCAGGATATTGTGAAGCTGGAAGAAAAAATGCGGGAGCTTCAAAAACTGGATATACCCTTTAAAAAAAGAAAAATAGCCAGTAGTGAAGCGATTGAACTTTTTAAGAGCACAGGGCAGTTCGATAAGGTGAGCCTGATCAAATACCGGAAGAAAGAGTATATTAATGTGTATAGCTGCTACGGCTACAACGACTATTTCTATGGATATATGGTTCCTTCCACAGGATATCTTAAGCTTTTCGAACTGAAATTCAATAAACCTGGACTTGTATTGAGATTTCCGGAAAAGTCCAATCCAAATAAGCTGCCTGAGTATAAGGAACAAAAAAAGCTTTTCAGCATATTCAGAGAATTCGAAAACTGGGGGAAGATATTGGAGTTAGAGGATATCAGTCATCTGAATGATGCAATAAAAGGCGGCAGAATTAATGAAGTTATACAGGTCGCAGAAGGTCTTCATGAGAAAAAAATAGCACAGATTGCAGATATGATTTCTGCTTCAGGTAATAAAAAGCTCGTACTTATAGCAGGGCCATCCTCCTCGGGCAAAACGACCTTTGCCCAGCGTCTGTCAGTTCAACTGCGGGTCAATGGCTTGAAGCCGGTTCCAATATCCATAGACGATTTCTTTAAGAACAGGGAGGATACACCTATAGGGGAAGATGGAGAATTTGATTTTGAGACCATAGATGCGATTGATATAGCCACCTTTAATGATGTATTAAAAAGGCTGATAAATGGTGAAGAAGTGGAAATACCTGTTTTTAACTTTCACACTGGGAAAAGGGAATGGAGAGGAAAAAAATTAAAAATCAGTGAGGAACAGGTATTGGTAGTTGAGGGAATACACGGACTTAACGAAATACTTACCAGGTATATTCCTAAAGAGCAGAAGTTCAAGATTTATATAAGTGCATTGACACATCTTGGAATTGATGACCATAACAGGATTCCTACATCTGATTTAAGACTCATAAGACGCATAGTAAGAGATTTTCAGTTCAGATCGCATGATGCTCTTTCCACAATAAAGGGTTGGGATTCAGTAAGAAGAGGAGAAGATAAATACATCTACCCATTTCAGGAGGAAGCCGATGTAATGTTCAACTCGTCTCTGGTGTATGAGCTGGCGGTGCTGAACCAGGTAGCGCTGCCGCAGCTCCAGAAGATAGACAATAGCGTTCCCGAATATATAGAAGCTAAGAGACTTACGAAGTTCCTGCAATATTTTCTTGAAGCGGACATAAATGAAGTTCCCACTAATTCGATACTGCGGGAGTTTGTAGGCAAGAGTTGTTTCTTTGAAAAAAACTAACAAGAAAAAACTGCATATATGTGCAGTTTTTTTCTTGGAATAATAGTAAAAAAGTTTTTTAATATTATTATAAATTTAGCGAAAAATATTAATGCAAAATCCAAAAGAACAAGTGCGGCTTCAGCCGCATTTGAAGCACATGTGCCTTTTCTGAAAAGTAATGAGGAAATTGCGGCACGGGCAACTAAGTCAAGGTTTTTTATTGTATAGGAAAGCTATGCTTTCCTATACAATAAAAAAATATGGAGGTATAACAGCCGATGAGAAAAACAGTTGTCATATTAGCTTTAGCATTGGTTTTTGCATTAATGTTTACTGCGTGTGCAGTCAGAAGGCCGCTTCAGACGCCAGCACAGCAGGGAACGAATAATACAGGCTTATATAGCAATAACCGCGGTATGGGCACTGGGACTACAACAGGTACGGGGACTACGACAGGTATGGGGAATACAACGGACACACGTGCATATACCGGAACGCAACCTAATCCTTATGATGTAGGTTATTATGGCTATAATAACAGCTTGTATGGCGGGTATGGAAATAACTACGGAAATGTAGGAGGAACCAATTATTCTCCGAACTTGGGCCTGAACAACACAGGAACTGCTACAACCCAGGCTGACAGACTTGCGAGAAACTGTGAAACAGTACCCGGAGTTAAAAATGCAAATGTTGTGGTTTCAGGAAATACAGCTTATGTAGGTGTAGACACGGCTGGGAACGCTACTGGAAACACTACTGGAACGAATGTTGCTGCTGGAACAGCAAATAACATTTCGGCAGTAAAAAGTCAGTGTGCTCAGAAGGTAAGGGCAGCTAACCCGCAAATACAGACAGTGTATGTCAGCACAGACGCTAACTTCCTTGACAGGCTTAGGAGAGTAGGAGACGGAGTCAGAAACGGAAGTGCTGTAAGCGGCTTCAGGAATGAGCTGGATGGGCTTGTAAGAGGCTTAACCCCAGAAAGATTATAAAAACATTTAAAATTAAAATAGCGTTCCGCATTAATGCGGGACGTTATTTAGTTTGGTATAATACATATAGAAAAGTTTTTTATATTATATTTGTGTCTAGAGTTGCTTTGACATTATTGATTTAAATAAGTCTAATATAGAAATAATAATTCAATATAGTTCATACACATATTTACCATTTTTAAATTAAAATGTAATATAAATTGAAAAGAAGATGGGAGGTAATATTTGTGAACTTTGAGAATACATTCGACAATTTGATATTTTCAGGTGTTCCATTTTTCATATTCATAGTCTTTGCAATAGTAATTATGATTTTTATAACTTCTTTTGCTAAAGGAATCGGACAGTATTTGAGGAACAATAGTACCCCGCAGGAGAATATTCCTGCAAGGCTTGTGGCAAAACGCACGCATACATGGGGGGGACATGGAAATATGAGTGCTCATACCAGCTATTATACAACTTTTGAAACTGAGAGAGGTGAACGGATGGAATATAACGTAAGCGGCCAATTCTTCGGAATGCATGTTGAAGGCGATGCAGGAATGTTGACTCACCGGGGTACAAGATTCATTGACTTTGAAAGAGAACGGGCATAGAAAGGAAGCTAATTATGGGAAACAGCATATTTGTTATTACTACTTCAGAGCAATATATCAGTCAAGGTCTCAGTGAAATGCAGGAGATGGATGGAAGCGTAAGAGCTATAAAACTTCTGGATAATGGAATTTCAATAATAGAAACAAAACAGGAGAAGATAGATTTTATTAAAGGAGTAAAAATAAAGAGGCCGGTATTTATAAGACATATGAATGCAGTGGATTATATAATAGATATAGAAGCTGATGGGCCTCAAAAGATAGCTGATACAGTGAGGCAATATGGCAGCAGCATAGAACCGGGGCAAAGGATAGCTGTTCAGGTTAGAAAAGGCTTGGGAGATTATACTTATAGCTCAATAGATATCAAAAACGCTGTTGACACTGTTCTTACAGAGAGCATGGGTGCTGTTCCTGAGATAAAAGAGCCGGAGCAGATTATATCTGTGCTGCTTAGCAGTGAAAAATGTTATATCGGACTTGGTACACCCGATGACAATATTTCAGGATGGTCTGGGGGTATGCTGCATTACAAAAAAAGTGAAGATGATATTTCGAGAGCTAAATATAAGCTGATGGAAGCTATTGAGGTATTTAATATTGACATGGGAAGTTTCCGTAGAGCTCTTGACCTTGGAGCTGCACCGGGCGGCTGGACATCTGTGCTGCTTACGCATGGGCTCCAGGTTACTGCGGTAGATACGGGAGATATGGACAGCAGATTGTATAAATACCCGAATTTCAAGTTTATAAAGGCAAACGCTTCTGAACTGGAGCTTGCAGAAAACAGTTTTGACATACTGACCTCGGATATGAGCTGGAATCCTAAAAATACTGCAAGAATCATAAACAGCGCTTCGGTGTATTTGAGAGCAGGAGGGACTGCGGTAGTAACCCTGAAGCTTATGGGGCAAAAGGTAAGAAAGACAATCAAGGAAGTGCTGACTATATATAAAGAGGTATTTGAAATTCTAATGGTAAGGCAGCTTTTTCATAACAGAGATGAAGTAACGCTTTATCTTAAAAAAAGGTAAGAATTATCAAAACAAGTGGGGTGTCGGAATGAAGGCAAAAAGACTGGTAGCTGGAGAAATAATAGGAATGGTAGCCCCTGCCAGTCCATCTGATCCTGCGAAGGTAGAAAGGGCAATAAAGTATCTGAACGGCATGGGTTATAAAGTCAAGACAGGCAAGTCGGTATACAGCAGCATGGGATATTTGGCAGGAGAAGATAATTTGAGGGCTGATGATATTAACAGGATGTTTGCAGACAGCGAGGTAAGCGCTGTATTTTGTCTGAGAGGCGGCTATGGCTCACAGCGGATATTACATATGCTGGATTATGAGCTCATTAGTAATAATCCTAAGATATTCATGGGTTACAGCGATATTACAGCATTGCTTAATGCAATTTATCAGGAATGCGGACTCATAACCTTTCATGGACCGATGGGAGGGGATTTTGCAGGAGGTCTTGGGAAAACCACAAAATCGGCTCTGAAAAGAGCATTGGAAAACGTAGAACCAATAGGGGAAGTGTCGAATCCTGAAATGCCAGGGGTTATTTCTGAGGGCAGGGCAAAAGGAGCATTGGTTGGCGGCAACCTTTCCATAGTTGCAGCTTCCTTGGGCACACCTTACGAAATTGACACCCGGGGCAGGATATTATTATTAGAGGATGTAGGAGAGGAACCATACAGCATAGATAGAATGCTGAACCAGCTCAGACTGGCGGGAAAGCTTAAGGATGCGGCAGGAATTGTATTAGGCGACTGGGGGAACTCGGAACCGGAGGAGCCTGAAAAAAGCCTCAGTCTTGAAGAGGTTTTTCTTGATATGTTCGGCAATATTGGCAAGCCGGTACTGAAAGGCTATAAAATCGGCCATTGCAAACCTAATATTACAGTTCCGATAGGTGCTGAGGCTTTTATTGACACCTGTGCCAGAGCCCTTTGCATACTGGAATCGGCTGTAATATGGGTTTAAAAGTGAAAAATTGTTGATAAAGGTAACAGTTATGTTATAATATAGAAGATTAAAATAATTTAGCTTTCTAAACAGCAATGAATGTAAAATAATCATTGTTTGCATTTAGATATAGCAAGAATAAGCGAAAGAAGAGCTTGAATATTAAGGAGGAAACACATGAACTCAAAATTAGAAAAAATTGAAAACAATGTTGCGACACTGGAGATATCGGTTTCACCCGAGAAACTTGAGGAAGGAATGATGAAGTCATACCTCAAGAATGTTAAGAAGTTCAACCTGCCCGGGTTTAGAAAAGGAAAGGCACCAAGGAAAATAATTGAGAGGCATTATGGCGAAGCTGCATTTTACGAAGATGCTATAAATGCGGTATGTCCGGATGCATATGATGAGGCGGTTAAAGAGCATAACTTAGAGCCGGTTTCACGGCCTGACATAGACATAGTTGAAATTGAAAGCGGAAAAGGTTTGATTTTCAAAGCTACCGTTACAGTTAAGCCTGAAGTTGTATTAGGACAGTATAAAGGAATAGAAGCGGATAAAAAAGAGTATAATGTAACTGACGAAGATGTAAATAAAGAGATTGAAGCAATGAGAGAAAAAAATGCCAGATTGGTAGAAGTAGCTGACAGGCCGGTAAAGAGTGGAGATATTACATTAATTGACTTTAAAGGTTTTGTTGAAGACAAACAGTTTGAGGGAGGCACTTCGGAGAATCATAAACTTGAAATAGGCTCGGGGCAATTCATACCAGGTTTTGAAGAACAGCTTGTAGGTGTAGAGGTAGGCAAAGAAGTAGATGTCAATGTCCAATTCCCTGGGGATTACAGGAGTGAAGAGTTAGCTGGAAAACCAGTTTTGTTTAAGGTTACGGTCAAGGAGATCAAGGAAAAGCAATTGGTAAATCTTGATGATGAATTTGCTAAGGATGTAAGTGAGTTTGATACTCTTGATGAGCTAAAGGCAGATATCAGGAAAAAGAGAGAAGAAGAGGCAAAGAGGCTTGAAAAGCAGCAGTACGAAGATGGCGTTATTAATAAGGTTGTAGAGAATGCGACTGTTGACATTCCAGAGGTAATGGTTGATGCACAGGTAAACATAATGCTGAGGGATTTTGACTATCAGCTCAGGTATCAAGGCTTGAATCTTGAATCTTATCTGAAATATACTAATATGGATATGGATAAACTCAAAGATTCTTATAAAGATATGGCTAAAGTAAGAGTAAAGAGCCAGTTAGTGCTTGAAAAGATTGCTGAGGTTGAATGCGTTGCTGCTACAGAAGAAGATATAGATGCTGAAATTGAAAAGACGGCAAAGCAGTATAAACAGGATATTGAGAAGTTCAAGACAACCTTGAAAGAAGACGAGGTTTCATATATTAAGGATGGTATAATAGTCCAGAAGACTATAGACTTTATTGTAGAAAACAGCATAGCAAAATAATACCTTTTTGATGAGGAGGATACTTATGAGCATGGTACCGATAGTCGTGGAACAGACAAACAGGGGAGAACGTTCCTATGATATTTACTCAAGACTTCTAAAAGACAGGATAGTTTTTCTGGGTGATGAGGTTAATGATATTACAGCAAGTCTGGTGGTAGCGCAGCTTTTATTTCTTGAAGCCGATGACCCTGATAAGGATATCAGCTTCTATATCAATAGTCCTGGCGGATCAATCACAGCGGGCATGGCTATATACGACACGATGCAGTATATTAAGCCGGATGTTTCAACTATCTGTGTAGGTATGGCGGCCAGTATGGGTGCGTTTTTACTGGCAGCAGGGACTAAGGGAAAGAGGTTTTGCCTTCCAAACAGTGAGGTAATGATTCATCAGCCTTCCGGAGGCGCACAAGGTAAAGCAACCGATGTCGGCATATATGCTGAGAGGCTTATAAAGACCAGAAAGAAGTTGAATGAGATACTTAGTGAAAAAACCGGTCAGCCGATAGAAAAAGTTGAAAAAGATGTTGAAAGAGACTATTTCATGTCATCAGAGGAGGCAAAAGAATACGGACTTGTTGATGAGATCCTTGTTAAGAGAAGGTAAAGTGAGGTGAAAACATGGCTAAATTTGACGATAAGAAACAACTGAAATGTTCTTTTTGCGGAAAAAATCAAGAGCAGGTCAGAAGATTAATAGCAGGCCCAGGTGTATATATCTGTGATGAGTGTATTGAGCTTTGCCAGGAAATCATTGATGAGGAATTTGATGAGGAATTGGATACAGAACTGAAGGATGTTCCGAAACCGGTACAGATCAGGGAATTTCTTGACCAGTATGTAATAGGACAGGACGGAGCTAAAAAAGCTTTGGCAGTTGCTGTATACAACCACTATAAAAGGATTAACTCAGATTATAAGATAGATGATGTGGAGCTGCAAAAGAGCAATATTGCACTTATTGGCCCGACAGGTTCAGGTAAGACCTTGCTTGCACAGACGTTAGCTAAGATGCTGAATGTTCCGTTTGCAATAGCAGATGCGACATCCTTGACGGAAGCGGGTTATGTAGGTGAAGATGTAGAAAACATTCTTTTGAAATTGATCCAGAATGCAGACTACGACATTGAAAGAGCACAGAAGGGTATCGTATATATTGATGAAGTTGACAAGATAGCAAGGAAGTCAGAGAATCCATCAATAACCAGAGATGTTTCCGGTGAAGGTGTGCAGCAGGCTCTTCTTAAAATACTTGAAGGTACTGTGGCAAGCGTTCCACCTCAAGGAGGCAGGAAGCATCCTCATCAGGAATTCATACAGATTGATACCACCAATATATTATTTATATGCGGCGGTGCCTTTGATGGTCTTGAAAAGATAATTATGAGCAGAACAGGCAAGAAATCAATGGGCTTTATTGCAGATATACAGTCAAAGGAGCAGGAGGATATCGGTGAGATTCTGAAGAAGATAATGCCCGAAGACCTCTTAAAATTCGGTCTTATACCCGAATTTGTAGGAAGGATTCCGATAATAGTGACTTTAAACCCTCTGGACAAAAATGCACTGGTACAGATACTGACTGAGCCGAAAAATGCTCTCGTTAAACAGTATCAGAAGCTGTTCGAGCTGGATAATGTAGATTTGGAGTTTGAGAATGATGCAATTGTGGAGATTGCCCAGAAGGCATTGGACAGAAAGACTGGGGCCAGGGGCTTAAGAGCTATATTTGAAGAGACAATGCTCAATGTAATGTATGAGATTCCATCAAGAGATGATATAGATAAATGCATAGTCACAAAAGAAACTATATTAGAGCACAAGGAACCTAATTTAGTGTACCTTGAACCGGGAGCAAAGAAGGCTGCGAAGAAGCAGTCCAGAAAAGGTCAGAAGGCGAAAAAAGGTACAGCGTAAGAAATAAACCGGTTAGGGATGATACCCAAACCGGTTTTCATTTTAGTTGTTTGAAATTCCTTCATACCAATTCTCGGGCGGAATCTCTATTATGCAGCAGTTTATATCCTTTATTTCAATTTCTACATATTTGGAAATAAGGCTGCAAATCCTCTGCGCCAGAGTCTTTTTAACTTCCGGTTTTTTTTCCGGATGCATAGTAATTTCAACATATACAAAGCAGCTGCTCCTGCTTTCATGGGCACTTCTAAACTGTGGAAGGGTTTCATACAGAATGACCTGGCCAATTTGCTCATCGATATTCAGAAGCTCCACCATTGATTTCCTGACTTCTTTTACCAGTATCGGTTTCTGGAAAGAAAGTATAGTTGAAGGTATATGAATTTTTACAGCCGGCATTTTTGCACCTCCCATATATGCATTATATAATTATTTATCATTATTCAATTTAATAAGCATTTATTCATACTAATAAGTTTTATTGAATTCGCACAGTGCTCTATGTGAATACTTTTGTGCGTTCAATACAATAATATTATTGATGCTTCACGTATGAGAGGGAGGAATACATGATGTCACAAATGTTAATAGTTATCCAGCTTTTTTTTGCGGTTGTAATTGGGATGTACTTTTTAAACCTATTAAAGAGCCAGCAGGGGAATAAGGTTGCAATAGAAAAGGAATCAAAAAAGGAAATGGAAAAGCTGCAGCATATGCGGGATATTCAGCTTACAACGCCTCTGTCCGAAGTTACCAGGCCATCTGACTTTAGTGAGATAATCGGACAGGAGAATGGCATTAGGGCTCTAAGGGCTGCGATATGCAGTCCGAATCCGCAGCATGTAATAATATACGGTCCTCCTGGAATTGGAAAGACAGCAGCAGCAAGGCTTATACTGGAGGAGGCAAAAAAAGTATTCATCTGCCCTTTCCGGCAGGATGCAAAATTCATTGAAGTTGATGCAACAACTGTAAGATTTGATGAAAGAGGTATTGCAGATCCGCTTATTGGTTCTGTGCACGACCCTATATACCAAGGAGCAGGGGCAATGGGGGTTGCCGGAATACCACAGCCTAAAATAGGTGCTGTAACAAAAGCCCACGGAGGGATACTTTTCATAGACGAGATCGGAGAACTGCATCCTATCCAGATGAATAAGCTTCTCAAAATACTGGAGGACAGGAAGGTGTTTTTGGAGAGTGCGTATTACAGTTCGGAGGACAACAATATACCATTCCATATACATGATATTTTTCAAAATGGGCTGCCGGCTGATTTCAGACTTATAGGTGCCACTACAAGAGGCCCTGAATCAATTCCTCCTGCACTGCGCTCAAGATGCCTGGAAATATATTTCAGGGCGTTGACTCCTGATGAAATCAAAATAGTAACCGGGAATGCTCTAAAGAAGATTAAGTTTGACAGTGAAGAAGGAGTTTCAGATCTTGTAGGAAAGTATGCGACAAATGGGAGAGAAGCCGTAAATATAGTACAAACGGCAGTTGGAGTAAATATCAATGAAAACAGGAACAAAGTCACATTGGGCGATGTAGAATGGGTGCTGAATAATGGACAGTATAATCCAAGGCCGGAAAGGAAAATCAATGAAGAGCCTCAGGTAGGCTACGTTAATGGGCTTGCGGTATATGGGCCTAATATGGGCACACTGATGGAGATTGAAGCAACGGCAGTAAGCGTTCCAGGAGGAACAGGAAAGCTTGTTATTACCGGTATAGTTGAAGAGGAAGAGATAGGCTCCAGGGACGGAAGAACAATCAGGAGAAAAAGCATGGCCAAGGCTTCAGCGGATAATGTGATTACTGTGATTAAGAAATATTTAGATATTGAGCCCAGTGACTATGACATTCACTTGAATTTCCCCGGAGGCACACCTGTAGACGGACCTTCGGCAGGCGTTACAATTGCAGTTGCTATATATTCAGCCATAACCAACACCTATATAGACAACAAGATAGCAATGACAGGAGAAATATCTATAAGAGGAAAAATAAAAGCGGTGGGAGGGATTATCCCGAAGGTTGAAGCTGCTATGCAAGCTGGGGTAAAAAGGGTTATTATACCTAAGGAAAATTGGCAGGAAATCTTCGATACCTTTGATATTGAAGTATTACCGGTGGATAATATTATGGAGGCTGTAAATATAGCCACTGTGAGGCAGGCTGAAGTGAGCATGCTTATAGCGCAGCCTGTAGAGGTTAATATATTGGCTGCAACTGCGATAAACAAAGCTCCCGCGATAAAAGCAATGAGTGATGCAAAATAGCAAGTAAGGAGAATATAGTTTATTATATAAGTATTCTCCACTAAATATATTGATAAATTTATTTCGTAAAGATATAATAGATTAGGCTATATATTAGTATAAAATCCAACATTTTCATATAGAGATACAGGAGTTGATAATATGCAGGAAACAAAAGACAATATTAAAAGAGTACCGTTGCTGCCACTCAGAGGCTTAAGTATTTTCCCATATATGGTTTTACACTTTGATGTAGGCAGGGAGAAATCCATAAGAGCATTGGAAGAGGCTATGATAAATGATCAGCTTATCTTTCTTGTGACTCAGAGGGATGCACACACCGATTTGCCTGGTACAGAGGATTTCTACGAAGTAGGCACCGTATCAAAGATAAAGCAGCTGCTTAAGCTTCCCGGAGATACAATAAGAGTACTTGTTGAAGGAATTACCAGAGCGGAAGTAAGAGAGATAATTTCTGAGGAACCTTATTTTCTTGTCGATGTGCTGGAGCATGAAGAAGAGCAGAGGATCGGGGAGCTGGAGCTAGAGGCTTTGAAGAGAAGCGTGCTGGAAGTCTTTGATGAATATATTAAAGCGAACCCTAAGGTTGCTCCCGAGACGTTTATTACTGTATCAGACATTGAGGATATATCAAGATTTGCAGATGTGGTAGCCTCCAACCTTACAATTAAGATAGAGGAGAAGCAGGAAATACTATCCTTGTTTGATGTAAAGGGAAGAATGGAGAAAATTTATGAAATACTCTCCAGGGAGCTTGAAATTCTTGAAATAGAGAGAAAGATAAATTCGAGAGTGAGAAAGCAGATAGACAAATCCCAGAAGGAATATTATCTGAGAGAGCAGCTTAAGGCCATACAGCGGGAGCTGGGTGAAAAGGAAGGACATATAGAAGAAATAGAACAATATAGAGAAAAGCTCTCAAAACTTGATGTGCCCGACGAAGTAAAGGACAAGGTGGAAAAAGAACTGGACAGATTGTCCAATATGTCGGCTGGTTCCCCTGAGGTAGGTGTTACAAGAACTTACCTGGATTGGATTTTTGATCTGCCTTGGAATACCATGACTGAAGACAATCTTGATATAAAGAATGCCAGGAAGATTCTTGATGAAGATCATTATGGCTTAAAGAAGGTTAAGGAAAGAGTTCTGGAATATATGGCTATAAGACAGCTTTCTCAAAACATGAAGGGGCCGATATTATGCTTGGTCGGACCTCCAGGAGTAGGTAAAACCTCCATAGCAAAATCCATTGCAAGAGCCATGGGCAGGGAGTTTGCCAGAATGTCTTTGGGCGGTGTAAGGGATGAAGCAGAGATAAGGGGGCACAGAAGGACATATATCGGAGCTATTCCCGGCAGGATAATATATTCTATAAAGCAAGCGGGTTCCAGAAATCCTTTGTTTCTATTTGACGAAATTGATAAACTAGCCAGCGATTTTAGAGGTGATCCGGCTTCTGCATTGCTTGAGGTGCTTGATTCAGAACAGAATAAAGAATTTAGGGATCACTATATGGAGCTGCCCTTTGATCTTTCAAAGGTAATGTTTCTGACAACTGCAAATTCTACAGATACTATACCTGCGGCGCTATTAGACAGGATGGAAGTAATTGATGTTTCAGGCTATACGGAAGAGGAAAAGCTTCATATAGCTACTGACTATCTTGTACCCAAGCAGATAAAAGAACATTCGCTAGGTAAGGAGAATGTTTTAATTTCTGAGTCTTCCGTAAGAAATGTAATAAACGGTTACACAAGGGAAGCAGGAGTAAGAAGTTTGGAGCGGGAGATTGCAAATATTATAAGAAAATGCGCAACTCAGATTGTGGAAAATAATAAGAAAAGAGTTAGGGTAACGCCTGCTAATCTTAAAAAGTATCTTGGTATTCCAAAATACAAATATGATTTAATTAATCAGAAGAATGAGATAGGAGTAGTTACCGGCTTGGCTTGGACAGCGGTAGGCGGAGAAACATTGTTTATTGAAGTTTCCGTAATGCCCGGTACAGGTAAGCTTGAGCTTACGGGGCATCTTGGTGATGTCATGAAGGAATCTGCAAGAGCGGGTTTAAGCTATATCCGTTCCAGAGCTGAGCAATTTGGAATTGATAAGGATTTTGCAAAGAATATGGATATTCACATACATGTACCGGAGGGGGCCACTCCCAAGGATGGTCCTTCAGCCGGCGTAACCATGACAACAGCTTTGATATCGGCTCTCTCTAAGACACCTGTATACAGAGATGTGGCAATGACCGGAGAAGTCACCCTGAGAGGAAGAGTACTTCCGATAGGCGGCTTTAAGGAGAAGGCGCTTGCTGCTAAACGCGCAGGTATTAAAAAGGTCATTCTACCCTATGAGAATGAAAAGGATCTTGAGGAAATTCCAGAGGCTGTAAAAAGAGATATGAAGTTCGTGCTTGCAGCTAACATGGATGAGATCTTGGCTCATGCGCTTGTTAAGGGTGATAACAATGATAATTAAGCAGTGCGAGTTTTTGAAAAGCGCAGTTTTAAAAAGCCAATACCCAGAACTAGATCTGCCGGAAATAGCTTTTTCCGGCAGATCTAATGTAGGAAAATCCTCATTAATAAATTCACTTCTTAGCAGAAAAAAGCTTGTCAAGGTAAGCTCAAATCCAGGGAAAACCAGATTGATTAATTTCTTTCTAGTAAATGAGCAATACGTTTTGGTGGACTTGCCTGGTTATGGTTATGCGGCTGTATCCAAAAGTGAAAAGCAATCCTGGGGCAAGATGATAGAAGATTATCTGATGAACAGAGAAAATCTTAAAAATGTGGTTCTGCTGGTAGATATACGTCATGAGCCGACTGCTGACGATAAGCTTATGTATGACTTTCTAAAATACTATAAAAGGTCAGTAATCGTTGTTGCTACAAAATTAGATAAGATAACCAGATCATCGGTTACTAAAAATATGAATTTAATAAAGCAAAAGCTTAGAGTAGACGAAAACGATATTTTGATGTCTTACTCCTCTGAAACCCATGCGGGGAGGGAGGAACTGTGGAAGGTAATGATTAGCGGAGAATAGCGCTGGCGGATTGGGGGGACTCTATTGGTATTATATGAGTCATTTATTTCGATATTGACATTTTTACTACTTAATGTCCCGATTTTTTTATCATTATACAAATATGTATTCTGGAGCTTAAACCCATTTGCAAAGCTTGCAGCAGGTATATTTTACTGGTTTTTTGCATCTTTCACAAATGAACTGGTTCCTTTTATAGGAGTGCTTATTTTACTTTACAGGGTGCATGGAAAAACTGAAGAGAGAATGCGGCCAAGAGACATCAACATTTGGTTTATAAGATTCCGGGATATTGTGTTTGTTGCCGGTTCTGCCGTGGTATTCAAAGGGGTAATAAACCAGATTAATAATTTATATGTGAACATTTTGAGCGTATATTTCGGAGTTGAGGCTAAGCCTCAAGAAATAGTAGGGGAATTTGTGACAGGCGAATTATACTACAAAATGCTGCTTCTTGTTCTGGTAATAGTATTGGCGCCTTTTGTAGAGGAATATATTTTCAGGTATTATATTTATGATAAGCTTTTGCTTCCAAGGATGCATGCCTTTGCAGCCGCGCTTATCTCAACAGCTCTTTTTACCTTGCTGCATTTTAATGTATCGGGTATTCCCACCTTTTTAGGTTTGGGACTTTACTGCACCTTTATATATGAAAAAAAGGGTTTTTATGGGGCTGTGCTGACTCATATGATATCGAACTTCCTTACAGCAGTGTTTTTGATTTAACTGTCCGTGCCGGAATTTCCATTACATTCGGAAAAGGTGCATGGGCTATACGCGGTCGCAGCCGTCTTTGTTATATGATTTTTTGAAAGGATGAGCATTTAAATGGAAAAAGAGTTTCACGAAGTGCTATTAGATGCATTGACAGAGGCTATAGTAAGAAAATCAGTAGCAACTGTAAAAAATGTGGATAATAGCAGCATAATTGTAATTACTGCTACTGAAGATGAGATAATTGTATCATTAAGCAAAATTCCTATGATAATGAACGATGTAATAACGGCAATATCAGACTGTCTGGGCAAAAGTCCGGATATGGTATACAACAGAAGCAGCATTCTGAAGGATGGTTTTACCATATATTATATGGTTTGGCTGAACAACAATGATGGTGCTAAATCTTTTGTTGAAAAAGAGTTTGCAGTACCTCAGAACAAGATTACATATTTGAGCCAGAAGGCTCTCACCTTCCTTCAAGGTGCAAACTAATAATATATTTGCAAAACATATTAGTTCAATAATAAAATGAGAATCTTATTTAAACTTAAGAATATTGGACAGAAATTAAGTATACCTGCAATTTATTGAGTTATTGCTGTATAAAATGTGAATAATGGGAAAGCAGTGGGAAAAATAATAGTAAGCAATGTTTTAATCTGCTAAGAAAAGTGCTATTATGATATATGTGTGAAAAAAACCACAGGGGGCTAATTATGTTAAAAGATGCAGTTAATATAATATTTTTAATACTTCAGATATTTATCTTTACAATAGGTTTTTATTACTTTGCAACCTCAGTTTTTGGACTAGCAGAGAAAATATATGGCAAAGCTACAAGAAATTATCTGCCTTTGAAAAGGTTTGCAATATTTATTCCTGCTCACAATGAAGATGTAGTAATAGAAAACATAGTGGATAATCTGAAACAATTGAATTACCCCAAAGATTCCTATGATGTATATGTGATTGCTGATAACTGCACGGACAACACAGCAGCATTTGCCGGTGCCGCTGGAGCGAATGTACTTGAAAGGTTTGATGATAAGCTTACAGGCAAGGGAAATGCGCTTAAGTGGGCTTTTGAGAAGGTGCTTTACAGAGAAGACTGTGAATACGATGCAGCTGTTGTATTTGATGCTGATAATCTGGTATCGAAAAACTTTTTGAAAGAAATGAACAACAAGCTTTGTGATGGACATAAGGTACTTCAGGGCTATATAGACAGTAAAAATCCAAATGACTCATGGATAACTGAAAGTTATTCGATTGCTTTCTGGACATCAAACAGATTGTTCCAATGTGCAAGGTCATTTCTGGGAATGAGTTGTGAAATAGGGGGAACTGGTTTCTGTATGGACATTGAAGTACTAAAGCAGGTAGGATGGCATGCTACCTGCCTGGTAGAAGACCTTGAGTTTACTATGAAATTAGTGATGAGTGGCTTCAAGGTAGGCTGGGCTCATGAAGCAATAGTGTATGATGAGAAGCCGTTAAATCTGGCTCAATCATGGAGGCAGAGGAGAAGGTGGATGCAGGGCTTTGCAGATGTATGCTCCAGGTATTTTTTAAAGCTTTTAGTAAAGGGCATAAAAGAGAAGAATGGCACACTTATTGACTGTGCGATATATACACTGCAGCCTTATGTGCTGCTGGCTGGAGCGGCAATACTGCTGCTGCCTTTTGTTAATACATATATAATGGATAAAGACATGTATGTAATATCTGCGAGAATTATGCCGACATTCTTCAATGTATATGGCATAACACAGTTTATGATTATACCTTTATGTTTGTTTTATGATAAGAAGCTTACATTTAAGCGGTTGCTTTTCTACCCGCTGTATATGATATACTGTCTTACTTGGATGCCAATAGCCATGGAAGGAATAATAAGGATGAAAAACAAGGAATGGAGCCACACGCGCCATACACGGAAAGTTACAATACATGAATTGGAATAAGGCATATAGCCTTATTCCTTTTTAATATTATTCATTGTTTTTTTGCTCCTGAAGTAGATTCAGCAGTATTTCCTTATTGTTAAGTTCAGGCTTCTCGAGCACCTTTTCCAAAAGGCCTTCGAGGAGTTCTTTTATCTCTCTTCCCGGCTTGATACCTGACGCTATAAGGTCATCTCCATTTACTGCAAGAGCCTTAAAGCTTGTACACTGTCCTTTTGCTTTAATATCCCTATATATTTCCCATAGCTTAGCAAATTTCTTATTACGCTCCTCCAGAAGCCTAGGATTTTGAGCTTTTTTGTCTGCTTCGATGACTTTAAGAAGGTCTTCAAACGTATCTTCTCCTACCTTGAACATTGCTTTTCTTACTGATGCGGGTTCAGTTTTTATATACATATCATGATATTTTACAAGCAGAAGTATTTTCTCCATAGATTTTTTGTCAAATTTGAGCCTCAGCATAGCGGCTTCGGACAGCTTGATACTCAGCAGTTGGTGCTTATAAAAGTGGTCGATGCCTTTTTCATCGGTGGATTTTGTGCCTGGCTTTCCTATATCATGAAGCAGCATAGTCCATCTTAGAACTTTGTCTTTTTCAATATTAGCTACTGAGTGCAAGGTATGAATGGCTGCATTGTACGCATGATAAGGATTATTCTGGTTCGTTGTAAAGCAGGGTTCAAATTCAGGCAAGGTGTACCGTATCAGGTTTGTATCCTTTAAAAGCGAAAAGCAAAGCGGGTTGTCGGATAAGAGTATTTTAGACAGTTCATCCCTTATCCTTTCCACACTTATTTTTTTTATCAACTGGTGGTTGTTATCAATAGAATTGAGCGTATTGTCCGTAATTGAAAAACCAAGCTGTGCTGAGAAACGCACAGCCCGAAGCATTCGAAGTGCATCCTCAGAGAATCTTTTGTCAGGACTTCCTACTGTCTTTATACTTTTTGTCTTTATGTCACTAATACCGGAAAAGGGGTCGACAATGCCTGCCAATGGGTTATATGCAATGGCATTGATAGTAAAATCTCTTCTTGAAAGGTCTTCATCTATTGAGGAGGTAAAGCTTACCGACTCAGGTTTTCTAAAGTCAATATATTCACCGTCGATACGATAGGTGGTAACCTCATAGCCGCTGTCATCAATTATTACTGTTACAGTGCCGTGTTTGATGCCGGTATCCACGGTTTTTGAAAAAAGCCGCTTTACTTCATAAGGTACTGCATCGGTAGTAATATCCCAATCTTCAGGTTCCTTTCCAAGGATGCAGTCTCTTACACAGCCTCCTACTATGAAAGCCTGATGTCTGTGTTCGTGCAACGTATTCAATATATATTGCACCCTATAGGGTATTGATATGCTCACATTGTATTCCATAGGTTCTCCCCCTTAAGTAGGTGCCCTGTATCAGAATTCGTTTCCGGTAGCAGGGCACAACATCAATGAAGTGCATTATTAACATTATGATTGACTGGAAAGCTGGAATGTTAATAAGCACTAACCTCCGAGTGTTACATCCTGATCTTGATACCAAAGAAGGGCTTTATAGAACTGTTCCGGTTTAAAATCCGGCCATAAATCGTCAATGATATAAAAATCAGCATATACTGACTGTATAGGCAAAAAGCCGCTGAGCCTGCGCCTTCCGCCCCAGCGTATAAGAAAATCTACTCTGGATATATCAGAAGAAGCGATATGATCTATAAGATTAATGCCTTCTTTTGGACCATAGTTATTCATATAGGAAGCTGCTTGATTCAGATCCCAGTTCCAGCCGTAGTTTACCAGAAAGTTTATTTTAATTAGTCCTTGCCCAAACTTTACTCTCTTGGTAAAAGGAAGCAGATCCTTTGGAAACATAGGGGATTCGGTATTTCCGATTACTAATAGCTCCGCATCATGTCCTGTAAGCTCCATGACAGCATCAACACAAGCCTTGCTGAAAGCTTGAGTCTGAATAGGAGGTCTCTTGGTATTATCCTGAGTGAAACCATATAGAGTCAATTCTTTTATTCCAAGCTCAACACAAAGTTTATAGAGCTCAAAGCCCGGTTTTATTCCGTGGCTGTACCCATCCTGCTTCTCGTAGTGTTTTTTCAAAGCCCATCTTCTATTTCCATCGGGAATAATTCCAATGTGGTTCGGCAGCCTTTTAAAGCTAGGTATGTCCATAAGTTCACCTCACATTATAGTAATTACAGGTACTTAAATGTTTTGAATGGCACAAGTGCTTTTTAACACAACCAATTTGTTGCATTAAAGTGTTAAAAATGCACTTCATCTGTTTGTGCCTCGCTTGCTTTAGAAGTGATATACTTTACGAGGCACAGATACCTGTATTGCTTTATTATTTCCCGATATAGAAGAAATTACCCTCATATTATTACATTTCCATGCTTTTTTCGAATATATGCACATATATTATTATAACTTTTATCACAGCGGCAATACAATATTAACATTTTCTTCACGCTTGCCGAAAAACTATATATAATATGTTTCATAAAGGAATTACAAAAACTGTGTTGAATATATTTACTGAATAAACATGTGAGGAGAAATAGTATGAAGAGGCTTATAACAGCTTTTGTCCTGGTATTTTTTATAATGGCTATTGTATCAGGCTGCAATCCTAAGGAAGCTGATATTCCGGAAAATGATGCAGAAGTTCCTTCCACTGGCTATGGGAATACCCCCGGCAATATTTCAAACGGAGGGGTTGTAGCATTTCAGGGAGACTGGCTGTATTACCCCAATGGTAACGATGATGTGAGCATATATAAGATGAAAGTGAACGGCTCAAATAAAACTAAATTAAACAGTGACAGATCAATGTTTATCAATGTGCAGGGGGACTGGGTATATTACAGCAATATTGAACAGACGGAAAACAGCAGGATATACAAGATGAAAACTGACGGTTCCAAAAGGACTAAGCTTACAGAAGATGCTGCTTCATTTACAAATGTTGCGGGTGGATGGATATATTATAGCAATGCTTCTGATAACAGACGAATATATAAAATGAAAACTGATGGTACTGAAAGAATATGCATAGCCGACAGCTTTTCTTCATACCTGAATGTGTACGAAAATTGGGTATATTACACCAATGGGGATGATAAGAATCAGATTTACAAGGTAAGTACCGATGGCACACAGAATGTCAAAATATCCGGGGACTCTGCTGCGTATATTAACGTGGATGGAGACTGGATATATTATAGCAATGGAACTGATCGGAACAAGCTTTACAAAATCAAGACTGATGGAACTGATAGGACTGAACTTACCAAGGAAGAGGCCCTCTATATAAATGTATCAGGGGATTGGATTTATTACTGCAGTGGATATAACGGCAACAGGATATTCAAAATAAAAAAAGATGGTACGGATAAGGTTATACTGAATTATGAAAGCTCCAAGTATATAAATGTTGCCGATGACTGGTTATACTTCATAGTTGATTCGGCTTCCAACAGGTTGTATAGGATGAAAAATGACGGTACGAAAATTCAAATGGTAGAAAAAATAGAAAGGTAGGAATTATCCTACCTTTCAGACTTCGTCATAAGTCTTTATACAGCCAAATCAATATGTTGTATAGTTCCCGCAGTTCCGTTCTCATTAAGGAAAATACCGGTTTTTTGTATAATACCGTTTTCTGTATTGTTTTCGCCCCTCAGACTGAAAGGTGTGATGCTGCTTCCAAGGCATATTGCGCCTATGCCTTTCTCTCCAAGAGCGAAAAGGGTATCGTTCCCATATTCGTCTTTAGTCCATATTCTCAGTTTGTCAAATACTGCATCATTTTCATCTATCCACCCGTTATTGTCCTGATCATACATAGCCAAATCTGCGAAGCCGTTGCCGCTTTGGGGACCGAAAAGCTCGCTTCCGTCATTTATCCTGCCGTCATTGTTAAGATCAAGGGATAGGAAGCCGCTCCCGTCGCGCAAGCGTGATATCTGGTCAGAACTTCCATCATTATCAATATCAAAGCTGAACTTGGTATCTGTCAGCATAGCAGCCGGAGCATTGAAGTTAATAACAAGAGGGTCTTTTTTTACTGCATCCCCTGCTCTTAAGTGGAGCTCTTCACTGGACATGAATTCTCTGCTCATGTTAAGCTCTAAGTCTACTGTAATCTCCCTCCCATCAGCGGTTTTTACAGTTCCTGTTGACTTGAATGACATTTTTTCACTTTCGTAATGTATAGTTTTGCTGTCATAGATTAATCCCCATCCTGCTCTTCCTGTTCCTCCGCCTTGATTTACCTGCGTGATTTGATTCGAAGACATGTTTTCTCTTATTTCCGGCTTTTTAGGTAGTTTGAATTTGAATTTCTTCCCTAGCAGATGTTCCATCATTTTCTCAAGAAGCATCAATTTCGGGTCATTCGTTTCACTCAGTGGATCTTCAACATCATTCTGGAGACTTTTGGTTTCATTGCTCTTAAGAAATTGCTGCAGATCTTTCCCCATTTCGGATATATCCAGGGTTGCTGCGGGGGAATCGTTTGCTTCGGAGTTCGGATTATTACCTACCCATAGCTGCAGTTTTTCCTGTTTTAGATTCACTTCCGACATGGCATGCTGACTTTGAAAAGAAATGTTTGAATTGGCAATTTTCATATTTACACCTCCATGTGTTAATTCTTGCCAAAGCCTCAATCCTTTTTTGCCTTGGCTTATATTACATATAATATATCGGTAAATATTGGTTAATACTTGACTGAGCATAGCATAGAAATAAATATTATGCTATATTGTAATTGTACCGATACAAAATGAGAGGTGTAAGCATGAATGATATAATTTTCCCTAAAGATATTGAAACCATTATAGATAAGAACAGTGAAAAGCCGCTTTATGTACAGTTGTATGAGCAGCTAAAAAAATATATAACCGAGGGGATACTAGCTGAAGACTGCAAGCTTCCTACTATTAGAAGCTTTGCGGAATATTTGGGAGTAAACCGTATAACTATAGTTAATGCCTATAAGCTGCTTGAGGATAACAAGCTGGTATATAAGAAGGTGGGAAGCGGCACTTATGTAATGCCTCTTAAGGACAAGATAAACTTGGCATGCGATGCGGTTGCTGAAAGCGATGAAATAGAGTTTGATATGGAAGAGGGAGTATATGATGATACTATAAACCTTTCCACAGCTTCTCCGGACCCAAAGCTTTTTCCTGTAAGGGATTTTGGAAGGGTACTTAACGAGGTATTGGAACGCGATGGGGGAAGTGCATTTATGTACCATGCAAGTATGGGTTACAAGCCCCTCAGGGAATCAATAGCCAGATACTCACAAGCATATGGTATAAAGGCAGAAGCTTCTGATATCCATATTATATCCGGTGCTCAGCAGGGAATAGATATTATTTCTAGGGTTTTGCTTACCAATGGGGATTATGTCTTTGTAGAAAGCCCTACGTACAACGGAGCAATTGCAGTATTTAAGTCAAGGAGGGCAAAGATTGTGGAAATACCGCTTCAATCAGACGGTCCTGATATGAAAGAGCTTGAAAAGATGCTGGAGCTTATAAAACCTAAGTTCATTTACGTAATGCCCAACTTTCAGAATCCCACCGGCTGCACCTATTCCGAAAGAAAACGTAAATATCTTTTACTGCTTTGCAGAAGATATGATGTTATGTTGGTTGAAGATGATTACATGAGTGACCTGAGTTATCTTGATGTGGGGGAAAGACCCTTGAAGGGGCTTGATAATGAAGACAGGGTAATATATATCAAGAGCTTTTCCAAGATATTCATGCCGGGGCTTAGAGTTGGGTATCTTATTATACCAAGCTCAATAAAGGAAAAAGTTATGAATATGAAGCATATTACTGACATATCAACATCAGGACTGATGCAAAGAGTGCTTGACTTATACCTTAGGAGCGGAATCTGGAACAAGCATCTGGAATATATGAAAAAGGAATACAGCGTGAGGTATTTTGAAGCTGTAAGAGCAGTCAAAAAGTATCTCAGAGGAGCGAGCTTCACCCAGCCGTACGGAGGTTTGAACCTATGGATAAAGCTGCCGGAAGGTGTAAGCTCTGAGGAGCTTTTTATGAGGTGTAGGGAGAGAAAAGTGCTTTTTACACCTGGAACAGCATTTATAAAAACCAACGAGGGACAGCAACATATAAGAATAAGCTTTGCAGGTGCCGGCCCTCTGCAAATAACAGAAGGTATATCAATAATAGGGCAGGTTATGGAGGAAATGAAAAGGAAGTAAAACAGCATTAAACGGCATAATATTAATGATTATAAAAATGACGTAAGGGGAACAATCTATGTTGATAAGCTCATTCAATTTAGAATTGGAGGTAAGTGATGAAGGAGTTTTATATAGGCATAGATGTGGGGTCGGTAAGTACAAATGTGGTTGCAGTAGACAATAATTTTAACGTATTGTCAAAGCAGTATATAAGAACAAACGGGCAGCCTCTTGAATCAGTGAAGCAAGGTCTTAAGTGCCTCGGGGAGGAATTTAAAAATACGGTAAAGGTTCTGGGAGTGGGTGCAACAGGCAGCGGAAGGCAGCTTACGGGGATAATGGCTGGTGCTGATGTAGTGAAAAATGAAATAACAGCTCATGCAACTGCAACTATTGCATATTTTCCTGAAGTTAGAACTATATTTGAAATTGGCGGTCAGGATTCTAAGATAATAATACTCAAAAACGGCATGGTAGTAGATTTTGCAATGAATACCGTGTGTGCAGCCGGTACAGGCTCATTTTTGGAGCACCAGGCTGAAAGGCTTAAAGTTAGAATAGAGGACTTTGGAGATCTTGCACTAAAAGCTGAGAAAAATGTAAGAATCGCAGGAAGATGCACTGTATTTGCAGAATCTGATATGATTGCAAAGCAGCAGTATGGCTTCTCAAAAGCTGATATTATTAATGGCTTATGTGAAGCACTTGTAAGAAACTATATAAACAATCTTGGGAGAGGAAAGAAGCTTGAACCTCCCTTTATATTTCAGGGGGGAGTAGCTGCTAATAAGGGTATCAGGGTAGCCTTCGAAAGGGAGGTAGGGCATGAAGTAGTTATTCTGGAGCATTATAATGTGATGGGAGCAATAGGGGCTGCAATACTTGCAAAAGAGTATATTGAAGGTACTGGTAAAACAACCAGGTTCAGAGGCTTTGGCATCAGTGAGTTTGATTTTATTCCTGCAAGCTTTGAATGCAGCGGCTGCGACAACTCCTGCGAGGTAATCAAGGTGGAAATGGACAGGAAAGTTGTGGCAATGTGGGGTGACCGGTGCGGTAAGTGGACTAATTCAGTAGTCAGTTAGATTTTTTCTGAAAAATTGCATATATTTATCCCTTCTGTAATAACTTTATATAAAGAAATATAAAGGACTTCGTATAATACTTTTTGCGAAATATCCGTTGCATTGTTCATTCAGATTTCGCAAAAAGTTTCCTGAATGTTATTGAATTCGCACTATACCCAATATAAATGCTAAAGTGCGTTCAATATATAGACTATGATGGGAGGGATATTTATAAAACCGAAAATTGTTATAATTACTAAGAAGAATCTAATGATGTATGCTGCACTACTGCTGATCCTGGTAATTGGCTTGGTCTTACTGTTTACATTAAGAAGTAATGAGGTAGGGCTTGCTGCCTCCGGTTATACATATCTGAGATACAATGATGGGGTATATGTAGGTGTTGAAAATACAGAGTCAGGGGATGTGAAGGCGGAGGTAACCATAAAGAACAAAAGGATAAAGGATATAAAGCTTATCGAGATGCCTGGCGAATACATAAGTAATAACCCCAATATCAATGATGAAATATCCGATATAATCTATACAACAATAAAGTCACAAGATGTAGCAACTTCAGATGATACAGGAAATACCTCCTATGTGCTCAGCAAGGTGGTAAAGGCAGTAAGGAATGCCTTAAATGAATCTTTAATAAAGCAGTGAAAATTAAAATCTCAATGGTATTTATACCATTGAGATTAGTTGTCTATTGGTTACGTTTGCATTTAGGGCAATAGCCAAAGAAATATAGCTGTTGGCTAACCAATTTGTAACCGGTCTTACTTTCTACCTGTTCTAAAAGGTCAAAAATCATTTCGTCATCTACATCCTCAACCTTCCCGCAGGCTGTACATGTAATATGAGGATGCTGACTGACATTTGCATCATATCTGAATTTGTCTTCACCTACGTTAAGCTCTTGTACTAGCCCAAGATCCTTAAATACTTCAAGAGATTTGTATACAGTCGCAAGACTCATTGTGGGATATATAGGCTGCAGCTTACTGTATACCATGTCCACACTTGGGTGTTCCTTAGTATTTCTTAATATATCGTAGACGGCTAAACGCTGGGGAGTCACTTTATAACCCTTTTCCTTCAGATATTTAATTAAATCAACCATAATCATTCCTCCAGCGAGTAAATATTATAATATGTAGGAAGTATAGATTATATCAATTTGCCACTTTCCATAAAATCCTTGGCAGATAAAATTGTATAATAGAAAACCTTCCATATACAAAAGCATAATGTAAAAAGTAATATTTGTCAATACATATTATACAAATCTTGGCAATTTTGATAAAAAATTCATAAATTTGTCATATTTTTATAAAATAAAGTAGGGATGAGATAATCTCACCCCTATAAACCAGCCGCTTTTTTTACTGCTTTTTGGTGTCCCGGATCCAATCTGCTTCCACTGTGAGTCCTGCTGTTTTTAAAGTGTATACAGAAATGTCCTTTCATATCATTGTTTCCTATAGATTCACCGCCATGAGGCATCCCGTTCATTGAAGCAGCGATTTTTCTTAGAACGCCATTTTTATCCGTTATAGTTACAATTATGGCTCTTCTGTCCCAGCTCCAGCTTCCATATATACTTTTCATAATTTTTGTATCTTCTGCTGTTAAGGGTTCAGAGTCAGCGTGGTTTCTGCCGTATAATCTCTTAACCTTAAATGATTTGCCTGTAGCTATGTCGGTTACTGTAGCTTGTTTACCTTTTTCATAAATATATTGAACCTCTTTAAACCAATCAAGGTATTCACCTTTTGTGTTTGCGGTATTGGTATCTTCTTCAGAATTATTTTTTACATCCTCATTGGTGCCTTCCGGAATTTTAACTTCCTGATCTATTTGCAGAATCGTATCGCTGTCGAATTTATTTTCGCTCTCTATTGCTTCTGCGGTAACACCATAATCCTCTGCTATGGATTCTACAGTATCTCCTTCTTTTACAATGTATACATCCTGATTGTGCTCATATATGTTGCCAAGCTCAGAGCTATCCTGTACCGTAGCGGCAGGAGCCGCAACCTCCGGTTTAGTCTCAGTGGGTTCTGTTGGATATGACTTCACTACTTTTACTACATTTGGTATAATAACATAATCGCCGATTGTAAGTATGCTGTTTTCATTAAGACCGTTGTATTTAAGAATGGAATTGACGGATACGTTATAATCGGCTGCTATATCCCATATAGTATCGCCTGTTTTGACTTTATACCGGATATCGACCTTGGCAGTATCCGTTTTGGCAGATCCGGAACGGCTGGGAATTGTGATATTCTTTCCGGTAAGTTTATTAAGCCAGCCTATTGTTGTAGATCCTAATACACCATCAGCGCCCAAGTCGTATTTTTTCTGGAATTTCAATACAGCATCATAGGTGACTTCCCCAAAATAGCCTGTACATACTTCATCAAAAAAGCCCAGCTTCTTGAGTGCTTCCTGCGCTTCTGCTATCTCAGGAGAGTTGTCCCCCTTCTTAAAAGGGGCAGCATCGGCGTATGCAGGAATAGTCATAGTGAAAAATAAGGTTAATGATAATGTGATAAGAAAGGTTCTCTTTATATTGCTCTCTTTCATATGGATTCTCCTCTCAAAGGGCTTGCGAGGTTAGTTGACGGGTTCGGGTCGAGAGTAACCCTAAGCATTTTAATATATGTCATGCTATTCACCCCAGAGGCATGTCCCCCGCTTCCATAAAGGAATTCAGCCTGTCTATAATTTTATTATACTACAGTATAATACTTATGTGAAGCTAAAACTTTCCATTCACACAATATTTGGAATATGCAGGAAATACATAACATTAGTCGAATTAAACAATAATAATGTGGATAATGGGCAATAGGTCATGAGGGCTACGGGATGCAGGAGGAGAAAAGGTGAATAGCGTGGTGGAAATATGAGAAAACTTACAGCCTTGATTGTACTTGTAAGCTTATTTATATCCTTTGGCTGTGGAGGAGAATGCAGCCGGCAAGATATTCTAAAGAGCAGTCAGAGTAATATAAAAAACGACATAGTGCAGGAAGAGGTACAGCAGAAAGGGGAAGAGGAAGAACTGGTGCTCGCTTTTGTCGGGGATATTATGTTTGATAAGACTGTTGCAGGCTTTATCAAATCAAAAGGGGGGGATTATATTTTTCAAGGTTATGAAAAATACTTCAAAGAAAGCGACATCGTATTCGGAAATCTTGAAACCTCTATGAGCGACAGGGGGCAGCCTGCACAGGGCAAGGAATATACCTTCAGGAGCAGCCCTAAGGTTATCCCATTTTTGAAAAAAAACAATTTTACTGCATTAAGCATTGCAAATAATCATGTGTTGGATTATGGAACTACTGCATTTAATGATGCTATGAAAATAATGAAAGAGAATGGGATAAGTTATGGAGGAGGGGGTTCTAATAAGAAAGAAGCCTTGGAAGGTGTTGTAATAGAAAAGAAAGGCATAAAAATAGGCTTTATTGCATTTACAAAGGTGACCCCCAGTGCGGATTGGTATGCAGGAGCTAAAAAGCCCGGTATTATAGGAGCTTACAAGGTCCATGAGGCAGAGGTTTTGAAAGCGGTTAAGGATTTGAATTCCAGATGCGACATTATGGTAGTCTCGCTGCATTGGGGAAAGGAAGGGTCAGCAGTTGTCAGAAATCAGGATATAGAGCTTGCGCATAAATTAGTTGACTCCGGAGCTGATGTTATTATGGGGCACCATCCTCATGTAGTGCAGAGTATTGAATTATATAAAGATAAACTGATAATATACAGCCTGGGAAATTTTATCTTTACTACCTCATACAGTGAATTAAATAATAAGACAATAATGACAACAGCAAAGTATGACAAGAGCGGCAAATTGAAGGCTGTAGAAGCAATACCGGGTATAATTAAATGGGGAAGGCCAGTTCCTATGGAGCCGGCTGAGGGAAAAAAATTTATAGATTATCTGAACAAAATGAACATTAATATAAAGCTATAATACCAAAAACCGGATAAAGTGGGGAGGGGATGTGGATGGACAAGCAGCCCCATAACTCCTGCGACTATAGGAGTTATGATTTTCTAGGTGCACATATTGATAATATTGATGGAATTTGTGGGACTGTATTTCGTATATGGGCTCCGAATGCCGATGCAGTATATTTAATAGGAGATTTTAACAGCTGGAAAGGCGCGGACTTCAGTATGGCGAAGGATGCGGATTCAGGTATATGGTCAATATTTATCCCAAATTTAAGTGAGTGGGATATGTATAAATATGAGGTGCATGCCAAGAGTGGAAGGGTTCTTGCGAAGTCAGACCCCTATGCTTTTTATTCCGAGCTTCGTCCCGGCAGCGCATCAAAGCTGGTTTCTCTCAAAAGCTATAAATGGGATGATAACATATGGATGGAACAACGAAAAAGTAAGAGTGTATATGAAAATCCAATAAATATTTATGAAGTACATGCAGGTTCATGGAAGCAAAAGACTAACGGCGGGTACTATACTTACAGGGAGCTTGCAGATGAGCTTGTGGGTTATGTGAAGAATATGGGCTATACACATATAGAGTTGCTGCCTCTTTCAGAGCATCCCTTTGACGGCTCCTGGGGGTATCAATCTACCGGCTATTACTCGGTAACCAGCAGGTATGGCTCACCTTATGATTTTATGTACTTTGTCGACAAATGCCACAGGGAGGGTATCGGGGTGGTTTTAGATTGGGTCCCGGGGCATTTCTGCAAGGATGACAACGGCTTGAGGTTATTTGACGGTACTGCCCTTTATGAGTACAGTGACCCTAAAAGAGGTGAGAACTATAACTGGGGCACCTGTAATTTTGATCTTGGAAAGCCTGAGGTGCAAAGCTTTTTAATATCCAATGCGGTTTTCTGGTTTGAAATGTATCATATAGACGGGCTTAGAGTTGATGCAGTAGCCAGCATGCTTTACCTTGACTTTGGAAGAGAGCCCGGAGAGTGGGTACCCAATAAACATGGAGGCAGAGAAAACCTTGAGGCTGTGGAATTTATCAGGAAGCTCAATAACGTAGTTTTTGAACACTTCCCTAATGTGCTGATGATAGCTGAGGAGTCTACTGCCTGGCCGCTGGTGACAGCACCGGCCTACCTTGGCGGACTTGGCTTCAACTACAAGTGGAACATGGGCTGGATGAACGATATGCTTAAATACATGGCAATGGACCCGGTACACAGAAAGTGGCATCACAATCTGATTACCTTTTCACTTATGTATGCATATTCAGAAAATTACATACTTCCGCTGTCCCATGACGAAGTTGTGCATGAAAAAAAGTCGCTCCTTGATAAAATGCCGGGAGACTATTGGCAGAAGTTTGCAAACCTTCGGGTATTCTTTGGGTATATGGCTTCACATCCGGGTAAGAAGCTTTTGTTTATGGGCGGAGAGTTGGGACAGTTCATAGAATGGCGCTATGCCTATGGCTTGGACTGGTTACTGCTGGAGTATGAAATGCACAGGGGAATTCAACATTATGTAAAGACACTTAATGATATTTATTTATGCGAACCCGCGTTGTGGGAGCTGGATCATGTACCCGGAGGTTTTGAATGGATTGATTGCAATAATTGCAATCAGAGCATAATAGTTTTCATGCGCAAAGGTAAAAAGCCAAGCGATACAATTATCATAGTATGTAATTTCACTCCTGTGGTTTATGAAGGCTACAGGATAGGAGTGCCATATAGCTGTAATTACACTGAGATAATAAACAGTGACTGGCAGGAGTTCGGGGGCTCAGACCAGAGAAACACAGGAGTATTAAGGGCCCAGGAGCAGAAATGGCAGAATCAGAAGTACTCAATTGAAATAAAGGTACCGCCTCTTTCTGCTGTATATTTTAAATCGGTGGATTTTCGCAAACCCATTGCCCATTGCCCAAAAATTGAGGAGGGATATGCATGAGGAAAAAAGAATGGATTGCCATGATTCTGGCTGGCGGACAGGGAAGCAGGCTTACATTGCTTACCAAAATGATTGCAAAGCCTGCTGTATACTTTGGAGGCAAATATAGAATCATTGATTTTGTGCTGAGCAATTGCTCCAATTCCGGAATTGATACTGTAGGTGTACTGACACAGTATAAGCCGCTGGTTTTAAACTCATACATAGGGATAGGAAGCCCGTGGGATCTGGATAGAAAAAATGGAGGGGTCACACTGCTGCCTCCCTATGTCAATGAAAAAGGAGGAGAATGGTATAAAGGTACTGCAAATGCAATATATCAGAATATTAATTTCATTGATGAGTGTGATCCTGATTATGTTGTAGTACTTTCGGGAGATCACATATATAAAATGGATTATTCAAAGATGCTGGATTATCATAAGGAAAAGTCAGCGGATGTCACTATAGCAGTGATAGAGGTTCCTTGGGAAGAGACCGAAAGGTTCGGAATTATGAATACTGATTCTGACGACAAAATATATGAGTTCGATGAAAAACCCAAGAATGCAAAAAGTAATCTTGCCTCAATGGGTATCTACATTTTTAACTGGAAGGTCTTAAGAAAGTATCTTGTGGAAGATGAAGCAGACCTTAATTCCAGCAATGACTTTGGCAAAAACGTGATACCCAGTATGCTGAATAATGGAATAAGGCTTTTTGCATATCCTTTTTCCGGCTACTGGAAGGATGTAGGGACAATAGAAAGCTTATGGGAAGCTAATATGGACTTATTAAAGGAGGATAACAAGCTTAACCTTTTTGACCCAAACTGGAAGATATATTCGGTAAATCCTATTAAGCCGCCTCATTTTGCAGGCGATACTGCCATTATAAAAAATTCACTTATCGGTGAAGGCTGCATAATATATGGTGAAGTAAAGAACTCAGTTTTGTTCCCCGGAGTCTATGTGGGCAGGGGTACTAAGGTTATTGATACCGTGGTTATGCCCAAGGTAGTAATTGGTGACAATGTCACAATAGAACGCACCATAATTGGTTTGGAATCAGTAATTAAGAACGATTGCAGAATTGGTGACAGCAAATCCAAAGCTATAACTCTTGTCGGAGAATATGAGCAGCTGCCGGAGAGCACAGTTTGCAATGAGTGATTGGAGTATAACTGACTGAGGGAGGTAATATTATGCTGGATTATATGGGAATAATCAATTTAAACGATAGGGAGGACAACATTAAGGAGCTGACTTACCATAGACCTATTGCTTCAATACCGATAGCGGGAAGATACAGGATGATAGATTTTACGCTTTCGAATCTTGTAAATGCGGGGATTCAAAATATCAGTATATTCACACAGCATAAATACAGGTCGCTTCTGGATCACCTGGGAACAGGAAAATCATGGGACCTGGACAGGAAAAATGACGGACTGTTTATAATGACTCCTGTAATCAGCAATTACAATACCGGTATACAAAGGGGAGATATCGAAAACTTTAAGAATCACATAGATTATATTCATTTGAGCAAGCAAAAAAATGTCATAGTCACCTCAAGCAGCATGGTATGCAACCTGAACTTTGAGGATGCAATCAAGTATCATAATGAAACAGAGGCAGACATTACAATTATATATAAGAGAGCAGAAAACTGCTTTGTGGATTTCCAGTACTGCAATACATTTACTATTGACGGAGAAGGCAGGATAAAAAGTTCTGTTTTAAACCTTGGAAAAGAAAATGAATGCAATATTTCAATGGATATGTTCATAATGAAGAAAGAACTGTTTTTAGACATTGTAAACACCTGTGTATCAAGAGGCGATTGCAGTTACTTCAAGCAAGCTGTACATAATAATTTGGATAAGCTGAAAGTATATGGGTATAAGTATGAAGGGTATCTTTCATGTGTCAGTTCAATACGCAGTTATTATAAGACCAGTATGCAGCTTTTGGATTTGAATATTTCAAAGGAGTTGTTTTCTAAAAATGGTCTTATATATACAAAAGTAAAGGATGAACCACCTACAAAATATGCAGAAAATGCGAATGTTACAAACTCGCTTGTAGCAAATGGCTGCATAATAGATGGACAGGTGGAGGATAGTATAATATTCCGAGGCGTTAGGATAAAGAAGGGAGCAGTGATTAAAAGCAGTATTATAATGCAGAACTGCCTTATTGAAGAGAATGTCCTGTTGAAAAATATAATATTGGATAAAGGTGTAAGAATCACTCCGGATAAGCAGCTTAAGGGGGATGAAAACTATCCTATTGTTATTGAGAAGAAAGCTATTATATGATAAGTATTAGGAGGCAAATATGGCTGTTAGTAAAGATAGGTTAAAAAAAGATTATTTGAAAAAGCTTATGAATATGTATGCAAAAAGCTTTGAAGATGCATCAAATAGTGATAGGTATTCGGCTCTTGGGAGTCTTGTAAGAGATTATGCAGCAGAGAATTGGGTAAAGACAAAGGAAGAATACCGCAGCAAAAATGTAAAACAGGTATACTATTTCTCGATTGAATTTCTGCTGGGGAGGCTCATGGGCAACAATCTGATTAATTTAGGACTGGAGAAAGTGTGTGAGGATGTACTGCAGGAGCTTGGCTGCACTCTTGGGGAGATAGAGCCTGCCGAGCCGGATGCGGGGCTTGGCAATGGCGGACTTGGAAGGCTTGCAGCTTGTTTTCTGGACTCCATGGCATCCACCGCAATACCCGGTCACGGTTGTGGAATAAGGTATAAGTACGGCCTATTTCAGCAAAAAATTGTGGACGGCTATCAGGTGGAGCTGCCTGAGAATTGGCTCAGGGAAGGAAACGTCTGGGAGATGAGAAAGGCTGATAAGGCTGTGGAAGTCAGGTTCGGTGGTGATGTTGCCGCCGGATATGAGAACAACAGGCTTAAGTTCATACATGAAAACTATGATACTGTATTGGCTGTTCCTTATGACACACCTATAATCGGCTACGAGAATGGAACGGTAAATACCTTAAGGCTCTGGAGTGCGGAAAATCCGGAAAAGGACTTCGATTTATCCTCCTTCAGCAAGGGTGAATATATGAAGGCAGTAGAGCACAAATACTCTGTGGAGTCCATTTCCCAAGTGCTTTATCCGGATGACAGTTATGTGGAAGGCAGGAAGCTCAGGCTAAAGCAGCAGTATTTCTTTGTGTCTGCAAGCTTGCAGAGCATTATCAGGGATTATAAGCTTACGAACCGGAACATTAAGGATTTTGACGAAAAGGTGGCAGTACACATTAATGATACCCACCCTGCTGTTGCAATACCCGAGCTGATGAGGATCCTTATGGATGAGGAAGGACTTGACTGGGATAATTCATGGAAAATTACCACCAATACAATTTCATATACCAATCACACAATTTTATCCGAAGCTATGGAAAAATGGCCGATTGATATGTTTAAACCGTTGCTGCCGAGAATTTATATGATAATAGAGGAGATAAACGAGAGATTTTGCAGAGACTTATGGAACAGATATCCGGGACAGTGGGAAAAAATATCCAGAATGGCTATTACAGCGGACGGGTATATAAAGATGGCTCATCTTGCAATAGTGGGAAGCCACAGTGTCAACGGGGTTGCCAAGATTCACACCGAGATATTGAAAAAACAGGAGCTTGTGGATTTCTATCATTTTTATCCATATAAATTCAACAATAAGACCAATGGTATTACTCATAGAAGATGGTTGTTAAAATCGAATCCTGAGCTTGCAGAGCTTCTATGGGATACCATAGGGGATAGCTGGACAAAACATCCTACTGACCTTATTAAGCTTTTGAAATATCAGGATGATGCGGCAGTACAGGAAAGGGTAAGACAGATAAAACATAACAATAAACTGGAACTGGCTAAAATAATAAAGCAGAAATGCTCAATAGATGTAGATCCGTATTCGATATTCGATGTTCATATAAAAAGGCTTCATGCATATAAGCGGCAGCTTTTAAATGTGCTTCATATTATGTACCTTTACAATTCTCTTAAAGAGAATCCCAAGCTTGATATCGTCCCCAGAACCTTTATATTCGGGGCTAAAGCGGCACCCGGCTATCAGCTTGCAAAGCAGGAGATAAAGCTTATAAACACCCTTGCCGATAAGGTAAACAATGACAAAACCATTGAGAATAAGCTTAAGGTTGTATTTATGGAAGACTATAAGGTGTCTCTGGCAGAAAAAATAATACCGGCTGCCGAAGTCAGCGAACAGATTTCAACGACGACTAAGGAGGCTTCCGGCACAGGTAATATGAAGCTTATGATGAACGGTGCCATTACTGTCGCTACGCTGGATGGAGCGAATATCGAGATAAGGGACGAAGTCGGGGATGAAAACATCATAATATTTGGAATGACTGAAAAGGAAGTGCTGGACTATTACAGAAATGGACGGTACAGCGCAATTGAGATATATAATGGCGATTTAAGGATAAAGACTGCTGTTGACCAACTTATAAACGGCTTCTTCCCGGTAAGCGGCATTGAGTTTTTAAATATACACAATCATCTGCTCTTACAAAACGATGAGTATTTTGTACTGAAAGACTTCAATAAATATGCTGAAGCGCACAAATGGGTGGATGAGCTCTACAGGCAAAAATCCAGATGGACAAGAATGAGTATAGCAAACATAGCCCATTCCGGAATTTTCTCAAGTGACAGGACAATCTCGGAGTATGCTACAGGCATATGGGGGGCAAAAGGGGTGGTTAAATGATGGATATTACGATTTTTCATAATTCCCATGAAGAAAAATACCGTTCTCCTTTTGGTGCGGTTAAGTGCGGCAGCAAGGTTTCCCTTGGGCTTACAGTGCATACCTCAAAGCCGGTTAACTCCGTATTTGCTATAGTAAGCTTTGACGGCGGCAGTGAACAGAGGGTGGAATTGAGCCTGAAAGACAGTCAGGGTGAGCTGCTTTCTTATGCCGGCAATATAGAAGTGATGCGGGAGCCGGGACTAGTGTGGTACTATTTTGAGCTCGTTATAGACGGAGAAAAACACTATTATGGGAATAATGAAAAATCCCTTGGGGGTGAAGGGTGCATACACAGCACAGTTCCTCCCCGGTATCAGATTACAGTGTACATGGAGGGGGCAAGAACTCCCAACTGGTATAAGAAGGCCATAATGTACCAGATATTTGTGGACAGGTTTAAAAACGGAAGCAGGGATGGCAGAGTTTTAAACCCCAAGAAAAATAGTTTTATATATGCAAATTGGGAGGATACACCTACTTATATAAAAGACTGCGGGACGGGTTCTATAACCCGGTGGGATTTTTTCGGAGGAAATTTACAGGGGGTAATAGACAAGCTGGATTACCTGAAGGAGCTTGGGGTGTCAGTGATTTACCTGAATCCTATTTTTGAAGCACCCAGCAACCATAAGTATGATACTGCTGATTACATGAGTATAGACCCTATGTTCGGAAGCAGTGAGACCTTCAAGGAATTATGCCGGAAAGCGGGACAGCTTGGAATGTCCGTTATGCTGGATGGGGTTTTTAGCCACACCGGCAGTGACAGCTTGTATTTCAATATGTATGGAAACTACCCCGGTATAGGAGCATACCAGTCTCCAGAATCTCCATATTACTCCTGGTACCGCTTCAATTGTGGCAAGGATGACTATGAATGCTGGTGGGGAGTTAAAAGCCTTCCCAATGTCAACGAAATGGACCCAGGCTATGTTGAATTTATAATCACGGGGCACGATAGCGTAGTCAAGCATTGGATGGATTTGGGAGCAAAAGGCTGGCGGCTTGATGTAGCAGATGAGCTTCCCGATGAATTTATTCATCTGCTTCGTAAGACAATGAAAGAGAAGGATGCTGATTCCGTGCTTATGGGAGAAGTATGGGAGGATGCATCAAACAAGGCAAGCTATGGTGTAAGAAGGGCTTACCTTATGGGAGAAGAACTGGATTCGGTAATGAACTACCCTTTTAGGGGGATTATGATAGATTTTTTTACGGGAAGATACGATGCGAAGCAGGCAAATGAATTACTTATGAGTATCTATGAGAACTACCCTATCCACAATTTCTACTGCAATATGAATTTAATCAGCACCCATGACGTTCCAAGAATATTGACTATACTGGGGGAAGCCCCTCCAGAACAGCAGCTTTCACAACTGCAAAAAGAAAGGTATCGGCTGCCGGAAAGTCAGAAAGCTCTTGGAATAGCAAGGCTTAAGCTTTTGTCACTTATACAGATGACCTTCCCTGGTGTTCCCAGTATATACTATGGAGACGAAGCGGGACTCGAAGGGTACAAGGATCCCCTAGACAGAGGAACTTACCCTTGGGGACATGAAAATACAGAGCTCCTTGAATGGTATAAGAACATAACCTCAATAAGAAGCAAGTATGATGTAATGAGTACCGGAAAATGGATTCCCGTATTGGCTTGCGGGGATACGTACGGGTATATCAGAAAAATTGAAAACGGCAGGGATGTATTCGGCGGGCAGTGCGGAGATAATACTGCCCTTGTACTGGTAAACAGAAGCAAGGACGCTAAGTTCCAAGTGTCCATAGATACAGGCGGATTGATGAAGGGAATGGCGTATGACCTGCTTGATGGCGGCAAGGCTGTTGACCTTGGAGAAGGCAGCCTGGACATTACCTTAGGACCTTTGCAGGGGAAGTTATATATATCAAAACTATAGGAATATAAGAGGTAAGAATGAGTATAATAGAATCCATACTTAAACAGAGTGATAAGCTTCAATCGGAGAAAAGCAGGAAGGACAGAAAAGGCAAGGGAGTATTCTATACTCCACCTGAGATCGTAGAAAGAATGACGGAGAAAGTGCTGGGAGGGCTTGACCTGTCAGCCGATCCATATGTCAGGATACTGGACCCTGCTTGCGGCTCCGGGCTTTTCCTCATAAAGACTTTCCAGGTACTTAAAGACAAGTTTGAAAAAAACTTAGATGTAATACTAGACAGGAATAAGGAACTGGAAGGAAGGCTGCAAAAGGATGATATAGGCAGCTTTATTGTTGAAAACAACCTGTGGGGTGCAGACATTGACCGGAAAGCCCTGGATACAGCGGGAGAAATACTTACAAAGCTGGCAGGTAAAGCATGCCGGCCAAACCTGACATTATGCGACAGCCTGCTTTACCGAGTAGAGGGTGAGTACGATTACATATTAGGGAACCCTCCCTACATAGGGCATAAGCAGGTATCCGGCGAGTATAAGAAAGTCCTGCAGCAGCTTTATAAGGGTATTTACAGGGACAAGTCCGATATATCCTACTGTTTTTTTAAAAAGGGTATAGAACTTCTAAAAGAAGGCGGAAGCCTGAGCTTTATTACTTCCAGATACTTTATGGAGGGACCGTCGGCATCGGGGCTTAGAAATTATATAACTGGGAACTGTACCGTAAGTGAGATTATAGACTTTTATGGGGATCGTGTTTTTCAGGAGGCAGGAGTTGCAGCCTGCATAATTACACTGCGGAAGGGAAGCTATGGCGTCGAAACTTCAGTTTTGAAGCATAAGCAGAGGATAAAGTCTTCCGAAGAAGAACTATTTGCCCCATCAAGCTTTGAACACTTTGATGTAGGAAGATCGGTATTAAAGGATGAGGGCTGGGTGCTTTTAAGTCCTGAAAAATACGAAATCTTCTCTGCTCTGGAAGCAAAGAGCGGCTTGGCTCTGGGTGATATAGCCAATAACTATCAGGGCATTATAACCGGCTGCGACAGAGCTTTCATTGTAGACAAAAACGAGATTGAAGCATATGGCATTGAAGAGCCTTTATTAAAACCATGGATCAAAAACAGCAATATTTTAAAGCATGATATAAAGGCAGCTACACATTTTCTTATATATTCCGATTTTATTAAGACTGAGGAGGATTTCCCCAATGCCGTAAAATATATTTCCCACTTTAGGGACAGGCTTATAACGAGAAGAGAGTGCAGGAGGGGGATAAGAAAGTGGTATGAGCTCCAGTGGGGCAGAACCAATGAAGTTTTTGACACTCCCAAAATTGTATACCCATATAAGTCGGGAGACAGCCGCTTTGCAGTTGATGAAACCGGTTTCTATCACAGTGCCGATATATACAACCTCAAACTTAAGAAGGAATATGAAAAATACTTCTCATTAGATTACCTTGCAGCCATACTTAATTCCAGGCTTTTTGAATTCTATTTCAAATGCTACGCAAAAAAAATCAGCAAGGAGCTTTATGATTATTATCCAAATACTGTTCTTAGAATGAAAATCTCCGTACCGGACGCAGGAAACACTATACAGCAAATGGCCTGCGAGCTTAAAAACTGTAAAAATGAGGATGGCAGAAAGACTATTATATATGAAACTGATAGGGAAGTATATAAACTATACGGATTAAATAAAAAACAGATAGAGATTGTAGAAAACAATTCATAAGGGAGGGGTTGCAGTGCTTTTGCTGGCTGCGGCAGTAGCTCCGTCTGCTGCTTTATTATATTATTTTTATGCCAGGGATAAGTATGAAAAGGAACCCGGACGGGTGCTTCTTAAAGCGTTCTTAATAGGGGGGGGCTTGTCATACCTATACTTCTTTGTGGAGATGAACATACATGTATTTGATACAGCAGATAGCAGCCTGGTTGCCGCCGGGTATACTGCCTTTGTGGTGGCAGGGCTTGTAGAGGAGTCCTTCAAATTTCTATTTTTTTTCCTATACATATGGAGGAATAGGGAGTTCAATGAAATGTATGACGGCATAGTATATGCAGTGTTCATTTCCTTAGGTTTTGCTACGGTTGAGAATCTTGCATATGTGCTTTCGAGCGGTTTTAGTATTGCAATTGTAAGGTCGCTTACCGCTGTGCCTGCACATGCACTGTTTGCTGTGGCAATGGGCTATTATCTGGGCATTGCGAAATTTGCGAAGCCTCAATATAGGAATAAGTATATGATGCTTGGATTTATAACTCCTGTAATGCTTCATGGAATATATGATTTTATATTGCTTTCACATAAATTATATTTGCTGGCGCTTTTCATCCCTTACATGTTGTACCTCTGGAAAAGAGGGCTCAGGAATGTGGATGAACTGGTGGAATTCTCGTCTTTCAGGAATAAAGCGGGAGAACATCCGGATGCTAATGAGGATGAATAAGACAGCATATAGCTCAAGGTATAAAGAGAAAATTTGAAATGAACAGAAGAAGTAAAATAGTATGGAGGGGGTTAACATAGAAGATTTAGAGAAACTGTTGAGTATTGTTCCGTTGGGCATACTTCTGATGGATAGTACCGGCAATATATACTACAAGAATAAAAAAGCATCAGATGTGCTGGATATGTACAGTAAAATGCAAGAAGGCAGCAATATACTTCTTGATTTGCTTAAGGCATTGGTAAGCAATCCTAACAAAAAAATTGTAATGAGTGATAATAGTGAATTCTTTGTGAGGTTGCTGCCCCTGGATAACACAATTGGAAATAAAAAATACGGCATGATTTTTTATGATAAGGAATTTATGGACAATTATATAGCAAATGTCAATCTGACCGAATATGAATCCATCTTGGATTCTACACAGGATGCCATTTTTATTGATGACATGCACGGGAATACAGAGTGGATAAACAAGGCTTGTGAGCAGCTTTATGAGGTAAAAAGAGAAGATATTATTGGGGAAAACATCGATGATCTTGAAAAGGCAGGCATATTCTCGCCTTCTGTTGCAAAGCTGGTTTTAAAAAGCAAGGAACAGGTCAGTATTATGCACAGCAATAAATCGGGGAAGAAGATACTTACTACCGGTACTCCGGTGTTTGACAGCAAAAGAAAGATATTCAGGGTGATCAGCACATCAAGAGATATTACAGAATTAGTGTCTTTGAGAAACCAGTTGGAAGATTACCAAAATAAGCTGGGAGAGCTTAGAGAGCAGCAGTTGGAGAACATAGGGGATTTCATAGTCAAAAGTGAAAAAATGAAGGAAGTCGCATATCTTGCCAAAAGACTGGCACAAATAGATTCAACCGTTCTTATAACGGGTGAATCGGGTGTGGGTAAAGGAGAGATTGCCAAGTACATACACATGTCGGGTGATAGAAAGGACATGCCTTTTGTAAAGGTAAACTGCGGAGCTATACCGGAGTCTCTGCTGGAATCAGAACTGTTCGGCTATGAGTATGGAGCTTTTACCGGGTCTAAAAAGCAGGGCAAAATCGGTTTGTTCCAGATGGCACAGAGTGGAACTATTCTCCTTGACGAGATTAGTGAACTCCCTTTGAACCTGCAGGTTAAGATACTGCATGTCATTCAAGATAAAGAAATAAAGATGGTGGGGGGACTGAAAAGTATAAGCGTCGATGTTCGGATCATTGCCGCTACCAACCGGGATCTCTTAGCAATGGTCAGGGAAAAGAAATTCAGGGAAGATCTGTTCTATAGGCTGAATGTGGTACCCATATATATACAGCCGCTGAGAGAGAGGGCGGAAGATATCATCCCCCTTACACGGTATTTTCTCGATAAATACAATAAAAAATTCAATGCAAAAAAGAGAATAGATCCAAATACAATGGCCTCACTCATAAAATATTCCTGGCCGGGAAATGTCCGCGAGCTTGAAAATATTATTGAGAGGTTAGTTATCATAACATGTGATGATACAATACTGCCGCAGAATCTGCCCAACTATATTATAGAAAAGGCAGACAACTCATTAGATATAGCAATTCCACCGGTTGTGAGCTTAAAGGATGCCACGGAGGAAGTGGAAAGGCAGATTATACTGAACACCGTGAAAAAGTATAAGACCACCAGAGAGGTAGCAAAGGCGCTGAAGGTCAGCCAGCCTACTATTGTAAGGAAGATGAGCAAATATCACATAAATGATGCAAATATGTATCTTCTTGATTAATAATTGTATCAGATATGAAACTTCATAGAATAAGCAAGTTCAAAGTATAGGGAATAAATGTTCTATAAAATATTGCATTACGCTGGATAATTTTATTAAATCAAACCCCCGGCGCAGTGAGGTATAGACGTTATTCCCTGTCTTTTTTCCTAATTCCCCCTCCGCCTATTATCTTCCTCATAACCACATCCTGTTGCTATTTCCAAGTTTTGGCATAAAAATTGCTATATATTGCTGGAAAGGAAAACTGATAAATTTCAATTTATAACCGGCATAAGTTTTCCCAAAAAGTTAGTAAGTTTATATAGCAAAAATTAAGTATTTATTTGAGGGGGAAGGAAAATGAGCAATGAGGCAATTCTGAATGTATCAGAATATGTGGCAGAACTTGTGAAAAGAGCTCGTACAGCACAGGCGGTGGCAGAAAACTACACACAGGAGCAAGTGGATAAACTGGTCAGAGCAGTTGTGTGGAACATAGTAAAGGATGGCCCGGCGCAAGAAATTGCTAAGCTTGCTGCAGAAGAATCACGTATGGGCAATTATGAAGGGAAATACAACAAGCTTATGGCTAAGGCAAAAGGCTGTGTCCGTGATATGATGGGTAAAAAATCCGTGGGCGTTATAGAAATTGATGAAGAAAAACAGATAATGAAGATTGCAAAGCCTGTAGGAGTTATTGGAGCGCTCTGTCCCTGTACAAACCCTGAAGCAACACCTACTGTAAAAATAGCCGGCGCGCTTAAGGGAAGAAATGCAATAATACTTGCACCTCATCCAAGAACTAAGAAGACTAATACTTTGATCGTTAATATAGTAAGGGAAACCTTGAAAAAATACGGAGCGCCGGAAGATCTTGTAATAGGTATTGAAGAGCCTTCAATGGATTTGAGCAGTGAACTTATGAAACAGGTTGACCTGGTTATGGCTACAGGGGGAGCAGGCATGGTTAAGGCAGCTTATTCATCAGGAACACCGGCATATGGCGTTGGAGCTGGAAATGCAGTTGTAGTTGTTGACGAAACAGCAGATATCAAAGACGCTGCCAATAAAATAATGAGCAGTAAGACTTTCGACCTGGCAACAAGCTGTTCGGCAGAAAACTCCCTTATTATACAGGAGGATGTTTACAATAAGGTGATAGAAGCGCTTATCGCTGAAGGCGGATACCTGGCAAATGCTGAAGAAAAGGTAAAGCTTCAGAATGCAATATGGGAGGACGGCCATTTGAGCGCTAAAATAATTGCACAGACCGCAGAGACTATAGCAAAGGTTGCCGGAATAAGCATTCCTGAAGACAGGAAGTTTATAATGGTTGAAGAAACCGGTATCGGTGCAGATTATCCGTTCTCAGGAGAAAAACTGTCAGTAGTTTTGACACTCTACAAATATAAAAATTTCGAAGAAGCAGTAAACAGAGTGAACGAAATTACAAAATACCAGGGTATGGGCCACTCTTGCGGCATTCATTCCTTCAATGAAGATCATATTATGGAGCTTGCAATGAAGACCAAGGTAAGCCGTATGAATGTAAGGCAGGGTCATGCTCTGGCGAACACAGGTAATTGGTTTAATGGTTTGCCTTTTACAACAAGTCTTGGCTGTGGGAGTTGGGGAGGAAACATTGCTTCTGAAAATATCACATGGAAACACCTTATAAATACTACATGGGTATCAAGACCATTTCCACCTGTCAAACCAAAAGATGAAGAATTATTTGGTGATGTCATGAACGATTAATTTTTATTAAGGAGGGAAAGAAAAAATGGCTGAGAATGTAATGGATTACGGTAAAAAAGTAAGGAACGACGATTTATCATACAACCTGCACTCATGGTGTGCACAGGGAAATCTGAATCCTGTGGTTGTAAGAAAAGCAGAGGGAATATATTTTTGGGATGCAGATGGCAAGCGATATATGGATATGTCCTCACAGCTTGTAAATATTAATATAGGTCATGGCAACAAGAAGGTAGTAGAAGCGATCAAGGAACAGGCTGAGAAAATGGCATTCATGGGACCTGCCTTTGCTTTTGACTGCAAGTCCGAAGCAGCAAGAAAGATCATTGAAGTTGCCCCGGACAATATGAGCAAGGTGTTTTTTGTAAATGCCGGTGCGGAGGCAAATGAAAATGCTATAAAGATTGCCCGTATGTATACAGGAAAGCACAAGATATTTTCAAGGTACAGATCCTACCATGGAGCCAGCTATGGTGCTGCAAATCTTACAGGAGAGCAGAGGAGATTCCCAAGTGAGCCTGGAATACCCGGCTTTGTAAAGTTCTTTGATCCTTACCTGTACAGAGCTCCATTCCCGTTTGCGAACGAAAAGGAAGCTACAAAGTATTATATCGGGCAGCTCAGAGAGCAGATTTTGTATGAAGGGCCGGAGCATGTGGCTGCAATATTTTTGGAAACCGTAACAGGCAGCAATGGCATAATCATACCTCCAGACGGGTATCTACAGGGTATCAGGGATCTCTGCGACGAATTCAACATCGTTATGGTATGTGATGAGGTTATGGCTGGTTGGGGAAGAACAGGAGAATGGTTTGCAGTCGATAATTGGGGTGTAAAACCTGACCTTATTACCTTCGCAAAGGGCTCAACCTGCGGATATATACCTCTTGGCGGTGTTATTGTAAGCCAAAAGATTGCCAAGTACTTTGATGAAAACACACTTTGGTGCGGCTTGACATACAGCGGGCATCCAATAGGCTGTGCGGCAGCATGTGCAACATTAGATGTATATAGGGAAGAAAAGCTCATTGAAAATTCCAAAAACATGGGTAAAGTGCTTGGTAAGGCACTTGAGGGATTAAAGAAAAAACATGCAAGTGTTGGCGATGTAAGATATATAGGTTTATTCTCCTGTATAGAGCTTGTAAAAGACAAGGCAACAAAGCAACCACTTGTAGAATACGGCAAAGATCCTGACAAGGTCATGAAGAAGATACTTGGAATGCTTGTCAGCGAAGGATTCTGGACTTATACTCATGAAAACATGATAATTATTGCACCGCCGCTCATCATTAATGAGGAACAGCTAGGTGAAGCGATGACTATAATGGATAAGGTACTTGATTTTGTTGACAATATGATAAAAGCATAAGAATTGCATCAAGGATAGTACCTCACTATCGGTAAGAATGGTGAGGTACTATTTTTAGTTCGCCTGTTATATTTGCAACTCTGCTAATGTAAGGGTTCATGGCAGATGTTCACTATGGAATTATAACATATCCGGTAATGGATGAGCATATACATGAAATAAAGTATCGCAGAAGGTCGGACAAGAAGCAAAAATGACAAATATTCTGAAAGTTGATAATTCTATAAATCAAATGATTCAATGCTGAATCTATCCTCTGAAGGTACAATCCCTTGGAAAATATGGTAATTTTTGTTATCGATGGATATTTAGCAGAGAATGTTTGATACAAAAATGTATCAGAAACTGCATTGGTATCATTTTTATTCCTTTAAACCGCCAAAATAGGAACAAAATGTAGTATATTATTCTGGCACGATAATTGCATTATGTAAAAATGTGGAATTTTTTTATTATTTCGACTATTGAAAAGATTTTAAATGTGCATTTTGTTGAGATTTCAAAGGTTGCGTACTATTGTGCATTTAAAGGAGTGATGTCCAACAAAAAGCTTTTGTACTCAAAAACATTTATATGAGGGGGGCAGCTAAAATGTATAGTTGTGACAAAGAAAGATTACAAGACAAGTTACTCACATTTAGTAAATTTGGTGATACCGGAAGAGGCGGGGTAACAAGATTAACTCTATCGGAAGCAGATCTGCAGGCAAGAGCAGAATTCTGCAAAAGAATGAAAGCACTGGGCGCAGATATTGTTACGGATGACATGGCAAATATCTATGCGACGATTAAAGGATCACAAGATCTTCCTGCAATTGCATTGGGATCACACTGTGACTCAGTAGTACAAGGTGGAAACTATGATGGCATTTTAGGAGTATTGACTGCAATGGAAGCAGCTGAAACCATAGTTACTGAGAAGATTCCACATCGCCATCCGATTACTGTTATGATCTGGACCAATGAAGAGGGAGCCCGTTTCGACCCTGCTATGATGTCATCAGGTGTTGTTACAGGTAAATTTGATAAGGCTAAAATGCTGGCCTCAAAGGATAAGGCAGGAATGACCTTTGGTGAAGCTTTGGATGCAAGCGGATACAAGGGTGATGAGAAGAACAGAATGAATTCAAAGGACTATATGGCTTTTGTAGAACTGCATATTGAGCAGGGTCCGGTGCTTGAGGCTGCAAAAATGGATATCGGTGTTGTAGAAGGCGTAGTTGGAATGGTCAATTATGAATTTGAATTTATAGGCCAGGCAGGCCATGCCGGGACTGTTCCGCAGAAAATGAGACAGGATGCTCTTTTTGCGGCTTCCGAGGCCATTCAATATCTACACAGGGAGCTTGACAAACTGGATGGCAAGCTGGTGTATACTACGGGTAGAATTAATTGTTCACCGAATGTACATACAATTATACCTGATCATGTCAAGTTTACCTTGGATGCAAGACATCAGGATCCGGAAGTGATAAAGCAGGTTGTTAAGATTATCGGAAACATTCCTGAAGAGCTTGCAAAGTGCAAGGTTAGCTACAAAGAATTATGGTCACGAAAGACTGTTGCTTTCAGTAAGGAAAAAGTTGATTTCGTTGAGAAGAATGCAAAAGAAAATGGCTATGCCTGCATGAGAATGTATAGCGGTCCCGGGCATGATGCTCAGTTTGTAGCTGATATGCTGCCTGCATGTTTTATATTTGTTCCAAGTATTGGCGGACACAGCCATTGTGAAATAGAAAAAACGCCGCTTGAGAATTGTTGGAAAGGTGCTAATGTATTGTTGCAGACAATCCTGGATATTGATAAGGAATAAAAAGAATATTGTGGTAATTATTACATATAAAGGAAAAACTTAAAAAACGTCGAAATATCTATATTATGTATTTTCTATTAGTAAATAAAAGTACAAAGGGTGATATAAGACAAAAGACAAAGTATACTTTGGGTTTGATTGTCTGGACTATTCCATATTTTAGCGGGGGTGATATCTAATGGCAAATACAAAGACACAAAGACAAGTGAATGGACTTTTCGAATTAACCGAAAACGCACGTAATAACCTTAAAAACAACCAATACTATAATGAGGATTTGGCACCGACAAAGCTAAGTGAGAGAACGTGGAAAGCTTACCATATAGCCGCATTGTGGATAGGAATGTCGGTATGCATTCCTACATACATGATGGCATCAGGCCTTATGGCTGCTGGCTTGAACTGGTGGCAAGCATTGGTAAATATTGCATTGGCCAATTTGATAATACTTATACCAATGCAGTTAAATTCCCATGCCGGAACAAAGTATGGTATTCCATATCCGGTATTTGCCCGTTTGTCTTTTGGCATTAGGGGATCACATATAGCAGCTATAGCTCGTGCAATAATCGCAGCAGGCTGGTTCGGCATTCAGTGCTGGATAGGCGGCGGAGCAATCAACACGATAATGGGTGCCATAAACTCTGACTGGGCGGCATGGTCCGGTGGAATATGGGTTTCCTTCTTTTTATTCTGGGCATGTAATGTTTGGATTGCATACAGGGGTTCGGAAGCCATCAAATTTATGGAGTCTTGGGGTGCTCCGGTATTGGGACTACTGTCATTAGCGCTTATAATTTGGGCGGTTAATGGAGTTCATGCAGCCGGTAAGTCAGTTGCCGATATTTTTGCGGCTCAGGCTACATATCAGCAGGGTAAGTTCTGGGCGGTTTTTCTTCCGGGACTGACGGCAAATATTGCTTTCTGGTCAACAATGGCACTTAATATTCCTGACTTCAGCAGATATGCAAAGACACAGAAGGATCAGGTTAAGGGTCAGATTCTTGGATTGCCTACAACGATGGCAGCATTTGCTTTCGTAGGAGTTTTCGTAACTGGTGCTACAGGAATAATCTATGGCGAATTCATATGGGATCCGGTAGTTGTCATATCCAGGATAGGCAGTCCGGTAGCTTCCATCTTGGGTGCCGTTGGAATAATCATTGCTACATTAACTACTAATATAGCGGCTAATGTAGTTGCTCCAGCAAATGGGATTTCAAACCTTAACCCAAAGAAGATAAGCTACAAGGTCGGTACTTTGGTAACCGGTATAGCAGGCATAGTGATAATGCCTTGGAAGCTTCTCTCCAGTGCACAGGCGTATATATTCGGCTGGCTTGGAACCTACGGTTTGTTCCTGGGTCCTCTTGCAGGTATGTATATAGCTGACTACTATATATACAGAAAAAAAGTATTGGACCTCAATGACCTGTTTACGGGCAGTGATGGAAGATACTGGTATAAAAATGGTTTTAACATGAAGGCTGTATATACATGGGTCATATCTGCTATCTTGCCGGTTACGGGAAAATTTGTTCCGGCCTTGAGCTTCTTTGCTGACAATGGTTGGATAATAGGCTTCCTGATTGCACTCATAATCTATCCGATTCTTATGAAGAGTAATACAGCTTCATTGGTATCAAAAGCAGAAAATGCAAAGATTACTATGGGTGCTTAATATTATAAGAAGCGGATACAATTCAAGTTAGTATAAAAGGGGTTGGCAGGTGCCTATCCCTTTTATATAAGAATTTTTACATGTAAGATGTTTATTGCAAAACATATAGGAGTTAAAAATAATTAATTAGGGGGTTGCTATTATGGATTTTATTATTAAGAATGGTACTGTTATAACTGCCACCGATACATATGTTGCAGATGTTGGAATAAAAGACGGAAAGGTTGTAATGATAGGACAGGACATAAAAGCAGATGGAGCAAAGGTATATGACGCCGCAGGAAAATATGTGCTGCCCGGTGCCATAGATGCCCATACTCACCTGCAAATGCCTTTCGGAGGCACAGTCTCGGCAGATAGTTACGAGGGCGGTACACGCGCGGCTGCATGTGGCGGTGTTACCACAGTTTTTGATTTTGTAATTCAGAAAAAAGGCCAGGGATTGATAGAGGCTGTCGAAGGCAGAAGGCGGATATGTGCTCCGCAGGCATGTGTTGACTATTCTTTTCATACTGCAATAACCGATCTCACACCTGAAATACTTGAAGAGTTTGCTGCGTCCGCTGAATATGGAGTACCAAGCTTCAAACTATTCATGGTCTATAAAAAGGAAGGCTTGATGGTTGACGATGGAGTGCTGGCGTCAGCACTGGAAAAGTCCAAGGAAACCGGCACTCTGATAGCAGTACATGCAGAAAACCCGGATTTGATAGATAAAAGAATAGAAAAGTTTCTTAAAGAAGGAAAAACTTCAGCCTGGTATCATTACGAGAGCCGTCCTGAATTTGTAGAAGCTGAGGCAGACAAGAGAGCCATTCATTGGGCAAAGGCTTTTAATGCTCCTCTGTATATCGTTCATCTGGCAAACAAAGAAGGCATGGAAGAGGTTATGAAAGCGAAGGATGAAGGCTATGAAATATATGCTGAAACCTGCCCGCAATATCTCTACTTCACAAATGACGTATACAAGAGAGAGGACGGCAGGAACTGGGTATGTTCACCGCCAATTAAGGGAAAGGAAAGCCAGGACGCTTTGTGGGCTGGTATAAAGCGTGGCGATATTGATACGATAGCGACCGATCATTGTCCCTTCCAATCCTATGAAAAAGATTGGGGTAAAGACAACTTCACAAAAATACCTAATGGCTGCATGGGTATAGAAAACCTTTACCCATATATGCTCAGTGAAGCAAATAAAGGGCGCTTAAGCTTCAACAAAGTTGTAGGGCTTTGTTCTTCCAATGTTGCAAAAATATTCGGCTGTGCTCCGGAGAAAGGGACTATCGCAATAGGAGCAGATGCAGATCTGGTGATATATGATCCAAACAAAGACGTTGTTATTTCCAAGGATAACATGCACTCTAACGTTGACCATACAATCTGGGAAGGTGTAGAGCTAAAGGGATATCCTGTTATGACCTTCTCAAGAGGCAAGCTGGTTTATAACGACGGTGAGTTTGTCGGCGAGCCCGGCTGGGGTAATTTTGTAAAATGTCGACCACGCAAATAAGAGCTTATGAAGGAGGAATGTAGATTGAAGGAAAAAGAGTACTTGAGGGAATCAAGAAAACCGTATTCGCCATTGAATGCAATTGAAGAGGCTTCAAGATGTCTGCTTTGCCACGATGCTCCATGCAGCAAGGCATGTCCTGCCGGAACAAATCCGGAAAAGTTCATAAGATCCATTCGCTTTAAAAATGTAAAGGGTGCCGTAGAAACTATAAGAGAGGCAAATATATTGGGAGCAACCTGTGCAAGGGTATGTCCTTATGAGAAGCTGTGCCAGGAAGCCTGCTCAAGAACAGGTATTGATAGGCCGATAGACATCGGAGCATTGCAAAGATATGCGACAGACTTTGAAAGAAGCAGTGGAATGAGAGTGCTTGAGGCTCCACCAGCCAATTTGGAAAAGGCAGCAATTATAGGAGCGGGACCGGCCGGACTTGCAGCAGCAGCCGGATTAGCAATGAAGGGCTATAAAGTGACGGTATTCGAAGCAGAAGAAAAAGCCGGCGGTTGGCTGACTTATGGTATAGTCCCATCCAGATTGCCGCAGGATGTAGTAGATTATGAGGTTGATTATGTAAAGAACCTTGGGGTTGAATTCAAGTTCAATACAATAGTAGGCAGGGATATTACAATTGACCGGTTGAAAGCTCAGGGTTTTGCTGCTGTATGTGTTGCGGTAGGACTCCAGGGTGCAGCAGCACTGGATATACCGGGTGCAAAACTTTCCGGTGTGACAACAGCAGTAGAATTCCTTAAAGCAGCAAAGCCTTCAGGTGGAAATGTTGAAGTACCTGCAAATGTAGTTGTAATAGGCGGCGGGGACGTTGCGATGGACTGTGCCGCAACTGCTAAGCAGTTGGGTGCAAAGGCAGTCACAATAGTGTACCGCAGAACCATCGAAGAAATGCCTGCAAGCAAGACTGAGCTTGAGGTTGTGCAGAAACTTGGCGTAAGCATACTTCCGAGTTTTAAGCCTGTGGAGATTATTGGCGAGAATGGCAGGACAAAGGTGTTTAAGGCAGTAGGTCTTGAATGGAAGGATAAAAACACATCTGTTGAGGTGGAATCTATAATACAGCTCAAGGCTGAGCTTGTCATACAGGCAATCGGACAGACGGCGGAAGATGTATCTTATACGGGACTCGAGGCTTCGGGAAAAGGACTTGTAGTTGCTGATAGTGAAAAAGGAACTACAAATATAGAAGGCGTATTCGCTTTTGGAGATATAGTAAATGGAGGCAAGACTGTTGTTGAAGCGGTTGCGAGAGGTAAAGCAGCAGCCCAGGCGGTTGATGAGTACTTAAACTGCAGGAGAATAGGTTGCTCTGCTTGCAAAGAGGCAGTTGCAGGGAAAGAAGGTGGAAGATAATATGGCAAAACGTAAAGATTTATCAGTGGAATTTTGCGGTTTAAAGTGTGAAAACCCGTTTTTCCTATCGTCTTCACCGGTAGGCAGTAATTATGAAATGTGTAAGAAGGCTTTGGAAAGCGGTTGGGGCGGAATATACTACAAAACAGTAGGCTACTGGATTCCTCAGGAATGCTCGCCGCGTTTTGATGCTACCCGTAAAGAGGGAACTGCTTTCGTGGGCTTTAAGAATATGGAGATGATTTCAGACAAGCCGACCGAGAAAAACCTCGAAATGATAGCACAACTGAAAAAGGACTTCCCTGACAAGGTAATTGCTGTTTCTATCATGGGTGAAAACGAAGAAGAATGGACTAAATTGTCTAAGGTTGTTACGGAAGCAGGAGCAGATATTCTCGAATGTAATTTCTCCTGCCCGCAGATGACTTCTCATGCAATGGGCTCCGACGTAGGGACAAATACGGAATTGGTTGAAAAATATTCAGCCGCTGTTAAAAAGGCTACCCACCTTCCGGTGCTGGCAAAAATGACGCCTAACATCACTACGATGGAAATCGCTGCCCGTGCTGCAATGAAGGGCGGTGCAACAGGCATATCGGCAATTAATACCCTAAAGAGTATTACTGAAGTTGATCTTGACAATTTTACCTGCCTGCCGATAGTTAATGGAAAATCATCAATATCAGGTTACTCAGGAAAAGCTGTGAAGCCGGTAGCACTGAGATTCATAGCGCAGATGGCAAAAGATCCGGAGCTCAGGGGTGTACCGATAAGTGGTATTGGTGGAATCGAAACTTGGGAAGATGCCTTGGAATTCTTACTTGTAGGAGCATCCAACCTTCAGGTGACGACTGCAATAATGCAGTATGGCTACAGGATAGTTGAGGATCTGATCAGTGGAGTTTCCTATTGGATGGAGGAAAAGGGTATTAACAATCTTTCTGAGATCGTAGGTGCAGCATTGCCGAATATTGTTCCGGCAGAGGATATAGAGCGTGATTTCAAGGTTTATCCGAAACATGACGATGATAAATGCATCGGCTGCGGGCGCTGTTATATTTCCTGCTATGACGGAGGGCATCAGGCTATAGATTGGGATACAACCAACAGAAGGCCGGTACTTAACGAAGAAAAATGTGTCGGGTGCGGTCTTTGCTGGGTAGTTTGCCCTGTAGAAAAATGCGTAGTACCTGACAAGGTTAAATTCCACAGCTTTGGAACGCCTCGTGATATCAATGTAATTGCAAAGAAACTCTAAAGCTGCAAGCTTGTAGTAAGGGGTTGTGTCTTCAGTTTACACTAAAGATACAACCCCATATATAACTAGCATATATAGTCTACAAATGCCTCCAGTCTTGTTTGAAAGCCTGCTTCGCCGGTCTGTTCATCAACTATCAGATAAAGTATCGGTATGTTATAATCCTTTTCAATTTGCGGAAGTATCGAGCGGGATACTATTTCCGGCATACAGGTCATAGGGTAAATCTGAATAAGTCCGTCATAGCCCAGCTTTGCATAATTAACTGCATGACCGATGCACTGCTGTGTATGCCCTCCGATAAGAGTAGGCAGATAAGGCTTTGAAAGCCTCTTTTCCATCTTATACCTCTTTCGTCCGGTAATAGGAAGTATTATAGTGTTCCTGGCCCAATCCTTTACTGTCATTGACCTGTGCACCTCTACTCCCAAATCTCCAAGCCGTTCCTCCACATTAAGGTTAGTGAAGGGCTCTATTATTGTATATATTTCTCCGATTATTCCTATTTTTACCGGTTTGAAACTGTTGTCTATATCAATCTTTCTTATACGGCTTTTGGTATCATGGATTAACTCTATCATTTGAGCTGTCCCCAGAGTATTCATAACGCTTTTTTTGAATTCATGCATAATTGTCCGGATTTCCGCTTTATTGACAGCTCTTGGCCTTGTGTAATAAAGCAGTTCATTCAGACTGTCTACTTCGCAGCATACCTTATATGCATTAATAAAAGCAGTTACAATACTTGCCTTGCTGCCTCCGGAGATTTTTCTTACAGCCTCATAGAATTTTCCGTATCCTTCCCTGGGAGGATCAAGAATAATTAAATCAATATCTTTATACCCTGCATCCTCCAGGGCTTGCTTTTGCAAGGGGCCATAGTAGCCAAACCGGCATGGTCCGCAGCTTCCGGTAATTAGTATGGTGTCTGCTCCTGCTTTGATACTGCTTATATAATTTCCAAGCATTATCTTGTAGGGCAGGCATATGGTTTCCGGTGAGATGGAAGAGCCGAGCCTCAAGGTGGAGTTGGTAGTAAATGCGGGTATAACACTTTCTACTCCTATGTCGTCTAAAAGACTCTTAACTGCTATGTATGCTTCGCCCATGTGCGGATAAGTAAGCCGCATTTGAATTCCTCCAGTCCAACAAATCAAAAAATGCCTCCAAACGTGTGTTGAAGCCTGCATCTCCTGTATGCTCATCAATATTCAACACCATGTAGGGTTTTTTATAGTACCTTCTTGCCTGCTTATCAATAAACTCTCCTGCCAGGGAGTCCACTCCGCAGCCGAAGGCTGTCAGTACCAGCATACCATTAACGGAGCTGTTGTCCATTATGTATAATGCACTGCCTATAAGGCTTTTGCCGCTGCTCCAGAACATCCTCTTTGAAAGCTCCATGCATCTCTCATTAACTATATGAGGATCTATCATATCAGGAGTAATTATTTCAACACCCCGTTCTCTGAGTTTTTTAATAAGACTCATGTTTACAAAGTTGTCATACAGAAGATACGAATGACCGACAAGTCCTATTCTGGTTTTTACTTTATATGGTTTGCGCGGTATGTCTGAAATCACACAATCAGGGGTATTGCCTTCATATACTGCCGATTTAAACACCTTGTGGGCATTTAGTGCTGAATTAATACTCCTTCTGATTTTTACAGGATTCCTGAATTTTAAAGAAAATGCTATTTTGTATAGCGCCTTCAAAAGTCCCCTGCGGTTTTTTATAAGATTTATTTCTGTATCGATTATGGGAGGCAGATCCGGAACCGAGTATTTCACCATTTCGGGAAGCCCTCCGAACTTGGGACATATATATTCACCCTTTGATATGCTTGTAAGGCGCGGTATCAGTATGTAATCCGCCTTATCCTTCAGATTGTCTGCATGACCATGGTAAACTTTTACCGGCAGGCACGCATCGTCTATGCTGTACTGCACACCCTTGTCAAGTATTTCCTTTGTGGTTTCCGGAGAGGGAACAACTTCAGCTCCCAGTTCTGTAAGGAAGGTCTGTATAAAGGGATAATACTTGTAAAAATACATTCCCCGGGGAATGCCTACTTTTACTGCCACTAAATCACCTCTTTCCATGTAATATTATTGACAAAACAACATGGGTTTAAAACAAAAATAAAAAAATCAGAAGTATGTTATTTAACTTCTGATTTTTTGACGATAGGCAACTACATCACCCCATAGAGCAGCACTCCTAACCCTCCTGATATGAGTATTGCAATAATTGGGTTTATCTTTAGCTTGTAGACTCCAAGGAAAACCAGCAGTGCTATTGCAACACCCTTAATATCTACTACTGAGACCTTTCCGATTTTTATGCAGGCTGCAGCAATAAGTCCCAATGTTGCAGGTCTTATTCCCCTGATGACCCAGGCGACTTGCTTCATATCTTTGAACTTGTTATAGTATACAGAAACAAACAGTGAAATTGTTATCGGCACCAGCACCACTGCAAGCGTAGCTATGGCTGAACCTGTCAGTGCTCCTAACTTGTATCCGACAAAGGTTGACGAATTAACAGCAATAGGTCCGGGGGTCATTTCTGCTATGGCAACTATATCAATGAAATCTTCCGGTGAAATCCAGCCGTTGCTCTCGATTATTTCTTCTTGTATAAGGGATACTACTGCATATCCCCCGCCAAAGCTGAAGGCTCCTATTTTAAGAAAAGCCAGAAAAAGCTTTAAAAGTGCATTCATGCCTTTTCCTCCTTTCTAAAGAGGAAAAATCCCAAGCTTCCGCAAATAACTATGGTTACTATGGGATGGAAATTAAGCAGAAGAATTGATAACAGCACAGCCAAGGAGATTGATGTGTTAACAATATTTACACCCATCGACTTTACGAGCTTTACCAGAGCGTAAGCAATAAGTGCTACTACTGCCGGTCTTATTCCTGCAAAAATATACTCAATTACCGGATTTTCCTTTATAGTGCCAAAGAATACGGCAATCGTCAGTATTATTAGAAAAGAAGGCATTACAGCTCCCAGAGCTGCTGAAATTGCGCCTTTAATACCAGCTTTTTTATAGCCTACAAAAGTAGCGCAGTTTATAGCCAGGGGGCCAGGCAGACTATTGGTTACTGCAATAGAATCAAGGAACTCCTCCTCGCCAAGCCACTTCTTATTTTCGACAACCTCTCTTTGTATAATGGGAAGCATTGCATAGCCTCCACCAATTGTAAAGGAACCTATCTTGAAAAATGTCAGAAAAATATCTGTCAGCATAATATCACCTTCTACTTATTATTAATGCAGCATATAGTGCCTTTTTCAGTAACTATATAATCTGCCGGAATATCAAACTCGTCTCTGGGAACAAGGTCTGCAACTTGGAAGGAATAAGCAAGAGCTGCCTTAATAGCATCCGGCCGCAAACGCTTCATAAACCTGTCGTAATAGCCTGCTCCGAACCCTATTCTGTTTCCGGCACTATCAAAGGCTACGCCTGGAACGAGCACCAAGTCTATAAGGCTGCTATTAGAAAGCCTCAGATATTCTGGCATTGGCTCTTTTATACCAAAGTGGCCTGATTGGAGCTCCGTAAGACTTGTAATTCTCGAAATGCAAAGCTCATGAGTTTCCGGTATGCATATTGGTATATGTACTTTCTTGCCGTGCTGAATACAGTAGCTTATAATAGGATCGGTCTTCACCTCATTTTTGAAATCCAGATAGACCATTACATTAGCTGAGTTATTAAAAAAATTATTTTTTCTTAAATTAGAAAAGATCTTTTCACTGAAGCGGCATACTTCATCATTTGATAATTTTTTTCTGACTTCAAGTATTTGTTTTCTTATAGTGTCCTTCATGCTTCCCTCCACATTTGAACTGTGTTATTCTCACAGTAATTATAGTACCACTTCTATTACAGAAGATGCAAATAACAATTAATATTCAGTTTTTATCAGACTTTTATTATATGTTTCCGTATATATTGTATAATATAATAAAGAAGGGGCAATAGGAGGAAAAGAGTGAAAAATAATGTGAATTTTAGGGCGACTTTAACTAAGAGTCCATAAAACCCCTTTTTAAAAGTATTGATGAAAAGAAAATATCATTAGTTATCGTTGCATTTAACTAATAATGAAATATCATATCCTTGAGCTTCAAGGTATGCAAAAACAT